>ENA-OFCD01000130-OFCD01000130.1-metagenomes-genome-assembly--contig:-NODE-130-length-48798-cov-37.677164_pt1 | contig 48798 bp, 43 predicted proteins | sample MGYA00153392_OFCD01 | MGnify analysis MGYA00153392 | reverse complement strand
ATACTGAAAGTTCAACCGCCTCAATTTTCTCCATCCTTTACATAAAAGCACTACCCAGTTTTCAAAATTAAAAAAGAGGATGGTTCGCTTGAAATAGTTTTAAATAAAGCTGGATTAGAGGTTCACAAAATCGGAACTCGTTCGCCTTATATCGGACACTTACCAACTCCTAATCCCCTTGAGATTGTTGTTACTTTGCGGCATGAAAAAGATGATTGCGATCGCCTTGCTGCGCTTGTAGAATCTCTTCGCTATGGTTTCGGTCACTACAGCGACTGGTCGAGCTTACCTGCTCCCCTGTTCTTCGAGCGTGTCGTGCAAGATTACATCAGCGATTTTGCGATCTTCGAGAATGAAGAGACGGAAGAAGAATAGCTTTGTTACCAGGGGATATCATCATCATCTCCCCATTTTGCGGGTGTTTCTGCTGCTTTTTTGGTTGTTTCTCGGTTGACTCCATAAATCGGTGTCGGTTGAACAATTTCTAATTTCTGATATTCGGGTTTTGGTGGTTCTATTTGTGTTTCTGGTTTGGGTTTGTAGGGTTGCATTCCTCCTCGGCGGCGCTGGGATGTTCTTTCTTCGCTGGTGTCTTCGGTGACGACTTCGTAGAGAATTGCTAGTTTGTTTGCATCGCTACTTTTGCGGAGAACTCGACCTAATCGCTGGATGTATTCGCGTTCGCTACCGGTACCTGATAAGATAATCGCAATTCTGGCATCAGGTACGTCAACTCCTTCGTTGAGAACGTGGGAGGCGACGAGGGTTTTGTATTCCCCGCTGCGGAATTTATCGAGGATTTCGTGGCGTTCTTTGACTGGGGTTTGGTGGGTAATTGTAGGGATGAGGAATTCTTGGGAAATTCGGTAGACTGTGGCGTTGTCACCGGTAAAAATTAGGGTACGATGAGGGTTATGTTCGGCTAGTAGTTTGGCTAATATTGCAAGTTTTCCTTCAGTACAAAGGGCGATTTCTTTGGCTTGGCGGTGGGCTAGCATGGCGCGCCTTCCTAAAGGCGATCGCGCGCTTGCCATGATAAAGTGTTTCCATCCTTCGAGGCTGGATATTTTGATGTTAGACTGTTTCAAGAAGTCGTTGCGAATGTTGATTAATTCGCTGTAGCGATCGCCTTCTTCTTTTGACAGTTTTACCATAATTTGGACTATCTTGTGTTCGGCTAAGGCATCGCCTGCTAAGTCTTCTGGTCTTTTGCTATACACTGTCGGGCCGATTAGGAAATGTAAATCGCTGTGGCGTCCATCAGTGCGATCGGGTGTTGCTGTCAATCCGAGTCGGTAAGGGGCGATCGCATATTCGGAAATTACTCGATAAAAGTCGGTGGGTAAGTGATGACATTCGTCAAAAACTAGCAACCCGTATTTATTGCCCAAGGTTTCTGCATGGATGCTTGCACTGTCATAGGTTGCGACTAAAATTGGCGTTTTGTCCCGCGAACCTCCGCCCAACAATCCGATTTCGATTTCGGGAAAAGCTGCTTTTAAATTAGCATACCACTGATGCATTAAATCGAGAGTTGGTACTACGACTAATGTACTGCGACCTGTGACTTGCATCGCTAATTGTGCTACGTAAGTTTTGCCGGAAGCGGTGGGGAGGACAACTACTCCTTGACTTCCTGCTTCTTGCCAAGCTGCGAGGGCTTGTGATTGATGCTGGTAAGGCTGCATTTCAACGCTGGGTACGAGTTCGAGTAATTCGTATCCCCTGGCTTCGTCGGTGAAGTGAATGCACTCGGCTTGGAGGCATTCTACCAGCGGGCGGTAGTGAATTCCCCGGATGCGGTATTTTTCGACGCGATCGTCCCATGTCGCAAAGTCCACCCAGTCTCTGCCTTTGGGCGGCGGGTGCAACAGGAGCGTTCCGCGATCGAATGTTAAGGTGGGTATGCGTGGCATTTTTTAGATAGGTGGCGAGTCAAGCCTGTTAAATTATAAGTGAGCGATCGAATATATTGACAGCAGACTCTCTATAAGTTAGTTTTTTTTCAAGCAAATTTATACAACCACAATCTACTTTATACCGTCCCGGGCTGTTTGTTGAGATTTTTACCCATTTTTATCAGATAAGTTTGCAAAAATGTCACAGGTTTGTAGTAGGGACTTTAGTCCTTCCTAGTTTGTAGTAGGGACTTTAGTCCTTCCTGGTTTGTAGTAGGGACTTTAGTCCTTCCTGGTGATTTGGAAAGAGAGGACTGAAGTCCTTACTACAAACTGGTTTTTCATCATTTTCGCAATAGTTGTAGTTCATTAATCCTCAAAATGCTATGTTTGACTTTATCAAATACAAACAAAATTTTTTAGAAGCTACTAAGGACTGGGATAACGAAAAATGGAGCAACTTTAATGATAATTCGTTCCTGATTTCTTCCCCAATCCTTCAAGATAGTCATGTCAAGAATTGCCGCTTGGTTGAAAGTCGGGCCAAAATGTTAGAATATCTGCCTAAAAATAGTGTTGTTGCTGAAGTGGGAACTCAATATGGAAGATTTGCTGAAAAAATTATTTCTATTGCCAAGCCCAAAAAACTGCATCTCATAGATTATAATTTCGACTTATTTAAAGCCGAGGTAAGTCAGGAACAAAAAATCATATTTCAAGAGGGAATAGAAAATGGGACAATCGAGCTTCATGAAGGCGATTCATCTACAATATTAGCCAGTTTTCCCGATGAGTATTTTGACTGGATATATATCGATGCTGACCACGCCTATGAAGGTGTCTGCAAAGATATTTATCAAGCACATACTAAAGTTAAATCTGACGGAATGTTGATTTTCAATGACTACACGAATTGGTCAGTATGCGAAATCATACCTTACGGTGTGGCGAAAGCGGTAAATGAGTTTTGTATTGCGAACAACTGGGAAATCGTGTTTTTGGCGCTTCAGTTTCTTGGCTATCACGATATTGCCATCAAGAAAAATATCGGCGAAAAGGAAGTCCGGGTTCAGTTGCAAGATGCTCAGTCAGACTTGGAGAGTTCGCATCTTCAGTTGCAACAACTTGAGTTAGAGTTAGAGCAGGCTAAAAGGTCGATCGACCTTATGGAAAACGATCAATTTTGGAAATTGCGATCGCAATGGCTGAAAATCAAAAATTTGTTTGCATAGCTGAGTTTGATCGCAAAATCTAAAATCAACAATGGTATTGTCCCGCTGGGGATGGTTTTTAGGTTAGATTGCGATCGAGATATGGCTGAAATTTGAGGTTATAGATGGAAATAGGCGTCCCCAAGGAAATCAAAGATTTAGAGTTTCGAGTTGGACTCAGCCCCACAAGTGTCCGGGCTTGTTCGGACAAAGGCCACACAGTTTTTGTGGAAACGAATGCTGGTGCTGGGGCCGGTTTCGCCGATGAAGACTACATTCAAGCAGGGGCGAAGATTGTCTCAAAGCCTACTGATGTCTGGAATCGGCAACTAATTGTTAAAGTTAAGGAACCCTTACCTGCTGAATATCCCCTGATTCAAAAAGAGCAGTTGCTGTTTACATATTTGCACTTGGCAGCCGATCGCGCATTAACCGAGCATTTAATCAACAGCGGAGTCCAGGCCATCGCCTACGAAACCGTCGAACTCCCAGACAGGAAATTGCCACTACTAACGCCAATGAGTATTATTGCAGGACGTTTGGCCGTACAGTTTGGAGCTCGGTTTTTGGAACGGCAGCAAGGTGGCCGGGGCGTACTTTTGGGAGGCGTACCAGGGGTAAGACCGGGCAAAGTTGTGATTTTGGGCGGCGGAATCGTCGGTACGGAAGCAGCGCGTATTGCCGTAGGAATGGGCGCGAGAGTGCAGATTTTGGATGTAAATGTCGATCGACTCGCTTATCTAGAAACTCTGTTCGGTTCCCGAGTAGAATACCTCTACAGCAGTCCTTTGCAAATTGAAGCAGTTATCCCAGATGCTGATTTGTTAATCGGTGCAGTTTTGGTGTTGGGGAAAAAAGCTCCAATTCTGGTTTCTCGCGAATTTGTTGCCAAAATGCACCCCGGTTCTGTAATTGTTGACGTAGCAGTCGATCAAGGCGGTTGCGTCGAAACTTTGCGAGTAACTTCTCACACAAATCCTACCTATGTTGAGGAAGGAGTCGTGCATTATGGCGTGCCAAATATGCCCGGTGCCGTACCTTGGACGGCGACTCAAGCTTTGAATAATAGCACTTTGCCTTATGTTTTGCAATTGGCAAATCACGGTATTAAAGCTTTGGAAAGCAATCCTAGTTTGGCAAAGGGATTAAACGTGCAGAATCACCGATTGGTGCATCCGGCTGTGCGCGAGGTTTTCCCAGATTTGGCTGATTAAATTGCCCGTTTTTTTTAAAGTAAGCTATCCCGCATCTAAATAGTATTTTGGTGCGGGGCGGATGCCCATTTCACAATAAATTCTATCTGTTAATGCTTACTGTCTGCAAAGCCCAATGCTTGAGAGTTTAGAAAAAGGATGCTATCATAGATTAACAGTTACTATGTCTTTAGAGGTAAATGACATGAATGCTAAAGAATTGCTCCTTAAAGAAGTGGAGAGTATTCCATAATTTATATTAGAAGAAGTTTGGGATTTTCGGCAATTCCTCAAAGCAAAATATGATAAAGATAAGTTAGAAGCAAGCCTGCTGAGTGAATCTTCTTTGGAAAAAGACTGGTTAAGATTAGAGGAGGATGAAGCATGGCAGAATTTGTAAAAGGTGATGTGATAGTTGTTCCTTTCCCATTTTCGGATTTAACACAAGCCAAGCGCCGATCGGCTTTAGTCATAGCAACTTTAGCAGGAGACGATCTAATTCTTTGTCAGATTACTAGCACTCGCGATCGCCGATCGCTATGCTATCACCCTTCAAAGTAGTAGACCTCTTGCAAAATAATTTTGTGCTATTATGGAAAGTTTAGCCAATTTTATAATCTAGCAGGCTGGGCAAGTTTAAGGAGATGCCAATCAACCCAATAATTCAAAGTTTGACCTAAACTTGAGCCAACCTTTAAAGATAACACATATTTTTTTTGCAAGAGGCCTAGTGATTTTCGTGAGGGTGGACTTAACCAAACTAGCAACATTAGACCTAATCGCTTGTTTACCGCAGATCGAGAAATTATACTTTATAAAGTCGGTCAGCTTAAAACTGAGAAGTTAAACGAAGCGATCGCTAAGATAGTTGAAATTATTCAGCAGTAATTCTCTCTTGTCAAGCGTTCCCTCTGCTCAAACTACTGTTTGACTAGATTGTGTTGTACGATCGTCCCGCACCGCAAAACCAGCAGCAAAATTAGCAGCATAAAACTTTGATCGCCCAAAACACTTGACAAACTGGCGAACATACCCGATAATAGTGATTCGTCACAAATGCGGAACTGGCGGAATTGGTAGACGCGCATGATTCAGGTTCATGTGGTGCAAGCCTTCCGGGTTCAAGTCCCGGGTTCCGCATTCCAAAGGCAGAAGGTAGTTTGGGGTTAACCCGATACAGGAAATAACCCCATTCACTCTGCTGAATTAAACAATGCTGACAAGTATTCAAAACCCCTTAGTCAAAGAAATCCGCAAGCTGCACAGCTCGAAGGGACGCAGGGAACAACAGTTATTTTTACTCGAAGGGACGCATTTGCTGGAAGAAGCTTCTGTGGCAAAATATCCGCTAGAAACGGTTTGTGCTACTCCAGAATGGGTTGAGCAACACGATCGACTGTGGGAGCAAATTTGTAGTTTAGCCGATCGCACCGAATTAGTCAGCTCGAAAGTCTTAGAGTCGATCGCCACTACAGTCCAACCAGACGGGATTATCGCCACCGCACCCCGCACCGCAACCCCACCGACAGAAATCTCAACTCTAGGAATAGCCTTAGAAACAATCCAAGATCCCGGTAACTTAGGGGCGATCGTCCGTACGGCTGCGGCTGCTAATGCCGACGGTTTGTTAGTAAGTGCAGACAGCGCTGATTTAGACCATCCCAAGCTGCTGCGCGCCTCGGCAGGAGCTTGGTTTAAACTACCAATGGCAGTAACTCCAGATTTAACCGCCGAAGTCTCCCGGTATAAAAATCGCGGAATGCAAATCTTAGCAACCGTCGCCGACGCGAGTTTAACTTATTGGGAAGTAGATTTGCGAGTGCCGACTCTGATAGTTTTGGGCAACGAAGGTTCTGGATTGTCAGCAGAATTGAGAAGTTTAGCCGATCAACAAATCCAAATTCCCCTCAGCCGCAGCGTAGAATCTTTAAATGTGTCGATCGCCTCAGCCCTCATCTTGTACGAAGCTCAACGGCAAAGAAGTCATTAGTTATTAGTCATTCATGGGGGCTCAGAAACCAGGTTTTTTGACGAAAAGACGCGTAGTATCAATTCCGGTTGTATCGGAATCAATATTACCCGAAATCAGGACACTCCGAGAGCCCATTGGTGTCAACTTAAGCCTGAAAGCCTTGATAAATGTCGTTTTTACCCTAGTCCAGATCCCCCTCGCATCCCCCTTAAGAAGGGGGACTTTGATCGGACTCTTGTCCCCCCCTTCTTAAGGGGGGCTAGGGGGGATTTAGATTTAATAGTCAAACAGCAGTCTCTGATTACATTTGACCTTAAGTTGACACCTATGGGCAGTGCCGTGTCCCTACAATTCATCACGGTAGGGAAACGGCACTGCCGTGTCCTCTATATATCATTCCGGCGCAGCCGGAATTGACATTACAGCCCGCAGATTCGGTATAAAAACCCGGTTTCTTCGATCGTAGTGCGTCCAGGACTGTATCTGTAAATTCAAAGCCTAATTATTGACAAGTTGTTAGGCATTTAAATTGTATTTTTTAATTGCATTTTGGAAAAGCATCTCCCCTCTCTCCTCTCCCTCTCCCCCTCTCCCCATCTCCCTCTCCATCTCCCTCTCCATCTCCCTCTCCATCTCCCTCTCCCCATCTCCCCCTCTCTCCCCCTCTCTCCCTCTACCCCCTCTGAGATTTGCCCGATTTTGTTTAACATGATGCACTGTGAAGCTAGTTTACGGGTACTCTCCTACAGTGCAGTACAGATTTGCCTGAAATAAATATGAAGAAGTCTAGCCAACTGCTCTCACAAATGTTAAAATTCTTAACATAACGTAGCATTTGCACCCCCAACCAAAACCTAACCTGAGACGGTGCTGACTGGGAGTAGCAGCTAGTTACCATAAAACGAAGCCTCTTTAAACGAAAGGAAAGCGCAAGTCCCCGCCCACTTTCCCCACCTAAAGCTAGGGGTTTGCGACTACCGCAAACCTTTAGAGGCAAAGATCCTCAGCGGGAAAAGCTCATGAAAACTCTTAAGTCCCCAGATACAGATTCTGTTCGCGCTTACTTGCGGGAAATAGGCCGCGTTCCCCTCTTGACCCATGAGCAAGAAATACTCTATGGGAAACAGGTACAGCGCACAACCTCACTGCATCAGGAGAAAAATATTTTAGCCGAAGAGTTAGGCCGCGACCCGACGGCGGCTGAATGGGCACAGACAGTCGGGCTGTCTGAGGTACAGTTGCAGCGGACGATCGAGCACGGGGAAAGGGCAAAGCGCCAAATGGTGGAAGCCAATCTCCGCCTGGTAGTGTCTGTTGCCAAAAAATACATCAAGCGCAACGTAGATTTGCTCGATCTAATTCAGGAAGGCACGATCGGGATGCAGCGGGGAGTAGAAAAATTTGACCCGACTAAGGGTTACAGATTTTCAACTTATGCTTATTGGTGGATTCGTCAAGCAATTACTCGGGCGATCGCCGAAAAAGGTCGCACCATTCGGTTGCCGATCCACATTACCGAAAAGCTCAACAAAATTAAAAAAGCTCAGCGCCTGCTAGCTCAACAGCTAGGCCGCGCGGCTACTGCTGCTGAGTTGGCGTCAGAGTTAGATTTGACTCCCAAACAAATTCGGGAATATCTCGATCGCGCGCGCCTGCCACTTTCCTTGGACTTGCGCGTGGGAGACAATCAAGATACAGAGTTGGGCGATTTGTTGGAAGATACGGGTACTACCCCGGAAGATTTTGCCCTGCAAGCTTCCCTGCGGACTGACTTAGACCACCTGATGGCGGAACTGACTCAGCAACAGCGAGAAGTCCTCGCCTTGCGGTTCGGTTTAGAAGACGGGCAAACCTTAACTTTGGCAAAAATAGGCGATCGTCTCAACATCAGTCGGGAACGAGTGCGGCAAATAGAACGGGAAGCTTTGACCAAACTCCGCAAGCGCAAGCAAGATATCAACGATTATCTCGCTAGCTAGGTAGATGGGATTGGCGAGTGGGCATAAGCCCACTCGCCAATCCCCAGTCTAAAATCGTAAAAACCGCCGCCTTTAATTCGGTTGTGCCCACTCGGTTGCTGCGACTGTCCTGCTACATTAGTAATTACTTAGTAATAAAGATCAACAGCGATCGGATAATGGTTGTTTAACTTAACCGTCCGCGTCTAAAATAACAAGCTGTCTCTGAAACGGAGGTACTCGTGAGTAATTCATCTAATAAATCCCCAGAATTCTTTGAAGAAGACGGAGAAAATGCCAATCTATTATGGCAATACGTGCAGTCAATGGCTCCCGACACTGTTTCTCAGTTGTCTAAGCCGACTTCTCACGAAGTGTTTCAAGTAATGGAGCGAAATATTGTCGGACTTTTAGGGAATTTGCCTTCGGAACACTTCGGGGTGACAGTCACTACCAGTCGCGAACATTTGGGTAGATTGCTCGCCTCAGCTATGATTAGCGGTTATTTTCTAAAAAATGCCGAACAGCGAATGACTTTTGAAAAGTCCATAGAAGCCAGTGAGAGACATGGCTCGGAAGATTAGTTGATTCTTAACATTTAAGTTATACAAGTGTCAAGCCCCCCTCGCAAGATGGGGGCTTAATATTTTAGATTAAATAATTGAATAATTATTGATATTATTCTTGAATTATAGAAACAGCCAAGGCAGTTAAAACATTTCTGGTCACTGAGCGTAGTCGAAGTGTCGAAGGGCTAAATAACCTAAGCCCCTTGGCGACTGCTAAACCAATTCCCAATTCCCGATTCCCAATTCCCAATTCCCAATTAATATGTCTCTTTCTCCTGTACCCCACAAAATTATCGGCGTTGCTGCGATCTGGAACGATCGACAACAAATTTTGATTGACAAGCGCCGAGAACACGGACTGCACGGCGGTTTCTGGGAGTTTCCGGGGGGTAAAATAGAACCTGGGGAAACGATCGAAGCTTGCATAGAACGGGAAATTATGGAGGAGTTGGGGATTGTGGTAGAAGTTGGCGATCGGCTGATTACAATTGACCACGACTACACTAATTTTACAATTAGGCTCTACGTGCACCACTGTCGCCACGTCAGCGGGGAACCGCAAACGATCGAATGTGATGAAATTCGCTGGGTGACACTCGACGAAATTGACCAGTTTAATTTTCCCAAAGCCAACGAACAGATTATTGCCGCTTTGCGTTCAAGTTGAACTGTAATATCAAATTCGGTTTTTACTGTTAACTGTTAACTGACAACTGTTAACTGACAACTGACAACTGTTAACTGTTAACTGACAGCTCAGTATTATTTTTGAATGGGCAGGGTAAAGTGAAAACAACTGCCTCTATCGGGTACAGAGTCTACCCAAATTTGACCGTAGTGGGCGCGGATGATGCCTTGACACAGAGACAGTCCAATTCCGTAACCATCTGTTGATTTATCTCGCTGTAAGCGAAAGCTGTCTTCAAAAATGCTCGCGCAATCTTCTTCAGGAATTCCCGGGCCGCTGTTGAAAATGCTGACTTGAACTTTGTAAGCTGTGCGGTGGAGAATTGAAAGATTAACAGTTCCTTGCTCTGGCGTGTACTTGCTGGCGTTGTCAAGCAGGTTGACGATGACTTGTTTGATGCGATCGGGATCGGCATAAATCAAGGGCAAATCTGCGGGAATGTCTATTTCCAAATTCAGACTTTTCGCCTGAAATTTATCTTCAAATTGCAGGATTACATCTTGACAAATCGCCCCCAGTTCGATTCTTTTTGCTTGAATGTGGAGTTGAGCGTTTGTACCCCGGGCTGCTTCCAGGATATCTGTAATCATGCGATCAACAACCCGGATTTGGCGACGGGCTTGTTTCATCAAATGAGCCGCCAAACTCGGTGTCAAACCAGACTTTTCCCCCTCTTTCACCTTCTGACTTGACTCCAAAGTCTCTAAAGCCAAAGATGCGGCTGTCAAAGGATTGCGCAAGTCGTGAGCCAGCATCGCAATAATCCGGTCTTTTAATTGCAACTGCTCTTGCAGGTGTTCTTTTTCCTGTTTGAGCCGAAAAACTTCATCGGAAAGCTGCACGAGTTCGATCGCGCAAGCAACCGAATAGATGGGTTTTGTGTCATCTCCCAAAGCTGGGGCCAAAGCTGGGGCAGACTGCTGCTGGGCAGTGTATTCTTCTACAGAACGCTGCCAGTGTTCGAGTTGGGCGATCAGATTGCTGCCGGCGAGAGTTTGTCGCGGCTCAGGATGAATTTTGAGCAGCGAGGGAGTCGCTACAAGTTTAAAGTGTTCGGCTAAATCGGGCTGTTCTCCTACGTCGATGATTTGAAGCTCAAAGTCGCACTCTGCCTTCAAATCCTTGAGGTACTTGCGGATGTGTCTGGTCTGTTCCCTGGAAGCGGAACGCTTGTCTACGAACAGCAAAAGCTGTAAAAGCGGTGCGGAATTGCCCGGCTGTTCGGGAGAACAGTCGGTATCGCTGGTGCCGGATGTTGGATGGACGCTGTTGAGCTTTTCGATCGGGTGAAAATAATTGACCATTGCCGAGCCGAGTTATTTCACTTCTACTTTAATTTAATACTTACTTTAGATTTATGCTATTGTCCGATGATTTGATTACGGCGGGCCCATGACATTTTTGAGATGGAAGAAAGATGAGTCGCTGCGGGTGGTGGTGAAAGTGGCGATCGCCTTTTTTGTGCTGTGCCTGTTGCTGACACTGCACCGCTACTACAGCTTTTACGCTACCTACGACCAAGGCATTTTCAATCAAGTTTTTTGGAATGGTACTCGGGGTCACTTTTTTGAGAGTTCCCTCTCTTCGGCTTTGTCTACTAACGTGGTTCACCAAAACCAGATTCCCGACGTATCTTACCACCGGTTGGGGCAGCACTTCACTCCGGCGCTGATGCTGTGGCTGCCAATTTACTCACTATTTCCCTCCCCTGTCACTTTGACGGTGTTGCAGGTGACTTTAATTACGGCGGCTGGTTTAGTGCTCTACCCTCTCGCCAGACACTATCTAGAGCCGCGGCTGTCGGCGACAATTGTGGTCAGCTATTACGGCGCTAACGCGGTAATTGGCCCGACATTGGGCAATTTTCATGATTCTTGCCAAACTCCGCTTTATGTTTTTGGCTTGCTGCTGGCGATGGAGAAGCGCTGGTGGCCGCTGTTTGGGATTCTCTCAACTTTAATGTTGGCCGTGCGAGAAGATGGGGGAGTTGTGTTATTTGGGGTGGGAGTTTACTTGATTTTGAGTCGGCGCTATCCTCTGACTGGCTTGGCTGTGTGCATTCTCAGTTTTGGTTACATGATTGCTTTGACAAATCTGATTATGCCTTTGTTTTCTGCTGATATTTCCCAGCGGTTTATGATGGAACGCTTTGGTCAATATGCTGATGGTGATGAAGCTTCGACTCTACAAATTATTTGGGGAATGGTGAGCAATCCCGGGCGGTTGGTTGAACAATTATTTACGCCGTTTTTTGCTAAAATCAAGTACCTACTCGGACAATGGTTGCCGTTGGCTTTGGTTCCTGCGGTAGCGCCTGCGTCTTGGACGATCGCTGGATTCCCATTGCTAAAGCTATTTTTAGCGAAAGGAGAGTCCGTGTTGGCGATTAATATTCGCTATGCGATGACTGTGGTTCCAGGGCTGTTTTATGGGGCGATTCTGTGGTGGGCCGATCGCCAAAAGGAAGAAGATAAAATTAAAAGCGGAGAAAAAACCAGCTTGCGTTTTCCGAATGCAATGTTTCCTTTTCCTTCGTCTGCCAATTTTCGGCGATTTTGGGCATTTTGCATCTGCTTGTCGCTATTTTTTACCTTCACGTCTAACCCAAATCGAACTTTTTCGTTTATTTTGCCGGATGCGATCGATCCTTGGGTGCAGGTTCCTCTGATCAGACAGTGGCAACACGTTTTTGATGTGCGGCCGCTGTTGGCTCAAATTCCTGCAAATGCTAGCGTTGCTGCGACGAATACGCTTGTGCCAATTTTGTCAAGTCGCCGGGAAATTCTCCGGCTTCCGATGTTGGAATTGCGAAATGATGCGAGGGAGGCGGTGAAGATGCAATATCTAATTGCCGATGTGTGGCAGTTGCAGCAGTATCAGGCTGCGTTTCGCAGTGAGAGGCGACAGTTGCAGGAGATTGTCCCGCAGATTGATCGACTATCGAATTCTGGAGAGTACGGAATTGTGGGCTTTGAAGACGGCGCAATTTTGATGCACCGAGGTGTTGTTTCTAACCCTGCATCAGTTGCTGCTTGGACTCGTTTTCGCCGCGAATTAGAGCCGATTTTGCAGAAAGGGTAAGCGGGTACGCGCGAATCTAAATTTTACGGTTCCTGAGCGAAGCGGCGCACTGAGCATAGTCGAAGTGTCCAAGGACAGTCAAGCTTGATGAAATCTTGTGGGGTGGGCGTCCCGCCCGCCCGAAAAATACAATTTAGATGCCCAACAGCTTATTATTCCTGCTTGCACGTCAGCCCAGTGGCATAAACTTTGCGAGCCACAACATTTTAAGCTGCATATCATACAATAAATCTGTTAACCATAAACATTAAGATATATAAAATCTTTGGAGGGGAGAAAGATGAAAATATTGGTACTGGCATGGGAGTTTCCTCCCAGAATCGTCGGCGGTATCGCCCGCCACGTATCTGAACTGTATCCAGAATTGGTGAAGCTAGGCCACGAGATCCACTTAATTACAGTAGAGTTTGGCCACGCGCCGATGTATGAAGTGGTGGAAGGAATACAGGTGCATCGGGTGGTGGTGGGTCACGCTAGAGACTTTTTCCACTGGGTGGCGAACCTGAATCAAAGCATGGGACACCAAGGCGGCAAGCTGATGCTGGAGGAAGGCCCCTTTGATATTATCCACGCTCACGATTGGTTAGTGGGAGATGCGGCGATCGCCCTCAAGCATACCTTTAAAGTACCGCTAATTGCCACCATCCACGCCACCGAATACGGGCGCTTCAACGGCATCCATAATGACGGACAGCGCTACATTAACGCTAAGGAAAACGACCTCGCTTACAACGCTTGGCGGGTAATTGTGTGCAGCGATTATATGCGGCGGGAAGCAGAACGGGTACTATCGACTCCGTGGAACAAAATAGAGGTAATTTACAACGGAATTAGGTCGGAAAAAAAGCCACGCTTGAACGAATTTGATGCGATGGATTTCCGTCGAAAATTTGCAGCAGACGACGAGAAAATTGTCTATTACGTGGGCAGAATTAGCTATGAAAAGGGTATTGCTGTATTTCTCCATGCTGCACCTAAAGTAATTTGGGAAATGGGGGGAAAAGCCAAAATAGTAATTGTTGGCGGTGGCAATACAGACCATCTCAAACATTTAGCTTGGCACTTGGGAATTTGGAATAAGTGTTATTTTACAGGCTTCATGTTTGAGGAACATCTCGATAAATTCCAGACGGTAGCTGACTGCGCGGTTTTCCCCAGTCTTTACGAACCTTTTGGAATTGTAGCGTTAGAAAGTTTTGCGGCGCGAGTGCCGGTGGTGGTTTCGGATGCGGGCGGACTTTCCGAAGTGGTACAACATACTAAAACTGGTGTTGTTACTAAGGCAAATAATCGGGATTCTTTGGCTTGGGGGATTTTGGAAGTTCTGAAAAATCCGGGTTACGGGCGGTGGTTGGTTGACAATGCTTATGAAGATTTGGAACGCCGATTTAGTTGGCCGAAGTTGGCGATGGAAACGGAGTGGGTTTATCAACGGGTGGTGGAGGAAAGAGCCGAGGTTGATTGGTAAGAATGGTGACTGTTGACTGTTGACTGTTGACTGTTGACTGTTGACTGTTGACTGTTGACTGTTCGCGGTTGACTGTGAGTCGAATATCAACTTTTTTTGTTGCAAATCGTAAGAAATTGTAACACAATGATATAGATACACTCGACGTTAGCTTGAGTGGACTCGGAAGGTTTTACAGGAATTCGCATCTTGAATATTTTTAGCGACATCGAACCTCAACGCAAACGCAGCTTGCTGACTTTATTCACCGCAGGTCTGCTATTCTGGTCGAGTTTGGCTTCGCTGCTGCCAACTTTGCCACTATACGTTCAATTTGTGGGCGGCACAAAACAGCAAATTGGCTTTGTGATGGGTGCATTTGCGATCGGGCTTTTGCTGGCGAGGCCGCAGTTGGGTAAAATAGCCGATCGCACGGGGCGAAAACAAGTTTTGCTTGTAGGCGTGTCAGTGGCTGCGATCGCCCCTATCGGCTACGTGTTCGCTACATCTGTGCCCTTACTATTACTGCTGCGCGCTTTTCATGGCATTAGCATCGCCGCTTTTACCACAGCTTACAGCGCCTTAGTCACAGATTTTTCGCCGCCACAAAAGCGGGGTGAATTAATCGGTTACATGAGTTTGGTAGCTCCTATTGGTTTGGCATTTGGCCCGGCCATGGGCGGATTTGTGCAAGCTGCGGTTGGTTATACTCCTTTGTTTGCGATGTCGGCCGCTTTCGCTGCAATGGGTCTATTTTTTGCCTGCAAAATTGCGGAACCGAATTTTGCCGATTCAACAGAATTTGACTCGCTATCTGAGGACAAAAATAGCCAGAAATACTGGGAAATGTTGTGGAATCCTAGAGTGCGGATTCCGGCTTTAGTGTTATTGCTGGTTGGTTTGGTATTCGGAACTCTGAGCACTTTTATGCCTTTGTTTATCCAAGAAACTAAGGTTAATTTGAATCCGGGATTATTTTATTCTACGGCGGCGATCGCCAGTTTTAGTATGCGCTTAGTCACGGGACGGGCTTCGGACAAATACGGCCGCGGCTTGTTTATTTCTGGCGGCTTAATCTGTTATGCCGCGTCTATGTCATTGCTGTATTTTGCTAACAGCAGCGGTGCTTTTTTAATCGCAGCTTTGGTTGAAGGTACTGCCGGCGGTACAGTTATGCCGATGATGGTAACGCTGATGTCGGATAGGTGCGAACCTCAAGAAAGGGGTCGATTGTTTTCGCTTTGTATTGGCGGATTTGATTTGGGAATTGCGCTGGCGGGCCCGACTTTGGGCTTTGTTGCCGAACAAGTTGGCTACAGAAATATGTTTGGTTTGGCGGCTTCACTCGCTGCTTTGGCTTTGCTGATTTTTGTGACTCTTTCTAGCAAGGATTTGTCTCATTCGATGAAATTTGCGATCGGGCGCGGCAAAGATGTTTATGCTTTGAATCGGTGATATCAATTCCGCTTACATCGGAATGATAGCAGCGGAGGACACGGAAATGGCCATTGGTGTCAACTTAAGCTGTCAGCCCGCCAAGTTCGTTTGTGGGCCCGCGAGTCCGCCAGGGGTTTTAACCCTTGCCGGACTATGGGTTTTACCTTAAGTCCCTACGGAAATTTATAGATTTTTAATGGGCTTGGAGGGATTCGAACCCCCGACCTCATGGTTCGTAGCCATGCACTCTATCCAACTAAGCTACAAGCCCCTGTTAAGTTCAGATTTAATCTAAAATTGATTAAGTTCTTTTCTCACAGAAGTTAACAGTAACACCATTCTCAAAATAATGCAAGATATTTCGCCAACTTTTTCTAAATTGCCCGATCGCACACAGCTAACTCACCTCGACAACAGCGGGGAAGCCCAAATGGTGGACGTTTCGGCGAAGGTGGCAACTGTGCGGCAGGCTGTGGCTGCGGCGCGGGTGCGGATGCTGCCGGAGACGTTTGCGGCGATCGAAGCTGGGAATGCGCCCAAGGGTGATGTGTTGGGTACTGCCCGGTTAGCTGGAATTATGGCGGCGAAACAGACGGCGAATTTGATTCCGCTGTGTCACCCGCTGCCGCTGAGTAGCGTGGAAGTACAGGTGACTCCTGATGCTGAGTTGCCGGGGTATCAAATTCGGGCGACGGTGAAAATTAAGGCGGAAACTGGGGTGGAAATGGAGGCGCTGACGGCGGTTTCGGTGGCGGCGCTGACTCTGTACGATATGGCGAAAGCGTTGGAAAAGTCGATCGCCATTGAATCGATTCGTCTAGTAAGCAAAAGCGGCGGCAAGTCAGGGGATTATCAAAACTTAGAGGCGTGAGTTTCATGCCCAAAGAGGGATGCAGCATTCAAAAAGCTGCACTTACGATTAAAATAGGCAGAGAACTACTAACATGAAGTGAAAAACTATGCCTCCTCGTTGGCCCCGCAAACCCGATCGCAACGATCCAGAATACCGCCGCTTAGACGATCGCATGAATTTTGCCATTCATGTAGGTATTTTTTCGGCTTCTAATTCTGGTTTGTGGTTTGTTCACAATTTGCAGAAGGCTGATTGGCCTTGGGCAGTTTCGGTAACTGGTTGGTGGGCACTGTTAGTGTTGGCCCACGCGATTTACATTTTTGCGATCGCCGATTATTCGCCCCTAACTAAAGATTCTGGTTGAAGGGAGTTGTCGGCGATTTGTTAAATGTTTTGTCTGATAACAAATAACTTTCTTTTTTTTAATATGGCTAATACTACACAGGCGATCGAATCCTTAGCCGCTGAAATCGGCGAAAATGTCTATATTGACATTGCCAAGTGGCATTTGTATCTCCGTGATGCCCACCTGCATACCGTTGTTGCCGAACAACTTTATCCGATGCTGGAAAATGGCAATTTAGATGACGATAAAGTCGGACAAGTTTTGCAAGGTATTCCAGTTAAGTTGGGTGGCGGTAAGCGGGAAGTGCCGCTGGCAGATTTGATTCCGATGCAGTCTCAAGTTCATTTGATGGATGTGCTTGAGGAATTTCAGCGGAAGATGTAAACATAATTTCCGCCGAATATGTGTAGGTAAGGTGGGTAATGCCCGCCTTACCTTTTTTAGTATCTTTTTACAATTTCTTGAGATTTTGTGATAAATGTCAAATAATATCAATTCCGGCTGCGCTGGAATGATATAGAGGAAACGGCACTGCCGTTTCCCTACCGTGATTAATCGTAGGGACACGGCAGTGCCGTTTCCTGATTTCGGGTTATATTAATTTCGATGCAACCGGAATTGATATAAATTGCGATCGTCATTCCAGACATTCTTAAAATAAAAGCAACACATTAAACTCTGCTTCTATGAGCAAGTAATCGCACAAAAGAATTATCTGTAACTATACTCAATTGAACTAATTTATTATGCCAATAAAACAAAATAAACAGTTATTGAAAAGAAGAGCTTGGGATTGACAAGCAAAATATTTGTGTTAAGGTAATAGCGTTTGTTAAGCTTCAGATTTGTATTAATGTTCTTGCAAATAAGAAAACCTTCAATAATCAAAGGTGCAAGCTAAAAGGACAAATGTTGTAAACAATACACTACAACCGATGAATACAACCCTGATTCAATATCAGTAAAAATTTGGCATAAGCTTGCCGACTATTGCCTTAGAAGCTATTAAGGTCTGACTCAAGATCCCCGAGTTTTTTTGATGCGAAAGTTGGCACGTTTCGAGATTGTACGTGACTGGGCAACCATGCTTTTGAAGCGCCCAACTAAATCTCCTGAAATTGGTCAAGCAGAAGCTTCGGTTTTAGGAGATTTGGATGTAGATGCGATCGCAGAAATCATCAAAACTGACAGTTGCTATCAAGGTCTCCAGCTACCTCAAGATGTAGTTCAAGAACTTTTGAATTTTGCTAGTTCTACCGTTGGCTACATTAACAGAGACTTGAATCGTCCCTGTCGCTGCAAAGGAACAGAAACAGTCGGCGTGGACTTACCTGAAAATTCCCGTGTTTGCAGCTATATGAGCAACACAAAACTGTCTTCAACCCTCAAAAAACTGGAAAAAAACCCCGGCATATTAGCTATTGCCACTAAATTTTTGGGTGCTCAAGCAGTACACATGGGAAGCGAAATATCGTGGAGTTTTCCCGTTCCAGGAAGCCACGTTCAGCAGCGCAAAGCCGCCCAAGTATTTCACTACGACTTAGACGACTATCGGTTCATTAAATTTTTCTTCTACCTTACCGATGTCGATATCTCCAGCGGGCCGCACGCTTACATTCGAGGAACACATAAGGGCAAAAAGTTGCAGCACCAACTTATAGGGACGCGCTGTGCAGATATCGACGACGAAAAGATTCTGGAATATTACGGTGCCCAAAATGTGGTAAATGTCTGCGGCAAAGCTGGTTTTGGGTTTGTAGAAAATCCCCTTTGCTTTCACAAAGGAACGGAACCAACTGAGAAACCGCGCTTGATGCTGCAAATAGAGTACGCTATTAACGATTACGGCAACATTCACGAGATGTTGGGTTATTAGCTTTGTAAACCTCGCAAATCGCGAAGTCTTGTCTGTCTATCGAGGCTTCTCAACTCAAAGTCTTTTTCTAACTCTTCCCATTTATTTGCCAAAACGGCCGCGAATGCGATCGACAAACATCTCAACTTCCGGCAACTTCATCTGACTTAAAAACACCGCAAAAACTCCCAACCCTGCCAAACTTGCCAAACTCAACTGGACTAATTGAATCAGCAAACCTTCAGTACCCAAAACTCTTTGACAGCCTTGCAGAGTAGCCAAGGCCGCGAAAGCAGTCAGAGAACTGGCAGAAGCTAATCCCAAAAAGGGCAAACTCCACTCGCTCCAAGGCAGGCCGCCCAGCTTTTTATCTAATAAGTATAAAAACATCACCATCGAAACAACATTCACTCCCACCGTCGCCAAAACTAATCCGGGCGCGCCAAAAGGTTCGACTAATAAATAATCCAACAGGCCGTTTAAAAAGATATTAAAAATACTGACGCGAAAAGGTGTTTCTCCGTCTCCTAAAGCATAAAATACTCTTACTAAAACATCGCGACTTAAATAAACAAACATTCCGATGCTGTAAGCCATTAAGAGCGGTGTAACAAACTGCGATGCTGACTGATTAAAAGCACCCCGTTCGTAGACAATGCGGACGATCGGTCCAGCCAGCGTCACCATTAAAGCGCTCAGCGGCAGCATCGTCACGCCAGTCAAAATTAAAGATTGACGGATTTTATCTTTTAATTCCGGCCAGTCTTGCGGATCGGTGAGACGAGAAAATATCGGTAAGAATGGCACTAGAATTACATTAGAAATAATTCCTAATGGTGTCATAACTAACAAGCCCGCATAACCCATTGCAGATGCAGCTTGAGGGATGTAGGATGCGAAAAATAGGTCAGTGTAGACATTGATTTGCAGCATTCCTGATGATAAAGTAGCAGGAACCATCACCTTAACTACTTCTTTCACTCCGGGGCGTTTAAAATTAAACCGCAAGCGCAACTTTCCCAAGCCCGCGCGCCACTGCGCCACCAGTTGCACCAACCACTGCAAAACTGCTCCCGCTAAAGTTCCCCAAGCTAACACTAAGCCACCAATTAGTGCGTATTCTGGCTGAGTTATTTTGTCTCCGAGTTGTAGCGTGAGAATTCCTAAACCGCCGATGAGTGCAACGCTGGAAAATAAAGGACTAATGGAAGGAAGCCAGTACATATCGGCGGCGTTGAGAGTGCCGAAACCAATGCCGATTAAGCCTGAAAGTAATGCCATCGGTGCCATAATCCGAAATTGTTGAATAGCGATGGCTTTGATTTCTAAACCTTCTGGTGTTCTACTTAATCCCGGTGCTACCAAATCGATCATCGAATCGGCAAAAATAACTAAACCGATTGTTACCAACAGTAGCAAACCACCGACTAAAGTGGTGATAGTTTCGACTAAGGCTGCTGCTTCTTTTTTATCATCCAGGCGGGCTAAAACGCTGACGATGGCGCTGTGAAATGGCCCGTTAATGCCTCCGAGTAAGATAAATAAGAAACCTGGGATGACGTAGGCGTAGTTGTAAGCATCGACGGCGACACCGACTCCAAAGGCTGCGGCGATCGCAATTTGGCGCACTAAGCCGAAGACTTTGCTAATCAAAGTGGCGACTGCGACAATGCCGGCAATTCCAGCTAGGGAACGAGAGGGCTTCTGTAATTGGGACACAAATGGTTAAAAACGCTAACGTTGAAAGGTTTTACTGAGTTCGATCGCAAATCTGAACTATGGTAACATGAATTCAGAAATTTTCTATTCTCAATTACCTATAAATTACATATTTCGCTGATAACTGGTATATTGATGACTACCAATCAATAACTAATTAGTGATAAATGATGAATGATTTTATTTATAAATATCCGCCTCTTTTGCCCGGTATTTTAGTTAAGCGATACAAGCGATTTTTCGCTGATATCGAACTTGCTTCGGGAGAAATTATCACGGCACACTGTCCGAATACTGGCCCTATGACTGGTGTTTATCTTCCCGGTAATCCAGTGCTAGTATCTCCCAGCGATAATCCTAAGCGCAAGTTGGCTTATACTTGGGAATTGATTAAACTGTGTGACACCGAGCCAACTTGGGTGGGAGTTAATACGGGATTGCCAAATCGAGTGATTAAATTAGCTTTGGAATTGCGATTGTTTCCCGAGTTGGGTAATTATAGTGAGTTTAAACCGGAAGTTGTTTATGGTAAGGATAAAAAAAGTCGAGTTGATTTTTGGCTGACTGGCGATACTAAACCGATTTTTTTAGAAGTTAAGAATACAACTTGGGCTAAAGACAAATTAGCTTTATTTCCAGATACAGTGACGGAGAGGGGACAGAAACATTTGCGGGAATTGATCGAAGTTGTGCGGCAGGGATCGAGGGCTGTAATGCTGTATTTTATCAATCGTGGAGATTGTACGAGTTTTGCGCCTGGGGATAGTGCCGATCGCACTTACGGACAATTGTTCAGACAGGCTATAAATGTAGGTGTGGAGATTTTGCCTTGTCGGTTTGATGTGACACCGGAAGGCGTTCGCTATTTTGGGTTAGCAAAACTGGATGTGTGAGGGGACGATCGTCTTATATTATTAGATTTTTCGCATCCACAATTAAAACCCGATCGCCATCAACAACCGGGTCTGGTAAAACTATCATTTAACCAAGAGCGATCGCGTCTTATCGTTTAATCTTCCTTCAGCATCGCGCTCGATCGTCAATTCAGGATTGCTGAGACAGAGTTGATAAAACTGTTCGTCGGTAAATTGAGGGCGATCGAGATTAACTTTTAGGAGTTAAGTGGGTAGGCTGGTTCTCGATTCAGCCAAATTCCCCAGCCGATGCTTAAATTTCGTTGTGCAAGGGCTTCCAAGTGTCGTTCCCGGACTCACCAAGTATATAGTCATTGCCAGAGCCACCATACGAACATCCCACTTCATTGTCATGCCAGTAAAAAAAGCTTATCCTAGAGAATAATCTATCTAGAACGGAACTTACGCATCAAAACCAAAGAAACCGGGTTTTTGCAGAGAAGACGCGTTACAGCACGCAAAAACGCATAAAAACCCGGTTTCTGACCACCCGTGCGTAAGTCCTATAAAATCAACAGCACAACAGGCAAAAGCATGGAACAAACAACAATTATTCCCCTTGAACTCTCTGATGGTACGATCGTCCGAGTCGAAGCCAGACCAATTGGCGAACAGAAAGTAGCCTTTCAGAAACGACCTTTCAAAGAAGCAACAGATGCCATCAAGGCAATTGCGAAAGAACTATCAGGAGTTTTGCAAGAAGTCAAGCCAGATAAAGCCACCATTAAATTTGGCTTAGAGATTGCCATTGAATCTGGACAAATTACAACATTAATTGTCAAAGGTTCTAGCAAAGCAAACCTAGAAATTACTTTAGAGTGGAGCAAGTAATTCTAAGAAACGGACGACACGGGAATGTCCAAGGAGTGTCAACTCAAGGTAAAACCGATAGTCCGACAGGGAATTCATTCCCTGGCGGACTCGCGGGCCCACTAATGGATTTGGCGGGTTGACAGCTTAAGTTGATACCAATTGGCACTGCCATCTCCTGATATCTCAACTGCATCGATCTATGCGATCGCTAATACCCAAATATGACAGATATCGCTAAATTATTACAAAAATGTACCCTGCGCGTGAGCGTTCCCGGTGGTCATGGAACTGGTTTTTTTGTGGCCCCACAACTAATTCTCACCTGCGCTCATGTCGTTGAATCAGCTAATTCTGAAACAATCAATGTATTCTGGCAATCCCAAAACCAGCAATACAACGCCTGTCTGGAAAAAATCCTACGAGAAGATCATCTAGATTTAGCAATATTAAAGTTAAATACCCCAGATTTAAATCATCCTTGCATCAATTTTGAATCATTATATCCTCAACTAAACGATGATTTATTCAGCTATGGCTATCCCCAGGATTATCCCGATGGTGATTCTGCTACATTTAAGTATGAAGGTGAAAGCTTTAAAGGCAATTCACCACTGTACAAATTGAAAGGAGGACAGGCAAATTATGGAGCCAGTGGTTCACCATTACTCAATCAGCGCACCGGAAAAGTTTGTGGAATTCTGAATATTTCTCGCAATCCTAACATGGATTTGGGAGGGCGGGCCGTACCTGTAAGTATAATTTTAGCCCAATTTCCTGAACTAGCAGAACTCAATCAGCGGTTTCATCAAAAGAATGCAAAAAAAACAGGTATCAATCCCTTTGACTACGGCACGCCAGTCTCGCCAGAACGCTTTTATGGACGAAAACAAGCTATTTTAGAGGTCAAAAGTCGGATTGGTGCGATCGCATCTCAGAGCATCAATATAGTAGGAATGCGACGTAATGGCAAAACTTCCCTCTTGCGATTGATTAGAGAACGCACCGAGATGTTTTGTCAACCTCAACAAAAACCATTAATCGTGACTTTAGATTTGCAATATCCCAGATTTCACACGCCAGAAGGCATCATTGAGGGACTGCGGCGGGCGATTTTCAAAGCAACAGGAACTGAACCTTGGAGGCAGGATTTTAATGACGATCCTTATGAGGTAGAAGATGGTTTGATACTGCTGCGGGAACAGGGTTATCGCTTGATTGCGATCCTAGATGAGTTTGAAGGAATTATCAGACACTTAGAACTTTTTCAGGAGTGGGGAGAAGATTGGCGCGCGAAAGCTTCTGCGGGTATGTTGGCGATGGTAATTGCCAGTAAACGTCCCTTAAGTGAAGACTGGAAAACTCGTTTTCCTACATCGAGTTTTCCCAATATTTTTAGTGCGGAAGTTTTGGGTGCATTGGAACAGGAATTTTGGCATAATTTAGTTAAGGATGGATTTATTCAAAGCGGTGAAATGGATGTTGTATCGGATCGCTTAATTGACTGGATTGATGAACTTGCTGGCGGTTTACCTTTTTATGTCAAAATGGCAGCATCAATGTTTTGGCAGTACGGGGATTATGAAAAAGCACGGACTGAGTTTATTTTCCAAGCAACTCCCCGCTTTGAAGAACTTTGGGCTGATTTGACTGCATCGGAACGTCAAATTATGAAAAATGCTGCTGGTAAAATTTCAATTCAATCTAATGCTGTCGTTAATAGCCTCAAGCGTCACGGTTTGTTAAGGTCAAATGGTGGATTATTTAGCAGTGCTTTTGCAGAGTTTGTGAGGAATCAACGATGAAGAGATTTCTGCGGGAAACTTGGGAGTTGTGGTACTGGGCAATGTTTTGTCCTTCCAGGCTTCAGCAGCGGATGAATGAGTGGGCTCCGGCTGAGGAAAAGGATGGATTGCGATCGGATACACATTCCTGGCTTCTTCTGCTGTTACCAAAAAGTAATCGCTTTATTGCTCAGTTTTTATTGCTGATATTTTTGTTTAGTTTACCGCTGATGTGGAGAATTGCACTGCATGGTCAAGCCCTAGATTTGCTGTTGGTGCTTGGGGCGATCGTGACTGCTTATAGCATTGGTATTTTGTGTTTATCAATTGGTTTTCATATACCACTACTGGTTTATTTGATTTATCCGGTAAATCCGCAAATTTATCTCATTGGATTAGATATGGTACAGGATATTTTGCTTCCATTTTCCCAAGGAGCAAGGGGTATATTTTTAGGTATATTGGCTTTAAGTATTAGCATGGGCTTTGGTAGATGGCTAGCAAATATAGAACGCATTTTTTTAGCTCGCAATGTCATCGCGATTGGCGGAACACTAAGTACGTGGTTAGGAAGTTGGTTAGCAACACAGAATTGGTATTTTGCTCTGTCTGTCACTGGACTGATTGGGTTATTACTGTTGATCTCTACTTATACGATAATCGATGAAACTCAAATAATTGACTTTACATTTATAGGGTTAGTCGTGGTGTTCATCCTGATCCTGATGTTAGCTATGGGAATCATCAGAGCGGCCTTCGTGGGAAGCAGTATGGGAATCATCATGGGAGGAATCGTGGAAAGCATCATAGGAGGAATCGTGGGAAGCACCGTTGTGTTGGTGCCAATCGTCGGCGGCTTCGTGGGAGGAAGCGTAGGAAGCATCATAGGAGAAATCGTGGGAAGCATCGTGGGAGTAGTTGTGGGGGTCGTTATGGGAGTAGTTGTGGGGGTCGTTATGGGAGTAGTTGTGGGGGGTATCGTAGCGATCGTTGTGGGAACCATTGCAACTTTACCTTTGCTTTTCTTTTTGCTAATTTGCTGGATAATTGCGGCCAGTATTTCACCCACAATGCAAAATACGTTAGCCATAATTACCGCAATCACCCTAACAGCTTTAGGCTGGCATCATCACGGCTGGGTATCATTTTTAGCAGTGCCAGTAACTTTGATAAGTTACTACCGACTAGCAGATTATTTAGTCCTCACATTAATCGACTTATTACTAGCAATCCTTTTAATCAAACCTTTCCAGCACAACCCTGTGCGATTACTTCACTTACTACCCCCTTACACCACCGAGTTGGTTTGGATACCTCTCCTCAATCACGATCGCATTTTAGCTGCCGCCTTCCGTACCGATTCCTCAGCAACACTCGCAACTTTTCAGAAAATGCAAGCATCACCGCTACCAGGCTTGAAAGTTACGATTAAAGAGGCATTACCTCAAATTATTACCGATCAATTAACTGTCATCGAGAATATTTATGAACTCATCGCCATAGCAACACCCGAACATCCATTTTTACCTTTACTAGCACCAACATTTTATCAAATAGAAAGTATAGAAATAGACAAACAGATTATACAAACAGTATCCTCAAGCAATAACTCTCTCTTTCGCATATGGTTTATTTTTACAAGTGCTTTAGGTAGCATAATAACAGGCGTAATTTTAGTTGTAAGCACACAGCTAATAGAAACAATTATTGGAAGTATTGTTGGTAGTGTTATGGCAGGCATCTTGACCAGCTATTTCGCAGACAAGTGGTCATTTGATATAGAAGATGGTACTGATATCAATAAACTCTTGCCACGCTTGCAAACAGTGGCTAAAGATGTTGATGCTGCCTTAAAAGCTGGCAATATTGGTATACGCAAACGCGCCTTAGAGCCAATCCTCACTTATCTGCTCAGATTGCAGTTACAACTACCTGAATTAGGACTCACAACACGAGCGATAAAACGCTGGCAACCAGTTTTAGTAAGGTGGCAACGAATAATCGAATTAGAGTTACAAGAACAGCAGCAACAATCTCAAGATGAACTACTTAACCCCTTCCAATACGGCAATCCACTGCGCTCTGACCGTGCTAACCTGTTTAGAGGTCGCCAAAAATTTGCCGATGAAATTGTCCGCTTAATTCTCGATCGCAATCGTCCCACCCTAGTCCTACACGGCCCCCGACGCTGTGGCAAAACCTCATTTCTCTATAACTTACCCCGCCTCTTACCCAGTAGCTTACTCCCCGTTTATCTAGATTTACAAAGTTCGGCTATAACTACAGATGAAGCTGCATTTTGCCAAGGATTAATTCGTGCCATCCACCGCGATAGTCGCTCTCAAGGCATCGAATTACCAGTAACTCCCACACGCCAAGAATTTCTAGAAACTCCTTATATTACCCTAGAAGATTGGCTCGAACAAGCACTTCCCAGACTTGGACAAAGACGGCTTCTCCTCAACCTCGATGAATTTGAAAAAATTGGCACTGCTATCAAGGAAAAACGCTTAAGTCTCAACCTATTTGACGAACTCCGCCACCTGATTCAGCATTATGATTCCCTAGCTTTTCTCTTCTCCGGTGTCCAAACTCTAGACGAACTCGGCCCCAACTGGAGTAGCTATTTTATCAGCGTCGTCCCCCTCGAAATGACCTATCTAGAACCAGATGAAGCCGAAAGTTTACTAACTAATCCTGATCCTGAATTTGCGCTGCATTACGATCGCGGTATTGTTGACGACATCATTCAACTGACTCGCTGTCAGCCCTACCTGCTGCAACTCCTGGGCTCTGCTCTTGTCACTCAGGCAAACTTAAATCATACTCAATTGGTAACACCAGATTTATTGCAAGCTGCGATTCCTGAAGCTTTCACTAACGGCGAACCTTATTTTACCAATGTCTGGACAGAATTTACAGGTAATAATCCCGCAGAAATAATCGCCGGACAAGAATTTCTGTTAGAATTGGCAAATAGGTTAGCACCGGGTCATTCACAGGATTTAACGGATGCGGCGATCGGGCGATTGAGACGATATCATGCGATCGAGCAAACGGATAATGGTTATGTTTTTGAAGTGCCATTATTAGAGCGTTGGGTTCGAGAACGGGCTGTGAAAAATAGCAATTATTAATAGGATTTAGATCCTCTGTATTTCAAATGAGTATTAGTCCGGGACGCAATTGTAACACTTTCACTAGCTTGTATGCTGCGTCAGTTATAAAGTTGAAAGTACATCCGAAACATTTCCCTACCTCAGTATCCTCGGTAACAGGGAATGTTTCGCTTACAATTACACTATGTAGCATCTAATCAAAAAAAGGCGATCGAACTATGGGAATGACCATCACCGAAAAAATCTTAGCCAAAGCATCAGGCCGCACCAAAGTCGAGCCCGGAGAAAACATTTGGGTGGAAACAGATGTATTGATGACCCACGATGTCTGCGGCCCCGGTACGATTGGCGTATTCAAAAAGGAATTCGGCGATAATGCTAAAGTCTGGAATCCCGACAAAATCGTCCTAATTCCCGACCACTACATTTTCACCAACGATGAACGCGCTAATCGCAACGTCGATATTTTGCGCGATTTTGCCGCCGAACAAGGGATAAAATACTTTTACGACATCACGGATCGATCGAACTTCAAAGCAAATCCCGACTACAAAGGAGTTTGCCACATCGCCCTAGCCCAAGAAGGCCACACGCGCCCCGGCGAAGTGCTTTTCGGCACAGATTCCCACACCTGCAATGCCGGCGCTTTCGGACAATTTGCCACCGGAATCGGCAACACGGACGCGGCTTTCATCTTGGGAACCGGTAAACTGTTAATCAAAGTTCCGGCCACCATGCGGTTTATCTTCAACGGTGAACTACCAGATTATCTGTTAGCAAAAGACTTGATTTTGCAAATTATTGGTGATATCGGTGTTGCCGGTGCTAACTATCGGGCGATGGAATTTGCCGGCGATACAGTGGAACGTTTGACGATGGAAGAACGGATGACGCTGTGCAATATGGTAATCGAAGCTGGCGGCAAAAACGGCACGGTGGCTGCGGACAAAACTACCTTTGATTACGTGACTTCTCGGACTAACGTGCCCTTTGAGGCATTTTACACCGATGAGGATGCGAAATTTTATAGCGATCGCACCTACGATGTCAGCCAATTAGAACCAGTCGTCGCCAAACCGCATTCTCCCGACAACCGCGACTTAGCCCGCAATTGCCATGATGTGAAGATCGATCGAGTTTACATCGGTTCCTGCACCGGTGGCAAAACCTCCGACTTTCTGAATGCCGCCCGAATTATCAAAGGAAATCAAGTCAAAGTTCCGACTTATTTAGTGCCGGCAACTCAGAAAGTTTACGAAGATATGTTTACCACAAAATACGACGGTCAAACCCTGTCGGAAATCTTCTTAGCTGCTGGCTGCATCGAACCCGCCGCGCCTTCTTGCGCCGCTTGTTTGGGTGGGCCGAAAGATACTTTTGGGCGGATGAACGAACCGGAAATTTGCGTGTCTACAACTAATCGTAATTTCCCTGGTCGAATGGGGAACAAGGAAGCACAAGTTTATCTAGCTTCGCCTTATACGGCGGCGGCTTCGGCGTTGACTGGGCACGTCACCGATCCGCGCGAGTTCCTGTGTTAGAAGTTGTAGGGTGCGTCAGACTTTCACTCTAGAATTGATCGAGGGTTTCGGATATGACGCACCTTATATTAGACCTCTTGCAAAAAGCTTGTGAAGAACAGGCAGGATGCCTGTTCCACAATAATTATGGGAGAGGTCTATTATGTTCGATCGATTAGTCTCGATCTGAGCGGGGGCGGGTTTATTATATTGTCGATTATCGGCGATTATTGTCGCCCAAGCCGCCCCTACAAGACATGGAATTAGATTGTAAGCGATCGATTCATCTTAAATTAAATGAACAAGCTAGGTGAGATTTGAAAATAATCGCCGAGTGCCTTAGCTTGTGCTTTGCTAATAGATCGCTTGCCATTCACAACTTCAGATACTACGCCGCTAGATCCGATGATACCTACCAAGTCTGCTTGGCGGGTGTCGCTGGATTCCATGATATGTTGCAAAATCTCATGAGGTTCGGATTTGTCTATCGGATAGTTTTCTGTCTCGTAAACTTCTATCAAAGTGACTAACAACTTGTATAAAATTTTCTCCTCTGGAGTGAGGTTTTTAGCAAATGTTAGCCTTTGTGCAACTGCCAGGAGGCGATCGTATTCTTCTTCAGTTTCGATCGCCTTTGGAGCAATTTCTGCGAGCAAGTTGCTGTAAGTCGTTCGGTCAAAAGTAAGGGTCATTTTTCCATTTTTGTTTGTCATATTCAGCGTGGGTTAGGAAATATTTGTAGAAAACAGTTTGGTTCTCATAGTTGATGCCAACAATCAGGCGATAGTCGTTGCCTTTGATATTAAAGACGGTAAAGTTTCCTACTGCTTCGGCATCCCGATAAATTTTGCGAATATCCTCCAAATTCTGCCATTCCGCTTTGTTGACAGTTTCTTGCCAAATCTCAATTTGGTTTTTGACATCGGGGTACTTAGCAGCATCATTACGGAGGTTGCGGAGCGAAATTAGGTGCATTTGTTTTAATTTTGTTGGTAGTTTTGTAGGTCAACATAGGTTTCGTCTGGTTTCTTGTTTTGTGCTACACTACGCATACTCTCATTTTGAGAGGAAGATGTCAAGGGTCGATCGGGCAAAAATTCTTGAAGCGACGTAGGTGATATCAAATCCTCTCTTCATCGGAATGATATAAACGGAGGACACGGCAGTGCCGTTTCCCTACCGCGATCGATTGTAGGGAAACGGCACTGCCGTGTCCTCGCTTGTCATTCCGGCACAGCCGGAATTGATATGATATCAAATCCTCTCTTCATCGGAATGATGTAGAGGACACCGCACCGTGCCGTTTCCCAACCGAAAATAATATTGTAGGGAAACGGCACTGCCGTGTCCTAATTTTAGCTAATAATTCCGATGCTACCGGAAACGATATGAGCAGCATCCAGAATGGGTTCGCCCAGAAGTCGATCGCCTCAACCAACCCCCAACGTCTTTTGACTGTGTAGTTTAAATGCAGAAGAGCTTAGCAACTTCAAAAATCCAGTTTTTCGATCGCACAACTCGATCAAATTGCCAGTATTCGGTAAATAGAGGTGATGATTGTTATAGTAATCGGAGTTTCCGGGTCCGGCAAAACTACTGTGGGCAAGTTGCTGGCGCAATCTCTCAATTGCGATTTCAGCGATGCCGACGATTTTCACCCGCCAGCTAATATCGAGAAAATGAGTCTGGGTATTCCTTTAGAAGATGCCGATCGCCTTCCTTGGCTTTTGCAACTACAAACTACAATAGACAGATGGTTATTGGAAAATAAAAATGTCGTTTTAGCTTGTTCTGCTTTAAAAGCATCTTACCGCGAAATGCTCTGCCGAAAGGAGCAGCGGATAAAAATAGTTTATCTTAAAGGTGATTTTGAGCTATTCGCAGCCCGGTTAAAAAATCGCGAAAATCACTACATGAAAGCAGACTTGCTGTCAAGTCAGTTAGACACTCTAGAAGAACCAGAAGATGCAATTATTGTAGACGCTTCCCAGCCGCTAGAGCTAATCGTATTACAAATTATCTGTCTGATGTGCAGTTAATTCCCCAGAATTAAACCCTTCAAAACTTACACATCAAAGCCAAAAAACCGGGTTTATTGCCACTCGTCAGTCCAGCCAGGACTGATATCAACTCCGGTTGCATCGGAATTAATATCAACCGAAATCAGGACACGGCACTGCCGTGTCCCTACAATGAATCAGGGTAGGGACACGGCACTGCCGTATCCTCTATATCATTCCGGCGCAGCCGGAATTGAGATCACTACGAACCTGTAGAGATTTGGCGTGCTAATTTTTGTATAAATACAAGAAAGCTTCTACTTCAGCGCTGGTTGGTTGAGCTGTAATTGCTCCGGGTTTCATCACTATCATCGCACCCACTGCGCTGGCATAAGTTACAATTTTCTTGGCTATTTCTGGATCTGCTAAATTCTTAATTCCTTGCTTGCACAACTGTCGCACAAAACCAGCCACAAACCCGTCGCCGGCGCCTGTTGTATCCTCAACATCTACGGTAAAAGCGGGGATTTTTCCTTCGTTTTGTGAGAGACAATAGCTGCAACCTTTATCGCCCGCCGTTACTAAAACGCCTTCTACTGAATCAAGGCGATAGGTAATAGCTCCAGCGTCGCTAGTTGCAAACAACCATTCGGCTTCTTCGTCCGATAGCTTAACAAAGTCAACTTTTTTTAATAGTTCTAGAATGCGGTGTTTGGCTGCGCCTGAATTGGGCCAAAAAACGGGACGCCAATTGATATCAACGATGATTTTAACGTCGTACTGTTCTGCTAGTTCGATCGCTCTTGCGATCGCCTCCCTACTTTCAGGATAAGCTAATTCTAAAGTGCCGATCGCTAAAAATTCGGCATTTTGAAACAGCACCTCTGGTATTTGGGCTGCTTGGAGGCGAGTATCGGCAAAATCCGCAGTATCCAATTTACCAAAACCGGCAAAAGATCGATCGCCCGCTGCATTCCGCAAGACATAAACTTGCCGCGTCGGCGCAGTCGGATGACGCTGCACTCCCGTGGTGTCAACCCCTATTTGTTGCAATAGCTGCACTAGGGAATCCCCCAACTCATCCACACCCACAGCACCGATAAACCCCACCGCCGTCCCCAATTTAACCAAAGCACAGGCAACATTAGCAGGAGCACCGCCGGGATATGCCGTCCAAGATTCTACCTCTTCTAGAGATACTCCTGGTTTGTCTGCTAAACAATCAAATAAAATTTCACCCAGACACAAAACGCGAGGATAAGTCATATTGATTTTAGATTTGAGGTTTGACAGAAGCAGTACACTGGCGATCGCACAGGAATGAAGTGCTAGCACCCGCAAGCTGAGTCAGCACTGCGCTTTGACTGCGACGATCGCACAAAGACCGATCTCCCGGAACCATAGCACAGCAAATTTAATTTTTTCTTCATACTCTATCCGTCATCCTTTAGAATTGTAGAGTAGGTAAATATGCACACATAGGAAAAATTTATGAGCGGGAGCGTCTCTGGAACCCCTGTCACCCTGTCGGACAGAGAATTGCAAGTGGTAGAGTTACTAACGGCGGGATTGACTAATGAGAAAATCGCCGAAAAGTTAGAGATTAGCAAGCGTACAGTTGACAACCACATTAGCAATATCTTGAACAAGACGCCCGCTGACAATCGAGTTACGCTGGTACGTTGGGCGGTGCTGTGGGGAAAGGTATGTTTGGACAATATTAACTGCTGCCCTCTACCGGGGTCAATCGATAAAGAAGTATCTTAAATAGGAGTTCTGGTTGGGGACAGGCACAGAAATGATGCAAACGGCACAAGAAAAACAACTCCGCTATCAAATTCAATGCCCTGGATTGCCGCTGGCGGTGTATCGCGAAGTGGCGACTCATTTGCGTCAAGTTGAAGGGGTGGAAACTGGTTTAATTCCGCAGCAGTCGCAGCAGTTTGATTACAGCGACAGCCAAGTAGGGGCTTTGTGGATACAGTATCCTGAAGGGTTCGGTTTGGTTGATCGCGAACGGGTCGATCGCATTTTGGCTTATTATGGCGATCGTTACGGATCTTGGGAATCATTAGTTATTGGGAATGGGTAATTGGTAATTGGGAATTGTTGACCGTTGACTGTTAACTGTTAACGGCGTTGAGTGATAACTACTGACAACTGACTAACAAAATGAATTCAATTAAAACTTTACCGGGAACGCGGGATATTCTGCCCGATGAGATTCGCTATTGGCAAAATATCGAAGAAATCGCCAGAAGTATCTTAAAAAAAGCGGCTTATCAAGAAATTAGAACACCAATTTTTGAACAAACATCTTTATTTGAACGCGGTATAGGCGAAGCAACCGATGTTGTGGGCAAAGAAATGTACACTTTTAAAGATAAGGGCGATCGATCGAGTACCTTGCGGCCAGAAGGTACTGCCGGAGTCGTTCGAGCTTTTATTCAAAATAGTTTGTATGCCCAAGGTGACGTACAGCGCCTGTGGTATACTGGGCCGATGTTTCGCTACGAACGCACCCAAGAAGGTAGACAGCGACAGTTTAATCAAATTGGCGTGGAAGTCTTGGGGAGTGCGAATCCTCGTGCGGATGTCGAGGTAATTGCTCTTGCTTCCGATATCCTGCAAACTCTCGGTTTAAAGAATTTGCGACTCGATATTAACTCTGTCGGAAATAAGGAAGACAGACAAAATTATCGACAAGCCTTAATTGATTATTTTACACCGTTCAAATCTGAATTAGATGCTGATTCCCAAGACCGTTTGACTCGCAATCCGCTGCGGATTCTGGACAGCAAAAATGAGCGCACTCAGGAAATTGTCAAGGATGCTCCGAGTATTTTGGACTATTTGGGCGACGAATCGCGATCGCACTTTGAGCGAGTCCAGCAAATGCTCGCAGATTTAGGAATTAGCTATCAGTTAAATCCCAGATTAGTCCGTGGCTTAGATTACTATACCTATACCGCGTTTGAAATTATTTCCGACGATTTGGGAGCACAAGCCACAGTCTGCGGCGGCGGAAGATATGACGGTTTAGTCAAGGAATTGGGCGGGCCAGATACGGCAGCAGTGGGTTGGGCAATGGGTATGGAAAGGTTGATTATCCTGCTGGAAAAGTTGCAACCTTTGCCCGCACCGAAGTTGGATTTCTATCTCGTATCCAGGGGCGAAAAGGCTGAACAGCAATCGGTATTGTTAGCACAAAAATTGCGGAGTGCTGGGTTTAGTGTCGAGATAGATTTGAGTGGGAGTGCCTTTGGGAAACAGTTTAAAAGAGCCGATCGCAGTGGTGCTGTTGCGTGCTTGGTTTTGGGAGATGCGGAAGCTGAAAACGAGACGGTACAATTGAAGTGGTTGGCGAGTGGGGAACAAAGTGCGATCGGGCAATCAGAACTCCTAGCCATGACAGACGAACTACAGCAGAAGATAATTGCTGCTACATAGTCCGGCAACGATCGCGAAAAACTCCGCGCCCAAAGATTGGCCGAAAAACTGCGTCAAATGGCGATCAAGTTAGACGATGAAGAGTGAAATTATCAAAATATAGTCAAATTTGACTATATTTTGGTATGGTTACTATATTGTGACCGGCATTCAGCCAGCCATTGTCCTACTGCGAACTAATATGTTAATCGAACGTCTCAAGCCCCTCGCCTGGAAAACCAAACCGCAACTGATATCATTGTTTTCAGGTTGTGGCGGCATGGACTTGCCATTCCACAAAGCGGGGTTTGAAGTAGTTTGGGCGATCGACTCCAATAAATACGCCTGCAAAACTTTCAGCAGAAACATTGCTGATGTCATCGTCAACGACAGCATAGAAAATATAGACATTGCACAAGTTCCCGAAGCAGAAATATGTATAGGAGGGTTTCCTTGTCAAGACTTTTCCATGATTTGGAAACGTCCCGGACTCGAAGGTACTAGAGGCAATTTATATACATACTTCCTCGATTTTGTCAATAAAAAAAAACCCAAAGCTTTTGTAGCAGAAAATGTCAAAGGCTTATTAAGTGCCAATAATTATCAAGCAATAAAACAAATAATTTCCGACTTTGAAAGTATCGCACCAGGCTACTTAGTCAAACCGAAACTCTACAACTTTGCTGATTACGGAGTTCCCCAATTTCGCCAAAGAGTGTTATTAGTTGGCATTCGGATGGATACAGGATTTAACTTTGTGCATCCTCAGCCAGAATACGGTGAAAATCGTAAATATCTCTACCGAACAGCAGGTGAAGCACTCAAAAATGTAGAAAAAGTGAAATATAATCAGGAACATCAAAAAATTCATCCTCGAACCATTGAAATTTTGAGTCGAATTAAACCGGGAGGGAATTTCACTGATATTCCCAAGGATAGTCCATACTATGTAAAAGGCATGATTAGTCACGTTTATCGGCGAATTCATCCAGACAAACCCTGTGCTACAATTATTGCTGGTGGTGGTGGCGGTACTTGGGGATATCATTATCCCGAACCGCGTTCATTGACAAATAGGGAAAGAGCTAGGTTGCAAAGTTTTCCAGATGATTTTGTTTTTGAAGGTTCTATTACTGAAGTAAGAAGACAAATTGGCAATGCAGTTCCGCCAGATGGAATAGTTGACGTTGTTGAATCTCTGATTCCGCTATTTAAAGGGAATTATCCGAAAGTAGATTTATACAAGTTAAATCAAAAGTTGCAAATGATGTCAATTAAGGAACGATTAGAACACGCAGAATCAGAAGCTTCTGAACAGCAATTACAGTTGACAGTTACTGTTTAGTCAAGTGAGGTAACTTAATGTCGATACCTAGCATAACTCCAGAAACTCCCTATGTGGACATATCTTTATCAAGAGTAGATCGACAACCGCAATCAAATCTCAATACTTTTTTTGGCAAAGGGCGAGAGAATAAATCTACTGGTAAAGTTATCCCAAGAGATTGGTACGAAGTTGAACTTATTGTGGATAAAAAAACAAGTGATAATCCTATTTACCCAAAAGGTAATTTTATCGCTCATACAGATGATGGTTTAACATTTGCCTGCCAAACTCAGGGAGCAAATCATAAAAATTTTAGATCCAAAGATGATTTAAGAATTTTAGGACGTTGGATTAAAGGCAAGCTGGAAAAAAGTGGTGTCCTGAAACTATTAGAACCTGTTACTAGCCAGACACTTCAAGCCTATGGTAGAGACTATATCCGTCTGTATCAATTATCTAATTCTGAATACTACCTAGAATTTGATTTATCTATGCACGATAAGATGCTGAAAGAACTTCACCTAAAATGGGTGGGAACAGCTCCAGAATTCGATGTTCACTTCGCCAAAAGACTCAATTTGTTTACTGGAGACAATGGTCTTGGTAAAACTTTTTTGCTAGATATTGCTTGGTGGGGACTAACTGGAAACTGGGTTGGTCAACCTGCTTGGCCTCAACAGATAGAGGGAAAAACACCGGAAAAAACACCAGAAATTACCTATGTGTTGAGTTCTCAGACAGATTCTGAGGAATATCGTAGCCTTTTTAGTTTTTCCGATCAGAAATGGCTGAATCTGCGAATACCTCCCTTGTTAAAAAGCTTGATTGTTTATGTCCGTGTTGATGGTGGATTTTCAGTTCTTGACTCGGCTCGTCAACCGTCGAGTATCTATCACTTTACTTCCGATAACCTTTGGAATGGATTAAAAACCGATAATAAAATTATATGTAATGGTTTAATTCACGATTGGGTCAATTGGCAACGACAGCGAGAACAGTCTACATTTGAAATATTTTCTTCTGTGATTCGACAACTTTCTCCCCATGCAGATGAATGGATGGAACCGGGAAAGCCAATACGGGTTTCTGTAGAAGATACTCGTGATATTCCTACCCTGGATTTCCCTTATGGAAATGTGCCTATCATCTACGCATCAGCGGGAATCAAACGAATTTTAGGACTTGCTTACTTACTAATGTGGACGTGGTATGAACATACGCAAGCATCTAAATTGCGGCAGCAAGAACCTATCGATCAAATAGTCTTTTTAATAGACGAGGTTGAAGCTCACTTACATCCAGCTTGGCAACGATCGATTCTTCCTGCGATATTAGAAGTAGCTAAAGGTCTTAAGAATGAAATGAAAATTCAGCTAATAGCAACTACTCATTCTCCTCTTGTACTTGCCTCAATTGAACCTCAATTTGATGAAGAACAAGATAAGTTATTTTTGTTTGAGTTACAGGGTAAAGATGTAACTCTTAATGAAGTTGCTTGGGCAAAACAAGGAGATGCTGTTGGGTGGCTAACTTCAGATATTTTTGGCTTAAAACAGGCTCGTTCCCGCGAAGCAGAAATAGCAATTGAGGCTGCGTATACCTTCATGAGAGGAGAAAGCATGGAAACTTTTCCTGAATACCTGAGAACTAAAGAACAAATTCATCAGGAACTCCTGCGAGTTTTACCAGATCACGATCGCTTCTGGCCGCGATGGATTGTGAACACCGAGGTAGAGTAAAGATGATGCGATTTACTCCGCCACCGGAACCAGCAGATTTTGAGCAACAAGTGCGAAAAGCAGGCAATAATTGGTTAGTTAAAAATCCTTGTAAAGAACCAAAAGATTTTTGGTCTACCTTCAAACCTCAATTAGCGAAAGAGTTCCAACATCTTTGTGGCTATTCAGTTATGTACATACCGAGTCGGATGGGGACTGTAGATCATTATTTGAGTAAAAGTAAAGCCGAAAATCGGCATTTGATTTATGACTGGAAAAACTATCGCTATGCTTTGCAACGAGTAAATAGCTGCAAAGGAACTTACGATAGACAAATTCTCGATCCGTTTGAAGTAGAAGATAATTGGTTTGAGATTATCCTACCTTCTTGTCAGTTGATTTTGACTGATGCGATTCCTTCCCACGAGCGCGATCGAGCCGAATTTACCCTCAGACAGTTACAGCTTCAGAATAGTGAATGGGTGATAGAACAACGTCAGGAGTGGTATCGGATGTATTTAGAGAATGAACTTAATTTAGAAGGGTTAGAAAAGAAAGCGCCTTTAATCGCTCGTGCGGTGAAAAAACAGCTTAATTAGTTAATCATCAGGAGAATTCAGTTGTTGACAATTGCGATCGCTCTCATTCATACTATAAGTAAGCATTGTGGGAGCTAACTTTAATGTCGGAGCTATTGGCAAGAATCACGGTTAATCCTAGACAGTGCGGTGGTCGCCCTTGCATTCGCGGCATGAGAATTCGGGTATCAGACGTACTTGACTTATTTGCGGCGGGTTTGAGTGCGGAACAAATACTAGAAGAAATGCCCGATCTTGAAGCAGACGATCTGAGAGCATCTCTTTTGTATGCTTCGCGCAAACTCAATCATCCGGTATTGGTTGCATGACAATAATTTGGGTAGATGCACATCTGTCACCGGCGATCGCAACCTGGATTACAAACACATTTGGTGTCACAGCAGTAGGCTTGCGCGAGATTGGCTTGAGAGATGCCGAAGATCCTGAAATTTTTGAGGCATCGAGAGCGCAGGGAGTTATCGTAATGACTAAAGATAGTGACTTTGTTGATTTGGTCGATCGCCTTGGTACACCGCCACAGATTATTTGGTTGACGTGCGGCAATACATCAAACGCTCGGTTGCGAGAGATTTTCAGTGCAACATTACCTGAAGCTTTGGAGATATTGAAAGCAGGTGAAGCACTGGTGGAGATTAGTGGAAATTAAGCTTTTAATCACTAATCCGGCACCATCAAACCCTTCAATATTCTCCCCTTTTCCGCATCCCTCAACCCCTTAGACTGCACCAAAACCCCAAAACCCCCCAAACCCATCGGATCGATCGCCCTATGCAACGCCTCCCTACGCCGTAACAACGTTGCCACATCCGATACAGTTGTTGATAGAGCGGCAATGCGATCGCCCAAACCCAACGCCATCAAAAATAAAGCCTGTTGAGTAAACCCTACTACATCCAAACCGCACAATTCCCCTTGCTTTTCCAACGCCGTAAAATTAACGTGAGCCGTCAAATCCTGTCGCCCCACATTAATATAAGGATTATTGTGATATCGGTGGTGATAATAACACTGTAGCGTCCCCTCCCTGCGCCTCGGATTGTAATAACGGTGCGCCGGATGGCCGTAATCAATCGTTAACAAATATCCCCGCTGCAACTTTTGAGCAACTGTACTCATCCAATCCAAAGCGGTCAAATTCACCTCACAGCGATATCCATCCCCGTAAACACTCGCGGATAAATCGACTCCCAATAACTCAAAATATTCAGCAATTCTCGGCGTAGAAACTTCGCCGACTACCTCAAGAAAATTTATTTGTTTTTGTTGATTTTTGGGTGTTTCTGCGGTAATGTATATTTCTCTAAGTTCATCTTGTGCGAGAATGAATTGATGCACGGGGAAAGCATCGACTAATTCATTGGAAAAGAAACATCCGACAATTGAATTATCACTTATCTCATCCCAACTACACCATTTAACACACTCGAAGTCACCTAAGATTTGCCGTTGTTCTGCTTGCAGTATTGACGAAATTTCAACAATTATGTATGTTAAAGTTTTAAATAAATCGGGATGTTGTTGTTGCAGGTATTGCAGCAGATTTTCGGCGAAAGTTCCCCGCCCAGCGCCCATTTCTACGATCGCAAAGTTTTGAGGTTTGCCGAGCAATTCCCACATTTCCACAAACTGCTCCGCCAAAACCTCGGCAAAATCAGCACCCCAGTGGGACGATGTGATAAAATCGCCTTGTTTGCCGATCGACGGGCGATCGCTATTATAATATCCGTGCTGCGGGTGATATAATGCTAAATCCATATATTCAGCAAAGGTAATTCGCTGCTGCGGACTTGTAGCAATTGTTTCGCAGATTAAAGCGCAGAGTTCCGGGTTGCTGTCATTGATATCTAATTGCTGGAATGTCATGGTTTATGGAATCAAAGTTGATTTTATCTTATATCAATTCCGGTTGCACCGGAATAATATAGAGGAGACGGCAGTGCCGTGTCCCTACCCCGATTAATTGTAGGGACACGGCACTGCCGTCTCCTAATTTCGGTTAATAATTCCGATGCAACCGGAAACGATATTATTTATGAAATAAAGATTTTTTTAACCACAGAGGGCGCAGAGGACACAGAGAAAGAGAAAAGAGAGAAATATTGATGTTCGGCAATTTGAGATTGTTGCTATACAGGAATTACGCAGAACCTCTATATGTTAAACGATCGCCCTCTTCTTCTAAACAAAGTGCAATAACTTCTTTGATATTGGCAATCAACTCATCAATAGTTTCTCCTTAGCTATAACAGGCTTTTAGCTGTGGGACTTCTCCGACATAATAGCCATCTTCATCTCGTTCAATAATGACGTAGAACTCTTGCTTGCTGACATTCATTCTGCAACCTCTTTGTTCTTTAAATTTTATTAAATCATTATTAACAGTCAGGGCTTTAGTCATACTCGTTTAATAACTAATACCAATTTTTTATGAGGCTGCATAGAATTTCGATCCCCCCTAACCCCCCTTAATAAGGGGGGGACAAGATTCTTCTCAAAGTCCCCCTTCCCCCCTTGGGGGGGGCTAGGGGGGGGTGGGGATTTAGGGGGATCGAGATATGTGCAACGACCCATTAAATTGGTATAAAGCCCTTACTGCTAACAGCGGGTCTACCTATCCACCGAACCCATAATAATGTCGATGCTACCCAAGATTGCCACCAAATCCGCAATCTTCACACCGCGCACGATGTGAGGCAAAATCTGCAAATTATTAAAATCCGCAGCGCGAATCTTCCAGCGCCAAGGAAACACGTTGTCCTCTCCGACAATATAAATTCCTAATTCACCTTTGCCACTTTCAACTCGTACGTAATGTTCACCCTTCGGAATCTTAAAAGTCGGCGCAACTTTTTTGCCAATAAACTGATAGTCAAAACTATTCCATTCAGATTTTGGCCCGCTTTCGAGTCGCTTCGCTTCCAAATTCTCGTAAGGGCCGCCGGGGATTCCTTTCAAGGCTTGATAGAGAATCTTAACCGATTCGCGCATCTCCCGAATCCGCACCAAATACCGAGCCAAACAATCGCCAGCAGCTTCTGTACAAACATCCCAGTCGAAGTCGTCATAACATTCGTAATGGTCAACTTTCCGCAAATCCCAATTTACGCCGGAACCGCGCAACATGGGGCCTGATAGTCCCCAGTTAATCGCTTCGGCGCGAGAGATAGTACCCAGCCCTTCAATCCGGCGGCGAAAAATCGGATTGTTAGTGATTAAACGTTCGTATTCGTCAATTTTTGGCAGAAAGTAATCGCAGAAATCTTCGCACTTGTCTACCCAACCGTAGGGTAAATCGGCCGCAACTCCGCCAATGCGGAAATAGTTGTTGTTAACCATGCGGTAGCCGGTGGCCGCTTCCCACAAATCGAGAATTGGTTCGCGATCGCGCATAGTATAGAAAAACGGAGTTTGCGCTCCCACGTCTGCCAAAAACGGCCCTACCCACATCAAGTGGTTGGCAATCCGGTTTAATTCCAGCATAATTACCCGAATATAACTAGCCCGTTTGGGGACAGCAATATTCGCTAACTTTTCTGGTGCATTGACTGTCACCGCTTCGTTGAACATCCCCGCAGCGTAGTCCCAGCGGCTCACGTAGGGGACGTACATCACGTTGGTGCGATTTTCAGCAATTTTTTCCATCCCACGGTGTAGATAGCCCAAAACAGGCTCGCAGTCCACTACGTCTTCGCCGTCCAGGGTGACGATTAACCGGAGTACGCCGTGCATGGATGGGTGGTGCGGCCCCATGTTGAGCACCATCGGTTCGGTTCTCGTTTCGATTCTTGACATAATTAAATGAATTAATGATTACTAGCTATGGTTGATTTTTGTTTCACTTTATAGATTATGAATGATATTGAGCTCTCTGAAAAGGACACCTCTGAATTGGATGTCCGTATTGACAGCTATCACGTTCCAGTTTTGGGAAACGAGTTAATTGCGGGTTTGGCTGTGCGCCCAGGTGGCCGCTATTTGGACGCGACATTAGGAGGCGGCGGACACACTGGTTTGATTTTAGCGGCGGCGGCTGATGTTACAGTGGTGGCGATCGATCGCGATGAACAAGCCATCCGTTTTTGCCAAACCCGATTTGCCAACGCTTCCGTCGAGTTTTGGCACGGTAATTTTGCAGAATATCAGTCTGAAGATGCCACCTTTGATGGCATTATAGCAGACTTAGGTGTTAGCTCGGCTCAGTTCGATACCCCGGAACGTGGCTTTAGTTTTCGCCACCCAGCTAAGTTAGATATGCGTATGAACCAGCAGCAATCTTTGACCGCAGAAGAGATTGTCAATCACTGGGGCGAAGTTAAACTAGCGGATATTATTTACAAATACGGCGAGGAACGACTGTCGCGGCGCATCGCGAGGCGGATTGTCGCCCAACGTCCCTTTGAAAGTACAACAGAACTGGCAGGGGCGATCGCTAGCACCTTCCCACCCAAGCAGCGCAACGGTAGAATCCATCCAGCCACCCGTACTTTCCAAGCCTTAAGGATAGCCGTCAACTCCGAACTGGCTTCTCTAGAAACTTTTCTGGGCGAAGCACCCAAGTGGTTAAAACCCGGTGGAAGGCTCGGAATTATTACTTTTCACAGCCTGGAAGACAGACCGGTTAAGCATCAACTCAGAGGAATGGACTGTTTGCAGGTACTGACAAAAAAGCCGATTATTGCACAATCTGAAGAAATCGCTAGAAATCCCCGCTCTCGTTCTGCTAAGCTCAGACTGGCAGAAAAATTAACTTGATTTGTCAGTAAAGGGAGGTTGACCTAACCACTTAATACTTTGCTAAACTTTATCATAGCTACTTATGCTCACGATATTGACAGACACTCCGTTTTGTGGAATATTCTCATAATCCCGAAAACCATAAAAAATTTCTGGGACAGTAAAAGCCAGTCGATTTAAAACTGACCAGCCTCTAAAAAGGTCGAACCGGAGACCACGATTTGTTGAATTCGTTAAAAATAATGGTTAAACAATGGCTAACAGCTTCAAAAATATCTAGTTGTACTAACTAAAAAAATCGGGTGTTGATTCACCCAAATTTAGTCTTGTGGACAAGTAGGAGCCAACCTCTTGCTGGTAAAAGCTAGAATCAGACCCTAAGCAGAAATACTTTTAGTTGAATGGTGAAGCAAAGATTAAGTTTAAGCAAGTTTTGTACAGTAAAGGACGAGTTCCAAAACAAGGCGAGGTCAGATATGACCACGACCGCAGGCAAGTTATGAACATCGTTGTGGTATTACTAACATGGCGCTGATTTATGAAATCCAAAGCCCTTACCCCGATTTGGCTCCGCTGAATCGGCGAAGGGTAATTGACAATTTAGTTTTAGACCTGATTAATTCGCCTAGGAGTAGGGAATAGCATGAGTCGGGGAGATGGAAGCAAGCTGAAACTAATGGTAGTCGATGACGAACCCGACAACTTAGATTTGCTGTACCGGACGTTTCGACGTGACTTTCAGGTTTACAAAGCAGATAGCGCCCTCAGCGCCCTGGAAGTTCTAGACGAACAGGGCGAGATGGCGGTGATTATATCTGACCAGCGGATGCCAGAAATGAATGGTACCGAATTTTTAGGAAAAACAGTCGAACGTTTTCCCGATACGATTCGGATTCTGCTGACGGGATACACAGATGTTGAAGATTTGGTGGAGGCGATTAACTCCGGTCAAGTTTTCAAGTACATCACCAAACCGTGGAATCCAGAAGACCTAAAATTAGTTATCAATCAAGCCTCGGAAACTTACAAATACTACAGACAACGGAACGTCGAACTGCGTCGCGCTTTGCGCAGAGAATCTCTGTTCAATGACGTAATGAGTGCGATTCGCGGGTCGCTCGATTACTCTAGTATGCTACAAACTATTGTCCAAACCGTCGGTCAAACTTTTGAGGCTAACTATTGTATGCTGCGGCCGGTAGAGGTCGATCGACTATTGCCGAGTACCTTCCCCTACCAAGCCCAAACCGCAGAACCTAGCAGCTTTTCTTTTGATGAAAATTTGCTGGTTCAAGCCGTAGCCAGCCGCCAAACTCAGGTCAACTCAAACAGTCGGGGAGATGGTAACTCGGTTGAGATTGCTGTCCCTCTGACTTACCAGCAAGAATTGCTGGCGGTACTGGCACTGTGCCAAATTGGCGGCGCTAACCCTTGGTCGGCAGAAGATATAGAGTTAATAGAAGGTGTAGCAGCTCAAGCTGCTCTCGCCCTGTCTCAAGCTAAGCTCTACCAGCGGACTCTGGATTTAGCCAAGCAGATGCAAAACGAGTTGGAAGTGGCCCGCCAAATCCAAACAAACTTGTTGCGCCAAAGTTGGCCGGATTTTGAAACTGTTAGGGTGCAAGCTTGCTGCTATCCCGCCCGGGAAGTTGGCGGTGACTTTTTTGAAGTCTACGTCCACTCTCAAGGCGATATTTGGATAGCGGTGGGAGATGTTTCGGGTAAGGGTGTTCCGGCTGCTCTATTTATGGCTAGCGCGATTTCGGTGATGCGACGGGAACTTTCCCAAGAAATTTCTCCAGAGCCCGCTCAAGTTATGCAGAACATGAATAGCACTATGTCTGATGACCTGATCGGCAACAACCATTTTATTACAATGGTTGTAGCTCGTTACACTCCGTCAACGGGACATATGGCTTTTGCTAATGCCGGTCACATTTACCCGATTGTTTGGTCTCACTCAGAAGTGAAAGCTCAATCCGCTAGCGGTGGAACGCCAGCAGAGCCGAATTTCCTGAAGGCTCGCGGCATTCCCTTGGGGATACTGCCAGTCTGGAGAGGAAAAGCGGGTGCGATCGAATTAAAGTCAGGTGATGTATTTCTGCTGACGAGTGACGGGATTACGGAAGCTACTGTGACCACCGAAGCGGTCGCAGGGGGTGAACCAACCCGTTCTATGCTACAACAAGAAGGACTTTGGCAACTCTTGATTCAAGAACCTGGTTCCTTCAACTTGGACAATTTGTTGGCTTACATCCGAGCCGACAATCCCGTTCAGGAAGACGACCAAACCATACTCTCTCTGGAGGTTCTCTGAATCTGTCTGTCAGTAACTCCAGACGGATAGTCGGGGGCGAGATAGCAAAAAAAACTCAAGCCCTGCTTGTTGACGGCCCACAAAGTCCCGCAAAAGACTGCGTTACCATTAACAGTAAAAAATCTAGCCCGCGATCGCGCAGCTAGTTTCCAGCGATCGCTTGACTGGGGGATTAAACACCTGTAAATGGTTAAGGTAGAAGGCATTCGTTAGAAATAACCAACGCTTAAAAGCCTGGGATTGAAACAAAGATTTTTATACTTAGTCGATCGTAGTCTCGGTATAATTATCTGTTGTTAATGGGCTTTACACCCATAAATAAAGTTTTCAAATATAATCTTAACGAATGCCTTCTACTGAATGACGGATGCCTTATTTTTCAACAAAAAAAGGCTGGTATCCCCCAAGTAATCGCAAGCATTCGGGCCGAATCAATCCGGCCAGTTGTGTTTCATACCTGCTCTGAAGACACAGGGTTTTAAAACTTACGGGATTTTTTTATGAATACTGAGCTTCATGTGCCAAGTGACTTGCGGTTTTTAACAATTGTTGAAAATTGGTTGCTGAGCAGTTTGGAAGTAGAGCTAGGAGAGCACGTCGATTGGCCGCGTCAGTCGAATCGTTTGCGCTTGGTGTTAGCAGAAGCCTATTCTAACGTGATCCGCCATGCTCACAAAGATCAACCCCATTTGCCGGTCTTAATTCGCTTGAATTTAAAAAATCGGGATATTGGTTTAGAAATTTGGGATTACGGTAAAGGTTACGAAATGGATACTTACAGTCCCCCGAGGCCGGAAGCTAAACAGGAAAGCGGCTACGGCTGGCTGATTATGAGCAGACTTATGGATCGGGTGGACTACAGTTTGCAACTAGACGGTCGCAACTGTCTGAAGTTGGAAGCAAGTTTGCCGGAAAAATCTTAATTAGCTGTTAGTCATCGGTTATTAATTGTACGACACTGCTGTGTCCCTACAATTAATGATGGTAGGGAAACGGCATTGCCGTGTCCCTACAATTAATGACGGTAGGGAAACGGCATTGCCGTGTCCTCTATATCATTCCGGCCTAGCCGGAATTGATACTGACATCAGGACACGGCACTGCTGTGTCCCTAAAATTAATCTAGCGTAGGGAAGCGGCACTGCCGTGTCCTCTATCTACATCATTCCGGCCCAGCCGGAATTGATAGGAGTTCTCGGATTGGGGAAGGACTCAAGTCCTGACTACAAACATCTTGATTGCGGGTAATTGACCGGAGATAATATCATTAAACATCAAATTTATGATGCGGTCGCAGATTTAGCAATTCTTGGGGAGAAGCTAACAGCTTGACGGTGACAGAAAGGATTTCTTGGTGAGAATTGAGCACGAACAGCCATGCGACATTAATACCAAATGCGGATGTTTGCACCCGCCCGCTGACCTGAACTTCAACTAAGCCATCTTCTAAATCTTGACTGATACCTTGCTGGGGTTCGAGCTGCATTCCTCGCGCTTCTGTGTTTAGATAAGTGCCGATCGAGCTTTTACCGATAATTGGCTCTTCAAACGGCGCGTGCAGAACCCCGTCACCCGCAAACAAATTAGCCGTCTCTTCAAAATCTCCCGCGTTTAAAGTTTCAAAATATCGCAGTACCGCTGGCTTTGTGATACCGGCAATCTTGATAGAGCGAGTTAAAATAGGTCGAGTTGTTGCGGTCATAAAAACAATAATTTCAGATGAATGAGTCTACTGTAATCATTATCTTTGTAGCAGCAAATCCCTCAAAAGATATACCTAGGGCTAGAAAAAAATTATCCGAAAAAAGGACGAACTGGAGACTGTTGATCGCCCCTCAAGCTGCGAACGACCCACATCAAACCCAGACACCGGCAGGCATCTGGGTTTATGTAAAGTCTGTTTGACTGACCAAACAAGAATATTTTATTTGCGGATCAAATTGAGCAATTCTTTAGGAGATGCCAACAAGTCGATCGCCACAAAGAAAATTTGACCTTGAGGATCAAGCAAGAAACGCCACGCAATGTTCATACCCACATTCGAGCCAAACCAAGGAGTTTCGACTTTGCCGGTGACTTTCACTTGGCGGTAGCCATCTTCTGCGGGCTCAGATAAGCCTTGCTGCGGCATCATTTTCAGTCCGATGCACTCTTCCCGCATATAGTTGAGGATGGCTTCGCGACCAACGATCGGCTTTTGGAAAGGTGGTTGCAGGGCACCTTCCTCGGCAAACAAACCAACGGCTGGGGTGAAGTCGAAGGCATTCATGTAGTCGATGTAGCTGAGCACTGTCTCCTCAGTGATACCCTCAATCTTGGTTTTCACCCGCCCTTCTACAGCGGTGGGAGTGCTGCGGGGGGCCGAGCGTTTGCCGTACTCTTGACTGACATCTGGATCGTAGCCCATGTTAACTACGGTATTGCGTAGTACGGTAATTTGTTGGCCTGGATCTAATTTCTTGATGGTTTCCAGAACTGTGGTGGCTTCGGGAGACATTTGATAGCCAGGGGGGATCGGAGCGACAAGGCCTTGCTTCATGAACTGTCCCAACTCGTACCAGAAACCGAGTTTGGTGTTGACGCGCAAGGAAGTATAGATGCGGCCGATGCTGGTGTCGGCGTTGCTAGCGAGGTCAAACATGGTTTTGCTTTGATCCTCCGGCGACATTTGCTTGATGTCGTTGAGTACGCCTTCGACAAGCGCCATGCTGGCTACTCCTGGGGCGGCTGCGGTAATGGTAATGCCCATTTCGGTGTAGGCATACCAGAGCAGTGCCAGTTGGTCTTCAACGCTGAGTTTGTAGAACGAGTCCGTGGTAGCCGGAACAGCGCTAGCAATCTCGGTGTTGGAGAAAATAGATTGAGCTGATTGAATACTAACTGCCATGTTTATGTTGTGGGATTCGCTGTCGGTTTTACTTGCGTACTTGCAAATTGCGAATCGAATTCTCCCTTAGTTAAAATTATGTAACGTTTTTGACAAATTACAGTTCAAATTTATAAATATAAAGATTGTGAAAGTATTATGAATTCTGTCGTAAAATCAGTCTAAATATTAATATACTTATCGCCCATTTTGTGATCTGGTTTTTTACCCGATGAAAACATTAATTAATAGCGATCGCATTAAGCAAAAAGGCCTAGAGTTGGGATTTCACAAAGTCGGGATCGCCTCAGCCGACGCGGATTTCGATCGAGAAAAACAAAGATTACAAGCTTGGCTGGACAAGGGTTATCAGGCGGATATGGCATGGATGGCAAACCCGAAACGGCTGGATATTCGCGCTGCAATGCCAGAGGTGAAGTCCTTAATATGTGTCGCCATCAACTACTACACGCCTCACCAACGCCCGGGCGGTGCTGAATATGCCAAAATCTCTCGCTACGGCTGGGGGCGGGATTACCACAAAATTCTGCACAAAAAACTGAAGGTTTTGGCGGAGTGGGTACGATCGCAAGGCGAGGGAATTGAAGCGCGGTATTATGCTGATACCGGGCCGATTCAGGATAAGGTGTGGGCGCAGCGTGCGGGCATTGGCTGGATTGGTAAAAATGGTAATGTAATTTCGCGCGAATACGGTTCTTGGGTGTTTTTGGGCGAAATTTTGACTAATTTGGAGTTAGCGCCGGATGTTGCGCACACCCAACATTGCGGTACTTGCACTCGCTGCATTGAGGCGTGTCCGACTGGGGCGATTGTTGAGCCTTTTGTCGTGGATGCCGATCGATGCATAGCCTATCATACGATCGAGAATCGAGCCGAAAAATTGCCCGACCAAATAGCATCTAATTTACAAGGTTGGGTAGCAGGTTGCGACATTTGTCAAGATGTTTGTCCTTGGAATCAGCGTTTTGCCAAACCAACAGATGTTGCAGAGTTTGAGCCTTATCCTGAAAACATAGCGCCAACACTTGCAGAATTGGCAGAAATTTCCGATGAAGAGTGGAACCGCAGATTTACAGCTTCCGCACTGCGGCGAATCAAATCAGAAATGCTGCGACGAAATGCGAAGGCAAATCAAATGTAATAGTCAGTAGTTATTGGTTATTAGTTATTAGTTAGTATCCGTAGGGTGCGTCAGTTAGTAGAATTTCGCTCCACATGAAAAATATCTTTCTGACGCACCGAAAAAGAATGGTGCGTCAGTTTTGAGATGGTGGGTGAGAAACGAAAATAATCGTAACTGACGCACCCTACTTCACTTCTTTAGATAAATCGGGGATATAACAGAGAGCGCATTTTACGTATCCGCTCAATAAGTAGGGGTAGCAAAGGAAAAAAAGTAAGCAAAGTATATAA
>ENA-OFCD01000128-OFCD01000128.1-metagenomes-genome-assembly--contig:-NODE-128-length-49211-cov-5.344515_pt1 | contig 49211 bp, 57 predicted proteins | sample MGYA00153392_OFCD01 | MGnify analysis MGYA00153392 | reverse complement strand
GGCGTCGCCGCCTAGTGGCGCACGTAGAAGAAGTCAAAGCCGCGCTCGAAGTAAGCGCGAGCGAAGCACGGGCGAAGAAGAGCCGCACGTACTGGATGCGAGTCGGCATTTTTGCCGCCGTGCTCGTCGTCGTCATCGTGATCGTCAACGTGTTCACGCACGGAAATTTCCTGACTGCCGGCAATCTCACCAACGTTTTACGTCAAATCACGTATAACGCGATTCTTGCCATCGGGCAAACCTTCGTCATCATCACGGGCGGCATCGATCTCTCGGTCGGTTCGCTCATCGAACTCACAGGTGTCGTGATGGCGAGCTTCGCGAATGCGTCGCATCTCGATGGGCCGGTGCTCGTCATCGCGACGTTGCTCGTCGGACTCGCGGTCGGTTGTGCCGCGGGCTTCATCAACGCGGTGCCGGTCGTGAAGTTAAATCTGCCGCCGTTCATCACGACGCTCGCGATGATGCTGATGGCACGCGGCCTCGCCTTCAAACTCGCGCACGGTCGACCCGTCGCGGTAACGTCGAATGCGTTCGACGGCATCGGGACGGGGTTTCTCTTTGAAGGGCTGTTGCGACCGATCGGTTTGCCCGGCATCCCGATCGCGGTGCTCTGGATGGTGGTCCTCGTCGTCGTCTTCGCGATCGTGCTGACGCGAACGAAGTTCGGGCGCTACGTCTTCGCAATCGGCGGGAACGAAGAAGCCGCGCGCCTCGCGGGCATCAACGTCGGCCGCGTCAAGACGCTCGTCTACGTGATCTCCGGCGGTTGCGCGGCGGTCGCGGGTCTGCTCTTGATGTCGCGCTTCCAATCCGGTTCGCCCAACACCGGCATCGGCAGCGAACTCCAATCGATCGCCGCCGTCGTCGTGGGCGGGACGAGTCTGGCGGGCGGTCGCGGTAGCGTCGTCGCGACGTTCTTCGGCGCGCTCCTTATCGGCGTGCTCAACAACGTGATGAACCTCCTCGGCATCGAATCCTACACGCAAGATATCGTGCTCGGCGCCGTCATCCTCATCGCCGTGATCGTCGACGAATTGCGCAAGCGGTATCTCCAGTAATCGCATGACGTTCGCTAAGCCGCGTGCGGTCCCCGAGTTTACGAGGCGACGCTTAAGGCGAGAAGCTGCTGTATTTTTTATTCGAGCTCGTCGATCGACGACTGCGCAATCTCGGCGCCAATGCGATCGTACGCGCTCGAAGCGTCGAGCGGGAGCTGTTCTCCTTGGGTGGTGCCGGAAAATTTCACGCTGAGCATCGCCGCTAAATCCGCTACGTATGTACCGCACTCGCCAGGGCCGTGACGACGTACCGGTTTAGCGACACCCCTTCGGCCTCAGCGCGCCGCGCTAGATCGCGATGAAGCGAGCGCGACATGCGCACAAGCACTTTCCCGGGGAAGTTTCCGGGCGCAATCGGTTCGGGAATATCATCGCCGTCCTCGAGCATCGAGAGCGCTCTTGCTGACGCTGATGAGCGCCGTCATGAATCTTCGGTAGCGTGGCGTGCTGCGGTCAAGGACTACGGGACGGACAGCGGGATATGGGAGTGTGAAGTTTCTCAGGCGGGAACCGGTGGCGCTCGACCTGGGCGATGTCCTGGTGCCGGTCATCGCGGTCGCGCTCGGCGTGATCTTGGGCTTCGCCGCGACTGCGTGGAACGGGCATCTTCACCAGCAGTCGTTGCTGCGGCAGACAGTTGCGAATATCGTCGACGGACTTCGCTCGAATCAGAGCGGGATGCGAGTCGTCATGGACGGCACGCAAGCACCGCGGCGACGCTCGCGAAGCTCGCCGAACGGGGACGGGCCTCGACGCAAATCTCGTTGTCCGCTGCGCGCGTGGTGTTGCGGCGCGCGAACGCTGAAACGAACGTCCCGCTTGGAATCGCGTGGCAGATCGCTCAAAACGATCAGGGGCTTACGCTATTCCCATACCACGAACGGTACGATCTCGCGTTCATCTATCAACGCAAACAACGATACGACGAAATGATTCTGTCGATTTCGGAGCCGCCGAACGACAACTTCTACTTTGAAGTGGTCGATCTCGCCAACCAGTTGCAAAGCGTCGTCGGCGTGGAGCGTCAGCTCGACGTACTCTACGCGAAAGCGCTCCAACGGGCCGCGAGCGAGTACGGTAGTTAACGTTGCGATCGTTTAGTCGCGAATGCGGGGATGGTGCGCAATGGAGCGGGAGCGGTCGCCTACAAATTGCGCCCGGCGGGAGGCGCACGAAAGTACTTTTCTACGAACCGTCGTGTACGATGAGCGACGCTGAGCCAACTCAAGAGATGTGGTGCCGCCGGATCAGGCCTTCGCGGAACCCGTTGAAAGCGCGGCCTCTGTCGAACGTCGGCGAACCTCGCTCGATCTGGCACGCGCGTCACTTTTAAGGAGCCTTGTCAGCGTGACGATGCCCGCGATTGTTGGCAAAATCACCGTGATCAAGCCGGAGAAGTACAGCGTATGAGCGACGAACGGAAAGGTAACGCGCGCAACGGCATTTACCATGCCCGGACCGATGACGTAGAACCACATGATGTATCCGGCAACTTGCCGGATTACTGACTTGGACGAACGAATGCCGAGCGCCGCGAGGAGGGCAACGGCATTCACGACGCCCATCAGAAGTACTGCGTGCATCACGAGATTGAACGAGTGCGGTATTGGAAATATGCGTCCGAGACTTCCGGGAAAATCACTCAGTCCATAGCAATTAGGGCGAGGTAAGGCAAGGTAACCATTGATGGATCAATGGGCCGCCGCCACGCGGTCATAAGCCATATAAAATATGCGATGGCAGCGGACCCGCCTATGACGATCATCGTCGCGTTGCCCAAGACAAAAGAACCGCTATAAATAAGCGTCGCTACGACAACCGCGACGGCAACGGGCGCGATGAAACGACGTGGCGAATTATCCACAGAGAGCCCTTCGCGACAATACATAGCGCTCGATGTTGGCGAATCGACGGGATTTATAAATGAGGCCGCATCGCGGTCATAAGCGATACGCCCGCCGAGCGATCGAACCTGGCGTACGTCGGTAACGACGATGCCGCGAATAACTTGCTACGAAAGGGGCCGATAAAGAGCCTTACCTTCTCGCTCAGAACTGCGCCGGGCGTTGCAGCGTCAGTCCGCCTTTGAAACTGCCAGTTCATTCCCACTTGGATCGCGGAAGTGAAAACGTCGGCCTCCTGGAAACGCGAAGATGGATCTTGTAATCGTGCCGCCGCCCTGTTTGACAGCCGCCAGTGCTCGATCGAGATCATCTACAGCGATGACGGCTAGCGGAGCGTGCGTCGCTTCTGTGGCATCGCCCTGGAGCCCGAGGTCGACGTCTCCTGTCATCGTGCATGAGTAGGTGGGACCAAAATCGGTCAGGTCCCAACCGAACACCGACGAGTAAAAGGTCTTGGTAATGGCGACGTCACCCGTCGGGAGCTCGATAAAATTGAGACGAGCCATACGTTTATTCTCCTCGAACGCGTGGTAGATCAGTGGCTTACGAAACGCCGGTTTCGATCACCTCAGCGCCCAACTCCTTGAGCAAGGCCGGCAAGGTTAATAATTGCAAAACCCACGCCAGTCGCATAGAGCCACTTAGCTACGAATGTTTTTGGGGGACTAAGTGCTATGTCTCCCAAATCGCAGCCATTTACGAATCTCATTGCTGTCTCACTTTCTCGCATAAAGCCGTTTTGAAACGTCGCCCCTACGTCCCCGCGTAGCCGTCTAAAAGATGGTCGGTTTCGGGATTGAAGTGCTATCTTGAACTTGTCTCGGCCCTCTTCAGAAGCATGATTTCTGCAAGGGTCCGGTCAAGGCGTTTTTTGTGATCGCGTTTACGCTGCCAATGGATGACGTTTCAGCGGCTTCTATCGACGTCGCGGAGATAGCACGGCGGGCGATGGCATTGGTGAATATGATGAAATCTTTACGATGAGTCAATCGATTTCGCTCGGTAACGTTTCGCTTCGAATCATTACGATCGATGGCCTCATACTCTCAAAGCGAGCGGCGAACCGGCCGAAAGACCTGCTCCACATTCCGGATCTAGAGTGCATCCGCGAGTTGAAGTCGCGACCGCCGAGAGGGCCTGCGCTTCCGAGCGATTAGTGCCTACATGGCGATTTTCGCGCGGAGAACGTTGAGAAAATCGACCGGATCGTCGACGAGCGGATCGAGTAAATATTCGTTCCCGAGCTCGAATAGAAAATCGATCAGTGCCTTCGGCTCACGTCGCTGTCCGATCAACGTGTCGATTTCTGCGATGGCATTTTCGCGCCGGATCTGTGGGGTGACGATTGCGTATGCTTCGGCTGCCGCGGCGGGTGAACCGTACGTTTCGGGCCAGTCCAGGTTGAGATACGCGCCGAAGAAGTGACGGAGCGTTGGAAAGGTCTCGTCGATCATCGTAATCCTCATTGCTTCTGGCCTAAAACGTCGACTTCCGCGCGCCGGACGGCCTCCGGGTACGACGTGAGGACGCGGTAGCCTTCGGGAAAGCTCGGGTCCTTAATAACCACAACGGTTGCCGTCGTCGTAGGAACGAGTGCGGGGTGCCCGGCATCGAGATCTTTGCGCAGCGTACTCTCTCCGACGACGCGGCCCAGATCCACACGAAACAACGCTTGCTTTTCGACGGATGCGTCGTTGAGAAAATGTTGGAGAGCTTTTTGATTTGCGGGATTTGCAATCGTTTTATCGATGGCGAATTGCGCCGATGGTTCATCGATAAACCCGCCCGCGGCATGAATGTTTGGTTCGCGCTGCAATCGAGCAACGTTATCATCGAGATTCGTACCGAGATGTTTTGCCACGATGTGTGTCTGGCCGGGCTTCTGAGGCGACGTCGATTCGATGAGCTTGATATCCTGACTCGGAAAGTCGAGGTGTTTGCCCGCGACGTCGTCGATCTGGTGCTCGCCCCGCGCGATCTGAGCCGCGAGTTGCGGCGTCGTTACGAGCAAGTTTCCCGGACCGTTTGCATGATGCACGATAACGCCAAATGCAGGAGGTACAGCCTCTCGGGCACCATCGCGGCGCGCTGTATTCGTGCCGCGTCCCGCATGGATGTGATGCCTTTGTCGCGCCGGTGCGACCGTCGGCTCGGCGAGCTGAGGCATACTCGTAGCGGGTGCTTCGCGTAAGCCGGTACCCGCGCGATCCCTCGCCACGGAAAGCTCCGACGCGCGTGGTAACGTTTGCGCGACGCGATCGGCCGGCGTACGGACGTGCGTCGCAGCTTCGCCGAGCTTTGCGGCAATCGTCGCCGTCGCTTCGGTCGATGTCGCGTGGGTCAGTCGCTCGACGATCCCGCCAATGATGCGAAAAATGCCCGCCATGGCAGATGCTCCCAGCCGTGCAGTGAGTGAGGGTGTATTCCCCCCTCACAATCACGCGGGGCGATGCCGTCGACAAGAGTGCGACCGTTTCGATTCCGCCGTCCCGCGGGACGATCGCAACTACGGGCGCTGTTGTGGAATTGCCGTCGTCTGCCGGCGAGCGGGTTTGACTTGATCGGCGCCCGTGGCCGGCGTGAGAATCTTGCCCTTGTTGCCTTGAATGCCGATGAGCACGTCGCACGGCGCCTGCGCGGCGATCACTTCGATCGCGCGACCCATCGGCGCGCCCGTATATTTGCCTTCGCGATACGCGCCGAGAACGATGAGGTGCGCATCGTTGCGCTTCGCGAGTTCGAGCACGCCTTGGGCGACGTTGCGTGCGGGCGAGATATCGGTCTTGATCTCGACGTTATTCTTACGCCCGATGGATTCGGCGATCTGCAACACGCCGAGCGCATCGCGATGCTCCTTTTCCATCTCCGCATCGAGCGGCAACGTATGCGGCACTTCGATGATATACGCGGCGAGCAACTGCGCGCGCTCGCGCCGCGCGAGACGCACCGCAAGTGACATCATGTGTTCGGAGTGAATCTCTTGCGAGAAGACGATGATCACGCTGCCGATCATTTCATCGACATCGCGTTCCGTCGCACTCGCCGCACGTTCCGCCGTCGACGATGGCGGATGGAGCATCCAATACAACGTCGCCGAGATCGCCACGAGCACGGCGAACGCGAGCACGATGCCTACGACGCTCGGTGCCGCATGCACGGCCGTCACCGTTGCATCCGCGCGCGTAGATAATCGCGAAGACGAAACCCGCCGAGCGCGACCATCGCGAGGCCGAGCACGTAGGCGGGAATCGCGGATGTCGAAAAGCCGACGTCGCGCGCGGTGCGCACGAAGATCGCGATGCCGAGGGCGACGAAAAGCCCACCCGTCACGAGGCGCGCTTTCACGTAGGCTTCGCTACGAACGAAGCCCTTCACGCGCGCGGTCCGGAAATCGTTGTGGGCACGCTCGCCGATAGTTCGTCCATGGATTTCACGTTCGCCAGATACTCATCCATCATCTCGAGTTCGCCCGCCGACTGCAAAATACTCACTTGCGCCTTGCGCCAATCGTGCGTCTGCGATCGGAACACGGGTAAGCCTTTGCGCTTGCGATACAGGAGATACCCTAGGAGCCCGAAGAGAATCCAGAGCGGTCCCGCAATGCGGCCGATCTCGTGCGTGATCATCGTGAAGACCAAGATCGAAACGATCCCGAAAAATCCGATCACCGCGACGACGGGAAACTCGACGCGGTTGCCCTTGTACGTGAACGGCACGTTGAACGGCATTTTAAAGCGCCGCGGACTTTGTGAATCGTTGAGGCGTAGCGCGATGAGCGCGATGAAGACGAACGAATAGCTTGCAGCCGCGCCGAATGCGTAGAGGTCGCCGAGGAACGTAATGCCATCCTCGCCGCGGAAAAGCCGCTTGTAGATGTCGCGCACGGGTGGCGAGAGGCTCGGGAGTGCGGCGAAGATCAATTCGATGATCGCAAATCCGCAGAACGTGATAATCGAAATCGCGGGCGTGCGATATTTGGGATGCACCTTCTGAAAGATACTCGGCAGCAGCTGCGTGCCGCTCATCGCATACGCGATGCGCGAGCTTCCGAAGACGCCCGAATTGCTCGAGATCAGCAGCAAGATCGCGCCGAGCACCGGCACGTAGAGTCCCGCGAGCGCGCCGTAATACGGCACGTTCGCAGCGAGCACCGCGACGGCAGCCCCGTTGTTCTCTTCGCTACCGAGATACTGCCAGAGCGCTTGAGCGTGGCCGTGCGCGTCGGGCGGGATCGCGTGCCACGGCTGCATGCCGAGCGCCAAGTTAGAATATGCGAGCGCGAAAATGAGGATCGTGAGGATCAAACTGATCGACGTGCGCGGGATGACGGAAGCCGGGCGCTGCGTCTCTTGCGCGGCCTGCGAGATCGATTCGAGCCCGACGAACGAGATGATCGCGAGCGACACACCATTCATGAGATTGAAGGGCGTCGGCCACGACGTCTGCATCGTGTGCACGAGCAACTGTGGTTGGAACGCGAAGAGAAAACCGAAGAAGAGGATTGCGGTCTCGGAGAGCACGTCGAGGCCACTGACGAGTTCGTTAAATGCCGAACTTTCGCGCACGCCGATGATGTTGAGCAGCGCGAGCCCCGCAATCACGGAGAAGACGACGATGAAGTGCACCCACGGATGGGCCGTAAAACTCAAAATCGGAATGAGCTTGCTGAGATAGTCGATGCAGCTCCATGCGAAGAGCACGATATCGATCGTGAAATCGAGCAAGACCGCCCAGCCGGCGATGAAGCCGAAAATATCGCCGAGTCCGCGGAAGACGAAATATTGTCCGCCGCCCGCGACGGGATACGCGGCGGCGAGTTCGGTGTAGGCGAGCCCGATGCACACGTACACGATGCCCGCGAAGAGAAACGCGACGTTGGAGGCGCCCGCAGCCGCTCCGAGCACGAGCCCGAGACCGACGAAAATATCCGCACCGACATCGGAGTAGCCCCACGAAAACGATCCCCACGGCGTTACGGAACGGCGGAGGGTCGGCTCCTCGGGAGCCTTTGCGACGTTGGTGCTCATGGGGCGGTCAACATACGAACGATGCGGTCCACTTCAAGGGTGCGCGTGAGGGCGTCGCACCGTCGGGTGCGCTCCCGACCATATCCATCCGGCAGTCGCTTTTCCTGCGCGCGAAAACTCGTTCCACGCACGAGGCTAGAAAGCGTTGCGGTAGAGTCGCGGCGTAGCGCCCTCGAACGTGAGCACGTCGAAGCGTGCGCGGGCGTTCGGCGCGACGAACTGCAGATAGTCGGCGGCCACGCTGCGGAGCCGCGCGCGCTTGCGCGCATCGACGGCACCGAGGGCCGAGCCGAAGCGTCGCGACGTACGCGCTTTGACCTCGACGAAGACGATCGTCTCACCATCCCGGGCGACGATATCGATCTCACCGCCAGGCCCGCGGAGATTTCGCGTCACGATGCGGTAACCGATCGACTTTAAATAGGCAGAGGCAGCATCTTCGCCCGCGGCGCCGAGATCGGATGCGCGACTCACGAGAGCGCCCGAGCATCGAGGCGCGAGAGCGCGTCGCGCACGGGTGCGTAGCCGCGTCGATGGTCCGCACACGGACCGTGCTCGACGATCGCGGCGAGATGGCGCGCGGTCGCGTACCCTTTGTGTTCCGCGAACCCGTATGCGGGATAGCGAAGGTCCAGCTCGACGCAGAGCGCGTCGCGATGGACCTTTGCGATGATCGATGCGGCGGCAACGCTCGCACACTTCGCATCGCCTTTGATGACCGGTAACTGTTCACCGGTGTACGAGCGAATTCGCACGGCGTCGGTGAGGAGAAAGTGTGGTGCGATCGTGAGTTTTGCGATCGCGCGTTCCATTGCGAGAATCGATGCCCAGTAGATATTGATGCGATCGATCTCATCGACGCTCGCTTCGCCGATCGCCCATGCAATGGCGTGCGCGCGAATCTCGTGGGCGAGCGCTTCGCGGCGATCGGGTGTGACGCGTTTCGAGTCGTCGAGTCCCGCAAGCATCAGCGGTCCGTCGAGCACGACGCATGCGGCGACAACGGGCCCTGCGAGCGGACCGCGGCCGACTTCATCGACGCCGCCGACGTAGACGTGACCTTCGGCATGCGCCGCACGCTCGTATACGTGCAGGCGCACGAGGCGGTGCCGTTCGCGTTGGGCGGCGAGCTTGCGTTTATGCGCGGCGTCGGCTGCGGTCACGGCGCGATGGGCGGCGTCTCGAGCGTCATGCGGCCGAATTTTCCGTCGCTCCAATCCTTCATATAGGCCCACGCGGCATTATGCGTGTTGAGGATCGTACCGCGACTGTAGAAGCCGCGAGATTGCGCGAATGTTTCCAAACTTGGTACGAGCGTTTCGGGATCGGCCGCAATCGCCCAGCGGTGAAAGCGCGTCACGATATCCTCGGCATCGAAGCGCGCGCGTGGCACGGCGCCGATCATCGCGAGTTTCCACTGCGAATCCGGCGTGTCGATGCGAGGTACGAGAATACCCGCGGTGTCCATGATCTCGAGACCCGTACCCACGCGAAACCATTGCCGCGAGCGCGTCACGCCTGCGCGATCCTCGGCGCGCGCCACGTTGCGGCCGACGATCGCATTGATGATCGTCGACTTCCCCGCGTTGGGAATGCCGAGGACGATCGCACGCGCGCTACGGCGACCCTCGCCGAGTTTTTCGAACGCGGCGCGCAAACGCGTCACGCCCGCGCGCTCTTTCGCGTCGACGGCGATCGCAACGCGACCGCGCCCGCCGAAATCGGCGAGCCACGCGGTGGTGAGCGCGGGATCGGCGACATGTTCGCGCGAGAGCACGAGCAAACGCGGCCGATTGCCGATGATTTTCGCGAGAACGGGATTGGTGCCGGCTTCGGGTACGCGCGCATCGGCAACCTCGACGACGACATCGATGAGGTGCATGTCTTCCGACAAGCGCCGCATCGCCTTCGCCATGTGGCCGGGATACCACTGAATCGTCGCCTCATCCGAGATCGCGCGACTCATCTAAAGCAAGGCCCCAAAACGCGACAGCGGCCAAATCGCAAACGACGCCCGACCGATGAGGTCGCTCGCGGGGACGAAACCCCACGCACGCGAGTCGTCGCTATTGGCCCGATTGTCGCCGAGCACGTAAAACGAACCCGCAGGAACCACGACCGACGCGAACGATCGCCGATCGGGAAATCGCACGTAGGGTTCGTCGATCGCGCGACCATCGACCGAGACGACGCCACGATCGACGCTCACGCGATTGCCGGGCAACCCGATCAATCGCTTGAGGTAAACCGACGGCGACGAGCGTTCGTGCCGAAACGCGACGATCTCGCCGGGATGCGGCGAGCCTATCCGATACGCCAGCGCGTTGATGAGCACGTACTCGTCGGAATCGATGCGTGGCTCCATCGAAAACCCGCTGACTTGCCCCGGACGAATGCCGAGTACAGCGAAGGCAATGAGTCCTAAAAGTGCGAGTTGCCACACGAGGTTCGCGACCGTTCGCACGCGCATGGACGAGGGCACATGACGGCGTTCGCGCCACGCGCGAAGCCCACCCGCGCGCGCAGAAACGTCTATCGAAGGATTCCGATGCGCCCCGGTGGCCAGAAATTCAAAAACGCGTGACCGGTGAAGCCCGCCTTCTTCCCGGCCTCGGTACCGGTTGCAAACGTGCCGGCTAGTTGCGAGAAGCCCCAGATGTGAGAATCTTCAGAATTGTTGCGATTGTCGCCCATCATCCAGTAGCAACCAGGCGGAATCGTATCGGGCGAGGTCCACGCGCTTTTCGGCGGGATATTCGCTTGAGACGGATCGAGGGGCGTTCCGTCGACGTAGACGCCGTAGTTTTTGATTTCCATCTCGTACGCGGGCTTCTGCGCGATGTATTTTTCGTCGAGCGCTCTGCCGTTACGATACACGATGCCGTTGTGGACCTTGAGCGTTTCGCCCGGGCTACCGATCATGCGTTTGATGAAATCGTTCGTCGTTTGAATGGGCGGCGGGAAGACGACGATATCGCCATCATGCGGCTTGGAGATCCGGTATTCGAACTCGTTGACGAGAAGTACGTCGTGAATCTGAAGGGTCGGCTCCATCGAACCCGACGGAATGAAAAACGTCCGCACGACGAATGTGATGAGGAACAGCGCCACGAGACCTGCGACGATAAAAGCGTCGAGGTACTCGCGTATCACGAGGCTGACCGATGGCGAAGTTGAAGCCGTCCCCGTCTCGCCCGACACCGCGAGCGCGGCAGAAGATGAGACGGCAACGGGCCGTAGCGACATCGCCACCCGAACGACGGTGAGGACGCAGATCAGTCCGAAAAGTTCGAGTGGGGTCACTTCGCCTCGCGAAATCGCGCTAGCGCGCGACTTTCTTTTCTTTAATCCTGGCGGCCTTACCGATTTTATCTGCCAGATAATAGAGGCGGCTGCGACGGACGATACCGCGTTTGCTTACTTCGACTTTTTCAACGCGGGGGCTGTGAAGCAAGAAAGATTTCTCGACCCCGACTCCGTGCGAAATACGGCGGACGGTAATGGTTTCTCCGATCGCCCCACCCTTACGGACGATGACGACGCCCTCGAACAACTGAGTGCGTTCTTTGCCGCCCTCAACGATTTTCGAGTATACCTTTACCGTATCGCCCGGACGAAAGACCGGCACATCGGATTTAAGCTGTTCGCGTTCGAGCAGATCGATGACGTTCATGGTTTCCTTACGCCCCACATACTCCGGCGGCCGCGAGCAGTTACACTCGGGCCGCTGGGACAACCCGGGTATCATATCACGGCACAAGCTTTGAATCAAGAATCGCAGTTGGGGGCGTCCGAGGCCCCCTTCGAACAAGGACCGTCCTTTCTCGCGACGCTTACACGTTATCGTGCCGCACGTGAACCCTCTAAAAGTACCCCTGCAATGGCGACGAGCGACCAGAGCGTTGTGCTGGCCACTGCCGCTCCGCGCAGACGTTGCCAGATGCCCTCGAGCGCCTCGCGTGATTCGCTTGCTTCTGCTTCGCGCACGTCGCGCTCGCCGACGCGCATCGCAAGCCCGGTCACAAGCAGTGCGACGAGAAGCGCCATCTTCGACCAGAAGATACCCGACGTCACGTAGCGCTCGACGTGGAGCGCGAAGAGCACGCCGCCGCTCGCGAGCGATGCCCAGAGCGCACGCGTGACGATCGGATGCACGCGCGCGAGCGCTGCGAGATGCAATGTGCGAACGTCGGCATCGGTCGACCTCGCGGCGTCACGGGTCAGCCGATCCGTCGCGACCGCGAAACCCCCACCGAAAAGTAGCGCACCGACGTGCACGAGGAGGAGAGCGGTCCTCAGGGCTGCGTCGGTTACGAAGATACGACGCTACTCGCCGGTTCGCGTTGCGGCGTCGCGCAGATCCGGGCGGCGCGCGATCGTTCTCGCGATAGATTGCTCGCGGCGCCACGCCGCGATTTTCGCGTGATCGCCCGAAAGCAGCACCGGGGGAATCGCTTCCCCACGAAAGAGCACGGGACGCGTGTACGTCGGTGCATCGAGTGTTTCACCAGTAAACGATTCGCTTTCGAGCGAACTCGCGTTGATCGCGCCATCGAGTAGGCGGACCGTCGCATCCACGAAAGCGAGCGCGGGAAGCTCGCCGCCGGTGAGGACGAAATCACCGAGCGACCACTCCTCGGCGCCATAGAGCGCGACGAGTCGCTCGTCGATGCCTTCATAATGACCGCACACGATCACGAGGCGATCGAGGGCCGCAAAACGCTCGGCCGTCGCTTGCCGAAATGTGGCGCCGGCTGCTGCGGTCACGACGATCGCGCGCCGCTCGCCCGCCGGAGCGCTCGCAAGGATCGCATCGAGCGCGCGCGCGAGCGGCTCGATGCGCAGCACCATACCCGGGCCGCCGCCGAAGGGTCGGTCATCGGCGCGTTCGTTTGCGCCCAGCGTGTCGAGAAGATGGTGGAGTTCGACGGTAACGATTCCGCGTTCGTGCGCGCGGCCGAGAATCGAGAGGCCGAGTGCGGGGGCGAACATCTCGGGGAAGAGCGTGACGACGTCGATGTGTAACACGGGTACTCGGCATGTTCGACGTCCGCACGCTCTTTGCCGCGCTTCGCCGCCCGGCGCCCGCAACCGCATTCGCACGCGCCACGATCGCGCTCGATCGCGGCGACTTCGCAACCGCGCTCGCCGAGCTACACGATGCGGCAACCGACGCTGGAGGCGACGCCGAACGTGCGGTCATCGCCAACAAGTGCGGCGTCGTGCAGATCGGGCTCGGCAATCGTGATGCCGCGCTCTCCGCCTTCGATCGCGCGCTCGGCTTCGACGAACGGTGCGCGCCGGCGCTAGCGAATCTCGGCAACCTGCTCTTCGAAGATCGCCACATCGAGGATGCGATCGACTATTATCGCGCGGCAATCCGCGCGGATGAAGCCTACGCGATCGCGCACCAAAATCTCGGCATCGCACTCAAGACGCTCGGCCGACACGGCGAAGCCGTGCGATCGCTTCGAACCGCTAGTCGGCTCGCGGGGAAAAGACGGGTTTGACGAGTGCGATCTCTTCAAGATATTCGAAGAGTTGCGGTAACGTGATCTTTTCGAGGTCGCGTTTTTCGATCAGGCCGTCGCTCTCGTCGCCCTCGTCACGCAGGTAGCAGCGCGATTCAACGTCTCCCGAAGATTCGCTCAAAAACGAAACGGCGAAGCCCTTGCCCATCGTTTCGTCGTAAATCCGCAACGCGGATGGATTGAGGATTTCGATACTGTGGGCCGAATTGTGGGCGTCGAAGATCGTGATCGTGAGATAGTCGCGGTTGACGACGTCGATCGAGCTCACGACGAAGGTATTCTTCGTAGAAAAGAACTCATGACCGCGCTTATTTCGCGAGGATACCTCATAGAAAACCCGATGACCGACGAACCGGCTCAAGATCTTGCGAAGCGTCGCAATCGAGGCAAGTGTTTCGATTCGGTTCCCGCGCGTGTAGATGATCTTCAAGCGCTCGTAGCCAGTCCTTTGCACGGGAATCGGTTGCCATCCGCACTGCGGGTGGGAGGCGGGGAGTTGCACGCTTTGCAGGAGGTATCCTGTGCTCTCCCCTGCTGACATGCTGATCATCGGGGCCGTGGCGCTCATTGCCTTCGGTCCTGACCAACTACCAAAAGTTGCCCGTAAGGCGGGCCAACTCTTACGCGACGTTCAGAATACGTCGCAGGGCTTTATCCGTGAGATGGAGCGTTCGGCCGACGATCTCGACGTCTCCGCGACGTCACCCACGACGCCGTCGTCGATGTACGGCTCGCTCGCGGAGCCGACGCCGGCATACGAGCCGTATGCATCACACGAACCGGAATCGATCTCGGCTTCCGCAAATGAGCCTGCGGGAAACGCGGCGCATCCATTCGCACCCTATGCGCCCCGACCGGTAGCCGCCGTGTCGCACGACGGGCCCGCGAGCGAGACCGCCGCGCCGCGGCCTCACGTTCCTGAATCTGTTCGCGCGATCGAGTGATGTGCCGCCGCGCGGCACGCCGCTCAATCTAGAGGTTGAAGCGACCGCGTAATTCGTTCACTCGGCTTTCGACGAGCGTACGAACCTGCAGGTGCAAACGTTCTTTTTGATCGTCGGGCAGGCGCGAGTAGACGAGGTATCCCGCTGCCGAGAGAACGCCGCCGACGACGCCTGCAACGAGGGTTCGGCCGGCATCGGTCGACGCGGGTGTAGGAGTCGGCGCGTGTAGGTCTGACGAGGCGCCGGGCGCGCCGTGGCGATCGTCGTTAATCGGTTTAAAAATGTCGGTCATGGTGGCGGTCCCCTTCGCTGTTGCGGGATCGCTTTACCCGTCGGCCGCTTCAATAATCACGCGAACGTGATCGGGAAATTGCATGGCCATGCGCTCTATGGAGAGGACGGCCGTCGCGACGATCGCCTGCGCGCCGAGATCGTCGCGCGCATCGGGCGGCCACGCGAGTTCGAGGCGACCACCCGACCGACTCCCGGTTACGTCGATCTGCCGGACTTCGGCGAGACCGAGCCATGCGGCTTGCAAAACGGCGGAGACGGCCGCGCAGACGATATCTTCGCCGCTCTCTGCCCAGCCGGCATGGCCGGTTGCATAAAATGAAGACAGCCGTTGCCGACTGTCTTTGCGAACGTGGAGCTCGACCATGGATGCCCTAGGCGGGCAACTGGATCTTATCGATGCGAACCTCGGCAAATCGCTGGCGATGGCCGACGAGTTTGCGGACGCGCTTCTTGGGCTTATATTTGAAGACCAAAATCTTTTTATCTTTGGCTTGGCGAAGAACCGTGCCGGTAACCGTGGCACCTGCAACAAGCGGCACCCCAATGGAAACGGCATCTCCGCCGCCGCTGGTCAGAACGACCCGATCGAATGCAATGGTCGAACCGACTTCCAGGTCGATCGCGTCGCAACGAATCAAGTCGCCTTCACTCACGCGGAACTGTTTGCCATCCGCTTCGATGATTGCGTACATAACTGCGGTAGGTTACCACACGTCGGGCCTTCGGTCAACGTGGGAGAGGCGACCTTGCTGCCAGCTCCCTACGCAGCGGCAGCTTTGAAGGCAGGTCCGTCTTCGAGCTTGAGGGTCAGGCATTTGGCGGAGCCGCCAGCCTTGTGGAAGTCGGAGAGGTCGGTTGCGAAGATGCGGTAGCCTGCGTCGTGGAGGCGAGCACGGAGGCTGGCGGATGCGGCATGTAAGACGACCGCGTCGCCGATTTCGACGGCATTGCAAGCGAAATCGAGCGCGTCGGTCACCGAAACTTCGATGAGATATTCTGGCTCGATGGCACGCCGGAGCGACGTTTGCGCGTGCGGTGAAAAGGCATCCATGAAGACCATGACGTGTCCGCTTGCGAGCGGGCAGAGCGCCGTATCGAGATGATAGAAACGTTCGTCGACGAGAAGCAACGGTACGGTACGAATTCCGAGCGTCTCGGAGATCTGCGTCGCGGCGATGCGTTCGCTGCGCCAGCCGTAACCGGCATAGAGGAAGGGCCGCACGCGATCGAAGAGCGCGTCCCCCGCACCTTCGAAATACGTTTGTTGGAGGTACGTCGTTGCGAAACCGGCCTTCGCGAGCCAGGCGCGATACGCGTTTTGCTCGCGACGGCGTTCGGGATGCCGAAAACTACTCACGATCGCGAGGCCGCCACTCACGAGCGCGGCATTAGCCGTAAAGACCATATCGGGAACGCCGACCGGCGCGTCGATGCGCTCGATCGCGACGTCGCCCGCGCACTGCAAGATCTCGACGAGCCGATCCCATTGGCGGCCGGCATCGGCGGTCTGCGAACCGATGTTTCGCGTCATCCACGGATTGATATCGTAGGTGACGGAATAGTTCGTGGGCGGGCACATCAGCAGCCTCGTCATTTGGCAAGATTACCGCGTTTCGCGAAAACGTAAACCAGCCAAAAGTGACGTGTTCCGGCGGACGCGTTTACGCGTCGATAAAAATATCGTCACCCACAATGCGTACGGCGTAGGTGCGCACGGGCAAGATGGCAGGAAACGTTGCGGCACCCGTTCGCACGTCGAAGGTCGCGCCGTGCCGAGGGCACGTCACGTGACACGCTTCGAGTTCGCTCGCGTCGAGCTCGCCGCCGTCATGCGTGCAAACGTCTTCAATTGCGAAGATTTCGCCATCGACGTTGCACAGGAGAACGGCGTCGTCTCCGAAGTTGACGCGCTTGGTCGTGCCGGTCGCGATTGCAGAGCGACGGGCGACGGGGGTCTCGTGAGTTGGCATACGTGTAGCTTCGCGAAAGGAGATGCCGTCACCGGGCGTTGCAGAGCCGTCGGCCACGAGCGGCCACGTCTCGGCTTCGCCGACCAGCAAACGCTCCGATATCGTGGCGATGCGACCGGCCTTTCGGTCTCGATCAACGGCCTACGCGGCGAGACGCGCGTTACCGCGCCTGGAGCCTTCGTCTTCGACGCGCCATTCATGACGGCACCACTTTTTGTAGTCGCTTTCGCGCAGGAGATGCTCGCGGTTACGCCGCGTGCCGTGATAGGAACGCCACGATTCGCGAAGATACCGAAGAGCGATGCCATCGTGCAATTTCCCGGCATGGCCGACCTCTGGTACGATCGCGGCAATTACATCGTGCATGAAGCACGCTTTCTACGTCTCAACGTCGATGCGCGCACCGTTCGAACCGCTACCGACGGCGAAACCGAAACTCGATTCGTCGGGAGTTACGTTCGCAAGCGAAGACGGAACGATGCTCGCGGGTGTGGTCAGCCGGCCGCCGGGCGTGACGAAAAAACTCCCGGCAATCGTCTTCGTTCCGCCGGGGGCGGGCGTCGGTCGAAACTTTGGAGGTGAAGGACCCGATCCGATCTATCCCGATCTCGCGTTCGCGATGCGGGGATATGTGGTAATCCGATACGACGCGCGCGGCGTCGCCAAGAGCGGTGGCTCGCGCGAGATCGAGACGTGGGAACAGTCGCTCGCCGGCGCCGAAGCGGCGGAGCGCTACGCGCAAGCAAACGATGGAATCGATGCCGCTCGCATCTACGCACTCGGCTACGGCAGCGGTGGCGATCTCGCACTCGCAAGCGCCGCGTCGGGAAACGCGAGTGAGAATCTCGCCGGAGTCGTGGCGCTAGCGCCGACCTCGATAGCGTATCGCGAATGCGCGAAAGCCACGAAATCCCTGGCCGACGTATGGCAGAAGAGTGCACTCCCACACGATCCAGTTGCCTTCGCCACGCGCGGTCACGATCCGATACTCGTCTTCCACCCTGGCATCTCCCGATGCGGCGAGAGTTCGGAGGCACTCGTCGCCTACGACGATCGTTTACGTGCGAACAATTCCCGTGCGACGATCCCTCGACGGTCGGTGCGATCGGCGATCGGCTCGATAGCCCAAAGCTCTCCATTCGTCCCGCGTCCGTGCCCCTTCCGGCGCCGACGCCAAAGGCGCCGTAGGGCGAAGCGGCTTTGCAGAGCAATCCAGCTATCATGAATGCCGAAGACCTTCGCGCCGTCCAGGCGCCGATCAAAGAGCGCTATCGCAGCGAGCCGGATGCCGCGATCGTCACGCTCCATGCCGACGGCCGACTCGACGATCCGAGCGGGTTGAGTTGCAGCGTCGAAGTTGGTAGTGCGATCGTGAAAGCCGGACTGCATCCGGCGACCGGTGGCACGGGAATGCTAGCGTGCTCGGGCGATATGCTCTTGCAGGCGCTCGTCGCGTGTGCGGGCGTAACGCTACGCGCGGTCGCGACGTCGACGGGTATCGAGGTCCGCGGCGGAACGGTTCGCGCCGAAGGCGATCTCGATTTCCGCGGAACGCTCGGCGTGGATAAAGAGGCGCCGGTCGGCTTCAAGAATATTCGCCTCACCTTCGATATCGAGACCGACGCCTCAGCGGAGCACGTCGCAACGCTCAAGAAATTAACCGAACGGTATTGCGTCGTCTATCAGTCGCTCGCGAGCGGCCTCGTTCCGCAAACGGAGTTCCGCACGCACGCGAACGCGTGATGGCGTCTACGCGGGAATATCGCTCCCGCGTTTGACGACGACGGCGAAGAGATCGCCGACGGCGGCGAGGGTCGCCGCGTGTAGTGTCGCAGCATCGACGGTCGCGCCGTTTCGGCCGACGCCGGGGAGATCGCGCGTCGCTGTCGCGGCGTCGACGATCGTCGGCGCGTAGCCGAGGTTAAACGCACCGCGTGCGGTTGAATCGATGCACATGTGCGTCATGAAGCCCGCGAGAATGACGTTCTTGATGCCGAGCTTCTCGAGATGCTCGTGGAGATTCGTCCCGAAGAACGCATTCGGATAATTTTTCACGATCACGGTCTCGCCCGCGACCGGTGCGACGAGATCCGCGATCGCGCCGATCTGGGCCGTAAGGTCGTACGGCGATCCGACTCCCGCGTCGTGCTGGATGTGCACGATCGGCGTCCCGGCGGCGCGCGCGCGCTGTAAGAGCGTTTGTGCTTCGAGAAGCGCTTCCTCGACACCGACGAGCGCCATCGTTCCGTGACGATACGTGTTCTGTAAGTCGATCATCACGAGTGCGGAATCTTTGAGCGACGAAGGCGATTGACCGAGCCCGGAAATCTCTCGGAGCGTAACATTTGACATTGGTGACTCCAATCGACGTGTGACGCCGAAATAAGAAGAGGCCTCGCTTTCGCGAGACCCCGTATCTTCGATGTTATTTGCGAGCGGCCTTAACCGACCGCGCCTTCCATTTCCATCTTTACGAGACGGTTGAGTTCGACGGCATATTCCATCGGCAATTCCTTGACGAAGAAGTCGAAGAACCCGTTGACGATCATCGCCGTCGCATCGGCTTCGCTCAACCCACGCGACATCGCGTAGAAGAGTTGCTCTTCGCCGATTTTCGAGACCGAAGCTTCGTGTTCCACGGTCGCGTGCTGTTCGTCGATCTTCATCGTCGGTTTCGTATCGCTCGACGATTCAGCGTCCATGATCAACGCATCGCACTTGACACGCGTCTTCGCACCGACGGCCCCCGGGAAGATCTCGACGAGGCCGCGATACGTCGTTTTGCCGCCATGCGCGGAACACGATTTGTTCGTGACGACCGAGGTCGTGTTCGGTGCGGCGTGGATGATCTTCGCGCCGGCATCTTGATGTTGGCCTTCGCCCGCGAACGCCATCGAAAGAATCTCGCCGCGCGCACCCTCGCCCATGAGATAGATCGAGGGGTACTTCATCGTGAGACGCGAGCCGATGTTGCCGTCGACCCACTCGACGGTCGCGTTCTTGTAGGCGACCGCTCTTTTGGTGACGAGGTTGAAGATATTCCGATACCAGTTTTGGATCGTCGTGTAGCGGATCGAGGCGCCTTCCATGGCGATGAGTTCGACGACTGCGCTATGCAACGATGCCGTTGAAAACTGCGGTGCCGTGCAACCCTCGATGTAATGAACTTTGGAACCCTTGTCCGCAATGATGAGCGTGCGTTCGAACTGCCCCATATTTTCCGTGTTGATTCGGAAGTACGCTTGGAGCGGCGATTTCACTTCGACGCCTGGCGGTACGTAGACGAACGAGCCGCCTGACCAAACCGATGAGTTGAGCGCGGAAAACTTGTTATCGGCGACCGGGATGACGGTCGCGAGATACTTCTGAACGATTTCGGGATGCTCGCGCAACGCCGTGTCCATGTCGCAGAAGATCACGCCATCTTTTTTGAGATCTTCACGAACGGAGTGGTATACCACTTCGGATTCGTATTGCGCGGAAACACCGGACAGAAATTTACGCTCCGCCTCGGGGATGCCGAGTCGATCGAAGGTCTTTTTAATGTCCGCAGGTACGTCGTCCCACGAGACTTCGGCCTTATCGCCCGCCTTCACGAAATAACGAATGTCGTTAAAGTCGATCTCGTTGAGGCGTTCGGTATCGCCCCAATCGGGCATGGGCTTCTCGCGGAATGTCTCGTAGGCTTTCAGCCTGAAGTTGAGCATCCATTCGGGCTCTTTCTTCATCTCCGAGATCCGCGTTACGATTTCGCGATTGAGGCCCTTGGCCGACTTGAACCGATAGGTTTCCTCGGAGTCGTGGAACCCATGACGGTAGTCTTCGATGAGTGCTTCTGGGGCGACCGAGCCTTTGATTTCCGTTGCCATACTCGGATAGGCTACGCCCGCGGGGGACGATAGTCAAGATACTTCAGGGTGTTCTTCATTATCTTTTTTTGCGCTCGAAAAGTTTCCGACGTGGTGCTCGCGGTTTCTTTCCTTAAAAGAGATCCGGGTCGGCGTCGGTCGTGCAACCGAGCTACGGGCTGTAATGCCGGCAAAGGCGTTCTCGTCGGGACTCGCGCCGATCATTGTGTGGGGCGGCCGCCCTGCAGATCTATCGATTCTGTGTTCGATGGGTCACCAAGTGGGACGAAATGTCTGCTTTTCAGTCATTTGCATCTTCTGCGCACGTTTTCGTGCATTGACGAGACCTCGGTGCCCGACAAGTGGCCCGACCTCAAGGGCGATCGTAGGCCTTTACAAGGGGGGGGTGGGGGGGCTATCATGGACGGCGGGTCGGGCATCTCCTTACGTCAATCTTAAGATGCCCGGACCTGTATGCCGCAAGAGCGGCAAAGAGGGACGGCACGCCCAACGTGCCTGCGCGGCGGGACGTCCGCACCACCCAGAGATGGGCGATGGTGCCGACAAGATCACGTCGATAGGTCGGGGACGCCAGTGCACCGCACGCGCCAACCGACGTAGCCTGGAGGTGGGATTACCCCCCGCGAACCCGAGGACAAGAACTCAAATGGAAACACGTGGAACCCACATCGTCTGCGAGCTTTCGGGCTGCCGACAGGACTTGCTGACCAACGTCGATGACGTCCAGAAGATCATGGAAAACGCCGCCCGCGAATCGAACGCCCAAATTTTAAAGGTGGTTTTTCATCGCTTCCAGCCGCAGGGCGTCTCCGGCGTCGTCGTACTCGCCGAATCGCACATATCGATCCATACCTGGCCTGAGGCCGGGTATGCCGCCGTCGACTTCTATACGTGTGGCGATCATACGGACCCCTGGATCGCATGCGAATACGCGGCGAAAAAGCTTGAGGCCACGTCGATGCTTACCACCGAGGTAAAGCGCGGCATCGCGTCGACCAACGGTCAGTACACTCACGTCGTGCACGAGCACGCCGGGAAGGCTGTGGCGAAGCGCTCGGCCTAGCCGCGCGCCTCGAATCCGCACCAATCCGAAGGGACCTTCCACGTTGGCTCGACTCAATTTGACGCGACCGCGCACGCTCGGAATTATGCTCGCGGTCGCTTCGCTCGGCATCGCCGCGTGTTCGAAGAGTGGCAATTCACCGACGCCATTACCGAGTGCGACCTTGTCGGCAATCGTCGTTCCATCGAATGTCCCGACGGTCCTCATCTCGCCGTGTAGCGCGACCAACGGGATCGCCTACGAGCCCGACGGTGGGAACGGCGGGACATTTACGGGCGTGCAAGTCACGCACTTTGAAGACAACGCTGGAAATCTCTGCGGCTCGACTGCCGCGCCTGCTGCAACACCGCCCGGCGTCGCCTTTTCGTCCGCTGTCGGCGGAATCGCGTTCGCCGTCGATACATCGGTTGCCGTCGCGCTCTTACAGAACGGCTCGGGCGGCTACACGCTCGCGCAGGACGTCTTCGGCGCAAATGTCGGATCGATCGTTCCCGTCGGCACGCCGTACGATCTCTCGAAGAACCCGCCGACACCCGCGCCGAACGGATCCGCCTCGCCGTCGGCAACATCGTCCCCGTCGAACGCCCCACTTATCGCCGACGGACAATCCATCGCGATTCTCGGTGGAAGCTCGAGCGCGGTTGCTTTGACGGCCGGCCTCGCGGCATCGGGGAGCCCGAATGCGCTCGTAGCGCTCACGTCGCTCACGAACGCCCCGCCCCAGTATGGTGGCGCCGTGCCCTTCTCAGGCTCGTCGTATACTCTCAAAACGATTCCGAACGTGCCGCGATCGATCGTTCGCATCAACCTCAGCAGCGACTCAAGCGGCCTCTTGCGGATTACCGCGCTCGCGCGTGGCCCCCAAGACTTGCTCGCATTCAACGTAACGACCGTCGGCACGGGATACCAATTCGACGCGCAAGCCGACGATGCGACGCTCGGTTCGAGTGCGACGCTTCGCGGAAACGGCGCGATCGCGTTCAGCCCGACCGATGGTTCGCGCGCGCTCGTCGGCGGCACGACCAGCGGTGCGAATTCGCAACTCACGCTCGTGACCGGCTTGCCGTCAAAGATCACGTCGGCATCGACGCTCACGTTGCCCGGCAATATTCGCTCGATCGCAATCGCGAGCGGCGGTGGCATCGGCGTCGTCGCGACCGATGTCGGGATCGTCGTCGTTAAAGGCGTCGATGCCGGCACGCTTTCAATCGTGCCTCCGTTCGCGCCGAGTACGTCGAGCGGAATGGCGAACGCGCCGCTGTATCGCACGTGTTCGGGTGCGCAAGCGGCGCTCAATAACGTCAGTTCCGTTGGATTCTCGGTCGATACGCGTTATCTCGTAGCGCTCGGTACGACGGCAGGCGTGAGTTGCGCGAGCGGCTACAACGCGAGCCTCGTCGCGCTTCCATTCAATCCGGCGACGGGTTCGACGCCCAGCCCCGCGCCGACCGTCGTACCGTCGCCCGGCGCATCGGCCGCACCGTCCCTCGCTCCAACGATGTTCGTGCAGAACAACGTCATCGCGCCGCCGGCCGGCGCCGATTATCTGTACGTGCGCTAACGCGAGATGCCGAAAACCGAACACTGGCAATGGTACGTCGAAAGCTTCGCGCCGACCGAAGAGCACCATCATGCCATCGAGGAAACCTATTACGCGGGCCGCTCTGCATTCCAAGATATCGCCGTGATCCGCACGCCGACGTTCGGCAAGATGCTCGTCCTCGACGGCGATACGCAGAGTTCGCAACACGACGAGAAGATCTATCACGAGAGCCTCGTCCATCCTGCACTCGCGGCGGTTGACGATCGCCGCGAGGTGCTGATCCTCGGCGGCGGTGAAGGCGCGACGTTACGCGAGGTCTTGCGCCGAAGCGACGTCGTTCGGTGCACGATGGTCGACATCGATGGCGACGTCGTCGAGCTTTCGAAAAAATACTTGCCCGAGTGGTCGGATGGGGCGTTCGAGGATCCGCGCGCGCGCGTAATCGTCGGCGACGCGCTGGCTTTCTTACGAGACGATCGCGACACGTACGGCGTCGTGATCTCCGATCTCACGGAGCCTCTCGAAGATTCGCCGTCGAATCCGCTCTTTTGCGATGCGGTCTTTACCGATATCAAGGCGCGTCTCGCGCCCGGCGGCGTTTACGTTCTCCAAGCGAGTACGGCTGGATTTCAAAACATGTTCGTTCATGCGAAGATGGTCCGCACGTTGCGACGGTATTATAAATTCGTGCGCTCGTTCTATACGCACGTGCCGGCATTCGATAACGATTGGGCCTTCATCGCGTGCAGCGACGGCCTCGATGTCGCGGAGCTCGCGGATGGCCGCATCGACGCGTACGTCGGCGGCCTCCGCGGCGAGAATTACTTCTACGACGCGCAGACGCATCGGCGGCTCTTCAGTTTACCCCTGTATCTTCGGCGCGAACTCGCGAAGGCTGGAGAGACGTTTTGACGGGTGACGGGCCGCTCGTCGACGTCGACGCTGCGATCGCGCGCTGGGATAAGCAGAAGGCGAATTTCATCAAGACGCTCGACTTGCATCTCGTCGATGTGGGTCATGGCGAAGCTTCGATGCGAATGCCCTTTCGCGAGCAAGTCCAAAACGGCGCGGGTGCCGTCCACGGCGGTGCGATCGTAAGCCTCTGCGATACCGTCTTTTGGGTCGCGCTCTCGTCGATCTACGGCCCGACGCAACCGACGGCGACGGCCTCGCTCTCGTGTGCGTTCCTGCGCCCGGCACTGCCGCCGCACGATCTCGTCGCACACGCCCGCGTTCGCAAGCCCGGCAAGCGCATCGTCTACGGCGACGTCGAAGTCTTCAGCAACGATAAGCTCGTGGCGCATGCGACGTTTTCATTTCTCAACACGCCGATCGCAGAGGCGCGCGGCTGGAATCCGAGTCAGCTGCGTCCCGATGAGATCGGCTCGGAAGGTTAATCGTGGCGGAGTACGCGCGGACCGCACTCTACGACGACCATCTCGCTTTCGGCGCGCGGATGGTCCCCTTCGGCGGCTTCGAGATGCCGGTATCGTATGCGGGAATCTTGCGCGAACACGATGCCGTGCGCCATCGCGCGGGTATCTTCGATCTCTCGCACATGGCGCAGTATCATCTCAGCGGTCCGGGCGTCGGAGCGTGGGCCGACGCCCTCACCGTCAACGACGTCGCGACGATGAAGCTGGGCCAAGCGCGCTACAACATCTTTACCAACGATGCCGGCGGCTGTCACGACGACGTACTCTTCTACCGGCTCGATGAAAACCGCTATCTCCTCGTCGTCAACGCGGGAAATGCGGCGAAGATGTGGCCGTATCTCGTCGCGCGTGCCGACGGGCACCGCGACGTGAAGCTTTCGAGCGGGCACGGGTCGCGCGCGCTCGTTGCGGTTCAAGGGCCACGCTCGGTCGAGATCGTCGCGCCGCTCGTCGATGCGGATATTTCGGTCATGAAGTATTATACGTGCGTCGAGACGCAGGTCTGCGGTGTCCCGGCCATCGTGGCGCGAACCGGCTATACGGGCGAAGACGGCTACGAGCTCTTCGTCGACGGCGATGCAGCCTCGGAAGTCTGGCGCAACCTCTTCGAACGCGGCGCCCGATACGGCATCGAGCCCTGCGGCCTCGGCGCGCGGGATGTCTTGCGCCTCGAAGCGGGCATGCCGCTCTACGGACACGAGCTCGACGAAACGATCTCGCCCGTCGCGGGTGGGCAACGATGGGCCGTCAAGACGCACAAACCCGCGTTCCCCGGCCGCGACGCGATCGTCGCCGAGCTTGAAGCCGATACGTACGATCGCATCGTCGGCATCGTGCTTCAGGGACGCGTTCCGGCGCGCGAAGGGTACGCGGTCTATTCGGGAGACGAAAGAGTCGGGACGGTCCGGAGTGGGTCGATGGCGCCGTCGGTCGAGAACAAAAACATCGCGACAGCGCTCGTTACGAAAGCCGCGAGTGCGATCGGGTGCTCGCTCGACGTCGAAGTACGAGGAACGCGACACGCTGCAACCGTCGTCGCACTCCCGTTTTATAAGAGACCGACTCTATAACCGAACGACGACCCAAGAGGGGACGAATCACCAATATGGCGCAGCCCGCGGGACTTCTCTACAGTAAAGAACACGAATGGCTCAAGGTTGACGGCGATACCGCGACCGTCGGCATTACCGATTACGCGCAAAATTCGCTCGGCGATATCGTCTTCGTGGAACTGCCACGCGTCGGCGCCGAGATCAAACAACACGCCAATATCGGCGTCGTCGAATCGGTGAAAGCCGTTTCGGATCTTTTCACACCCGCCGGCGGCGAAGTCGTGGAAATCAACGCGGCGCTCGAAGCCGATCCTGCGCTCGTCAACCGCGACGCCTTCGGTGAGGGCTGGCTCTACAAAATCAAAATATCGGATACGAGCATGCCCGATGCGCTGCTGGGGCCTGACGATTACGAGAAACTCGTCGCGGAAGCGCACTAACGTTCGACTAACGTAGCACGGAAAGGCATACGCGCTCGGCAGAATATAGTCTGTCAAGCGTGTTTGCCTATGGAGCCATTGTCTACGTGTATACGCCGCACACCGATTCCGACATCGTGGAAATGCTCGCCGTCGTCGGCGTGTCGTCGCTTGAAGAACTGGCGCGCGTTCCCGACGACGTCGCACTCAAGGAGCCGCTAGCGCTTGCCACGGGGCTTCCGGAATCGGAACTCGCCGCGACGGTCGCGGCGCTGGCCGCGCGCAATACGGCGATCGACTACACGTCCTTTCTCGGGGCCGGAGCGTATCGCCATTACGTACCGCCGGTCGTCATGTCGCTCGCGATGCGAGGCGAATTTCTGACCGCGTACACGCCATACCAAGCCGAAGTGTCGCAAGGTTATCTCCAAGCGATCTACGAGTGGCAGACCTACATCTGTCTGCTCACGGGCCTCGATATCGCGAACGCGTCGGTCTACGACGGTGCGACGGCGCTCGCCGAAGGCGTCATCATGGCGGTCAACGCGACGGGTAGGCGTGCGATTTTGGTCTCGCGCGCGATCCATCCGAACTATCGTCAGGTGCTCGAAACCTACGCGCGTGGGCTCGATCTCGATGTGGAAGAGCTGCCCGTCGCTGCCGACGGGACAACCGATTTTACGACCCTCGACGCGCGGCTCGCCGACAAACGCTTCGCAGCCGTCGCCGTGCAATCGCCGAACTTCTTCGGTTGCCTCGACGTCCCGGGGCCCGCGATTCGCGAGACGCTCGACCGTACCGGTACCGTCGGGATTGCGGTCATCGCCGAAGCGATGTCGCTCGGCGTGCTCGCGACGCCCGCGGCGTGGGGCGCGCAAATCGCGGTCGGTGAAGGGCAATCCTTCGGTAATCCGCTCGCGTACGGCGGGCCCTACGTCGGGTTTATCGCGGCGACGAAAGATCACGTTCGGCGTATTCCCGGCCGGCTCGTCGGGCGCAGCGTCGACAATCGTGGCAACGACGCATACGTCCTGACGTTGCAGGCGCGCGAACAACATATCCGTCGCGAAAAAGCGACGTCGAATATCTGCACGAACCAAGCGCACTGCGCGCTCGTCGCGACGATCTATCTCGCGGCGCTCGGCGCGACGGGATTGCGCCGGGCGGCCGCGCTCAATCTGGAGCGCACGCGAGCGCTCGGCGACGCGATCGCGTCGGTCCCCGGCTTCGCGCGCGCGTTCGCGGCGCCGGTCTTCAACGAACTCGCGATTCGCGTTCCAAGGGGGACGACGCCCGCGAAAGTGCTCGCCGGTCTGCAGGCGCGGGGCATGCTCGGCGGTGTCGATCTCGGGCGCTGGTATCCGCAGTATGCCGATTGTTTTCTCACAACGGCAACTGAGGTGACGACGCTACGCGAGATCGCGGCGCTCCGTGCGGCGCTCGTCGACATCGCAAGCGAAGCCGCCGTGACGAGCTCGAACGAAAGCGCGACAGCCCGTGCCTAACGCAAACGAAATTCTCGCAGCGGCGCACGACGAACCGCCGATCTTCGCACTCGGAAAACCCGGGCGCGCGAATACCTATTTCGCCGCCGGGGCTGCGGCGGAGACGTTCTTGCCTGCAAGCGCCCTTCGCAGCGACCTCCCGCTTCCCGATAACAGCGAACTCGACGTCGTGCGGCACTACACGCGTCTCTCGCATCGCACGTTCGCGATCGATCTCGGCTTCTATCCGCTGGGCTCGTGCACGATGAAGTACAACCCGCGCATTAACGAAGCGATGGCGGCGTTGCCGGGTTTCAAGGATCTCCATCCCTACGCACCCGACGAACTCGCGCAAGGCGCGCTCCAGGTGATGTACGATCTCGAACGCGCGCTGACCGCGATTTTCGGGATGTCGGCGTTCACGCTCAATCCGGCGGCCGGCGCGCATGGCGAACTTACCGCACTCTTCATCGCAAAAGCGTATTTCAAAAAACGCGGCGAGCACCAGCGGCGGACGGTCATCGTGCCCGATACCGCCCACGGCACCAATCCCGCCTCTGCTGCGATGGTCGGGTTCAATGTCGTGAGCTTGAAAAGCGACGCGCGTGGTCGCGTCGGGCTCGACGAACTTAAAGCCGCACTCGGCGACGATACCGCCGTGTGCATGATGACCAATCCCAATACGCTCGGGCTTTTCGAAGATCACATCAAAGAGATTACCGATGCCGTGCACGCTGCGGGTGGTCTCGTGTACTACGACGGGGCGAACGCGAACGCGCTCATGGGCAACGCGCGACCTGGCGACATGGGTTTCGATCTCATGCATCTCAATTTACATAAGACCTTTAGTATTCCGCACGGCGGCGGCGGCGCGGGTCACGGTCCCGTCGGCGTGGCGGAGCGTCTCGTGCCGTTCTTACCGCGCCCGATCGTTACGAAAGATCGCGACGACGTTTACGCGCTGGTTCACGACGGCGACGATGCGATCGGCACGATGCGCTCGTTTTGGTCGAACTTCGCGCACGCCGTGCGCGCGCTCTCTTACGTGCTCGCCAACGGCGGAGACGGACTCACGCGCGTCTCGCAACTCGCGATTCTCAACGCGAATTATATTCGCGTGCAGGTCCGCGAATTTCTCGAGATGCCCTTCGACGAACCGTGCCGCCACGAGTTCGTCGCGAGCGCGCAAGAGCTCAAAAGCGAGACGGGCGTCCGCGCGCTCGATATCGCGAAAGCGCTTCTGGATCGCGGATACCACGCGCCGACGATCTATTTCCCGCTCCTGGTCCCCGAGTGTCTGATGATCGAGCCGACGGAGACGGAATCGAAAGAGACGCTCGACGGCTTCGTTACCGCGCTTCGCGAGATCGTGGAGACGGCGCGCGCGAACCCGCAGGCGATCCTCGACGCACCCGTCGCAACCGTCGTCGGCCGCATCGACGAAACGCGTGCGGCGCGCCAACCCGATCTGCGCTGGGTACCGGGCGCCTAAGCGCGCCTGCGTCGATGCATGAAAAAGAGCGACGTCGTGAGACGTCGCTCTTCGATGTAGAGGCGGTTCGCGTTACTTCGCGAGGCAGCGCGGATCGCTCATTTTGAGGAAGCGGCCGTGGGAGTCGCGGCAACGCGCCTTGTCGTTGCCGTATCGATGATTGCGATGTGTCGTGGTGTGATGCGACATCGGCATGCCGTTCATCGCGGATCCGTTCGACATACCGTGAGCGTTATGGGGTTTTGCGAACGCGCCTGTGGCGAGCGATGCGGTCAGGGCGAATGCGAGTGATGCGGATAGAAAACGGTTCATTGTCGGGCCTCTTTCGAAATATGATATCGGAATAAAAACGGAATCCGGGAATGATAAGGATCTTGCGTGAGAACGCGTCCCGGCGGATGTTCGTTTCTGAGAGGATGCCTCATCACCCTCACCGCGGAGAGGTCGACGTCTCTTTTCCCCTGGCGTCGCCGCAGACGAAAGACAACGTTTCACGACTCAACCTCCAAGAACCGTAGTGCTTGCGCGACGCTCCCCGGAGCCGCATAGAGGCCCCGTATACCGGACACCGATTTTACGAACGCGAGAATTAAAGGACCATCCTTCTAGAGCCGTCGCCTCTTGGCCCGTATTGCTATCATAGGGTTATTAGCGCGTCCGGGATTGGGCGTACTTCGGCTTCCCCTAAGGGTGGCGTTACAGACAGGAAGCGGCAGATGCGGATCAAGTACGAGGTCTCGGCAGGCGGGCTCGTTCTCCGGCGCAACGGGTCTTCGCTCGACGCGCTCTTGATCGGTCGCGGCATGCCGCGCGTCTGGTCCCTGCCAAAAGGCCACGTCGAAGCGCGCGAGACGCACGAAATGGCGGCACTTCGGGAAGTACGCGAAGAGACGGGTTGTTGGGCGGAGATCTACGTCAAGCTCTCGGAAATTTCGTATTGGTTTTATCTCAACGGGACGAAACACAAAAAAGCGGTCCATTTTTACCTGATGAACTATCTTTCGGGCGACACGGCCAATCACGATCACGAAGTCGATGAAGCAGCTTGGTTCGAGATTTCCGCCGCCAAAAAAGCCCTCAAGTACGTCAACGAGAAGCGCCTGATCGATCTCGGGCTCGAAGAGCTCGCAAAATTGGAAGGCGACCCGATGGAGTTGGAAACGCTCGTGGCCCGCAGGCCCGACGAGACGGTGCGGGAATCGGCGACGCGCTAACCGGGAGCCGGACCGGCAACGAGCCCGCTTCGCCCGTTGCCATAGGCGATTCGTCGCATTTCGACATTGCCGAAACGACCCCGGCGGCTGGATTGACCGTCCGTCTCGACGTCTTCGATGGGCCCCTCGACCTGCTCTTACATCTCGTACGCGAGCATCGGCTCGATATCGCGACGGTTCCGCTCGCGCGTGTCGCGCAGCAATATTTCGAATACATCGCGGTGATGGATACGCTCGATGTGGAGATCGCGGCGGAGTATCTCGTCATCGCAGCGACGCTCGTTTTCCTAAAATCGAAATCGCTTTTGCCCGCAATTCCGGCTGAGTTTGCGCCCGCGGGCGAAGATTCGGCCGAAGAGGTCGAGGAACGCCTCCGGCAGCGGCTGATCGCCTATTCGACGTATAAGGGCGCCGCGGACGATCTGCGCGCACGACAAGCCGAGGCGGACTCGTATTACTTCCGTGAGAGCGGCGACCCGTCGGCCGATGCGAATCAGCGTTATCGGATTCTTCCCGAAAAGCTCGCGAAGGCGCTCTTGGCCGCCGTTCGGGCGGCAAAACCCGAAAAGCGGACGATCGCGCGCGAACGTTTTTCGATCGCGCGTCAGATGGAATTCGTCGCGCGGGTCGTGCGCGAGCACGGGGCCGTCGAATTCAACGTCCTCTGCCGCGATTTCGACCGCAGCGGCATCATCGCGACCTTTCTCGCGATTCTCGAACTCATCCGCCAGCGTCGGCTCGCCTACGAGCAACCGACGCCCGAGGAGCAGCTGCGCTTGCTTCCCTTCGAACCTCTGGACGTCCATGCAAACTGAACTCATCGAGACGGGCTCGCTCCAGCGCTCGCTCGAGGCATTGCTTTTCGTCGCGAGCGAAGCGCTTTCGATCGACGCGCTCGTGAAGCTTACGGGAGCAGGCCACGTGGAAGTCGCCGAAACGCTCCAGAGTATCGCGGAAGCGTACGTGGAGCGTGGCATCGTTTTACGCGAAATTGCCGGAGGCTACCGCTTCGCTACGTCGCCCGCGGCGCGTACGGTGGTCGAGGCGTATCTCATGCCCGCGAAGACGAATCTTTCGCCTGCCGCGATGGAGACGCTCGCGATCATCGCCTATCTTCAACCCGCGACGCGCGCCGAGATCGAAGCCGTTCGCGGCGTGAACGTCGATAGCGTCGTCAATACGCTCGTGGATCGGCGTTTCATCGCTGAAGCCGGGCGTCGCGATGTCGCGGGTCGGCCGATGGAGTATCGCACCACGCCCGATTTTCTGGAGTCGTTCGGGCTGCTATCGCTTGCCGAACTGCCGCCCGTCGATCTCGAGTCCGAAGCGCGCGAACTCACCCTCGCTTTGCCGATCGCGACCGAGGTCGAGCCCTTCACAGATGCGGAAGCGGCAACGGACGCGAACGGAGACCTCGAAGGCGATATCGTTCTCGAGCCGCACGCTGCTGTCGAGCCGACAACCGAAAAAGCGACCGCGGGTGCAGCCTCCGATGCAGCACCGGCAGAAGAGGAAGCACCACCATCCCTAAAAAGTTAACGGCCAAACCAATTTCGAAGGCGGCCGCGAAACGAAAGCCCGAGCCGCTCGCAAAGCGCTCCGTCGTTGCATCGAAGGCGAAAGTCGCAGCGAAGCCCGTCGCATCGAAGTCGAAGATTGCCGCGAAGCCCGTCGCAACGAAGACGAAAGTTGCGACGAAGCCGGTCGCATCGAAGGCGAAGGTCGCTCCGAAGTCCATCGCAACGAAGACGAAGGTTGCTGCGAAGCGCGTTGCGACCAAGGCGAAAGCCGTTGCGAGACCCGTCGCATCGAAGTCCAAGGTCGTTGCGAAGCCGGTGCCGGCGAAATCGAAAGTCGCCGCAAAGCCCGTCGCGAAATCTGCAGCGGTTAAGCCGAGCCGGGCGACGCCGAAAATACGGCTTGCGAACGCGTCGCCGGCTTCCGGGCAGGCCGTGCGTTCGGCGAAGTCCGAGCCGATCGTGCGAGCGGTTACGATCGAAGCGAAGGCCGCACTCGATCCGATACCCGACGTCGTCAAATCTCGGTCCGATGCACCGGCCGAATCGCATGCGAAAGTCGTCGCCATCCACCGCCCGGACCCGAAGCGTGCGCCCGTCATCGACACCGCGCTGACGCCGATATGGCAAAAAATTATTACCAATGAAAACGCCGTCGCAGTCGCGCACGAACTCATCAAGCCGGGCGAATCGTTCACGTTGACCGACGATCAGAAGATCGCCGTCGACGCGATCTGCGAACGCCTCGCTGCGGGCGAATTCGAATTCTTACTCAAGGCCCCGACGGGCTCGGGCAAGACCGAGGTCATGTTTCGCGTTGCGGTAACCGAAGCGCTGCGTAGCGGCGGGTATGTTTGTGTCGTCGCGCCGACGCGCGATCTCGTGCGTCAAGATTGCACGTATTTGCGCGATCGACTCGAAGGCACGGGGCTCGGCGTCGGTGAGGTGCACGGCGGCATTTCGCCCGGCGAGCGCCGCGCGATGCTCGACGGGCTGCAGAACGGCTCGATCAAATTCGTCGTCGGAAGCGCGATGATGATCGCGAACGCTCCGCTGTGGGACGTGCTCGATCGCAGCGCCCTCACGATCATCGACGACGTCAACGCCTTCGACGAGCGCGAACACTTGCGTCTCCTCGAAGATCTCGATTGCCCGCTGCTCTTCGCATCGGCCACGCCACAAGAATTGCAACGCTTCCTCGAGCGCGTCGGAGCGTTTAACAATACGATCTCGATGCGTGCGATGCCCTTCGACAACCCGCCGACGACCGTTCATCGCGTCACAGGCGTTTGGGGCGAGCCTGCAGCGGAACAACTCGCGCATGCAGAAGCCCTCATTCGGGATCACCTCGAGCGCAAATCGCGCATCTTCGTGATCGCGCGAACGCGTGGCGACGTGCCAAAACTCGCGGCGCGACTCGAATCCACGTACAAGATTCCCGTGCAGCAATTGCGCGGCGATATGGCCGATAGCGCAGAACACAAGAAACGCAATCGGCGCAGCGGCGTCACCGTGTACGGCACCTCGACGCGTGTGGAAGAGATGGCGGCGTTCCGCGATGGCGCACCCGCGATCTTGGCCGCGACGAATCTCGTGGGTAGCGGGCTCGATATTCCCGCAGCCGATCTCATCGTCATTACCGATAGCGATGCGTTCGGTGAAAGTGAGATCGAGCAGCTGATCGGTCGCGTCGGTCGTCGCTCTCGCGCATCGGATGCCGTACTGCTCGTCGAGACGACGTTTGAAAAAAATCCATCGCGTGCGATGGGTGCGAGTGGGCGAGCGCAGACCTTCATGCCGCGCGGTATGCGGTCGAACTCCCTAAAGTTCCGCCGCCGATAATTCGAATGCTCGCCTTTGGTCGCGCAGACTACCATCGGAGCGCACGTCGCTTGGCGGAGCCGCGCCGTGCGCCGACGTATCGAGCGCGAATGTCCGAAATCGTAAGGAATCGATGCACCTAGGCCTGCACGTGGCGACCAGCGGAGGCTACGACGGGACGGTCGCGTACGCCCAGAAGCTCGGTTGCGCCGCGATCCAGATTTTCTCAGGCAACCCGCGCACCTATCGCGTGGGGAAAATGGACGTGCCGGGCCTCGAGCGTTTTCGCGACGCGCGCGCCTCAGCCCGAATAGCGAAGACGGCGATCCACACGTCGTACCTCATCAATCTCGCGAGCGAGGATCCGAAGATTACGGCGGGTTCGCTCGGGCTCTTGCGCAACGATCTGGCGGTTGCAGCGGCCGGCGGCATCGAGTTTGTCAACACGCATCTCGGATCGTACGGCAAGCGGGATCGCAGCGAAGGGTTTGCGGCCGTCGTGCTCTTGCTCGAAGCGGCGCTCGAAGGCATCGCACCGGGCGTTTCGCTCGTGCTCGAAAATTCCGCGGGCGCGGGCCAGCTCTGCGGCGGGACACTCGAAGAACTCGGTGCGTTCGTAAAAGCCGTCGGCCATCCGCAACTCGGGATCTGTCTCGATACGGCGCATTCGTGGGCGGCTGGCTACGAAATCAATTCTCGGGATGGTGTCGAGCGCTTCGTCGCGCTTGCCGAAGAGACGGTCACGCTGGAACGCGTGAAGATGTTCCATTTCAACGATACGCAGATTCCGCTCGGCGCGCACAAAGACCGGCACTGGCATATCGGCGAGGGCAATATCGGCTTCGAGGGCTTTCGCGCGCTCGCCGCACATCACGAATTGCGCGGGAAGACGGCGATCCTCGAAACGCCCGGCGACGAAGCCGACGACGTGCGCAACATGGCCTCGATCCGCATGATCTTCGAGGGAGCCGTCGGATGAACGTGGCGTCTCCGGCGCCGCGTCTCGCACTTGCCGACGCTTCAGAGGCGTATTGCAAACGGATCCGCGCACGATTCGGTCTCACGCCCGAAGGAGCGCCCGCCGATCCCACGGCGATGCCGGGGCTCGCATATTGCGGTCGAGAATTCCGCGCGTACCCCTCGATGCGCATCGCCGACGCGATTCGGTTTTATGCGACGCTGCACGCACGATGGAACGACGCGCGGTTGCGCGAGTCTCTCGCACTCGCGGGCCTCGACGAACGCTTCGAAATCGGCCGCATGAAGCGTGCCTTCCAGCGTGCGCTCGTGCTCGCGTTCGCACTCGCGAGCGAACCGGTCGTCCTCGTGGTCGAGAATGCGGAAGAGTTCGACGAAGAACGCGCGCATGCGTTACTCGGGCGCGCGGTCGGGCTCGTGCCGCGCGCGATCGTAACGTACGGCGTCAACGTCACGCACCAGCTCGCGGGCCTGCCCGATGCGATCGATGCTGCCGCCTTCGATCCGGAGTCGCTATGATTCGCGAACTCTCGCGCAAAGAATACGTCGCGCGTAAACGGTTTCTCGCAATTGCGTCTACGCTCGTGTTGATGCTCACGGCGGTGATTCCGTTCTTTTTTTCGTTCTCGCTCCAACGTGCGCTCGCGAGCCCGCTCAACGAAAACGCGCAGAGTGTTTTGCAAAATTTCCGTTCGTATAAGTATTTCGTAGAATCGGATTGGCTCGCGAGCAATCTCTCACACATCTTGAGTCTGCTCGCGCTCATCGCGGGTGCCGGAGCGATTGCAGGCGAGCGTGAGGAGAAGACGCTTCCGCTGCTCTACACGTCGTCGATCTCGCTGCGCAGTATCGTCGTCGTCAAATTTTGCGTGATCGCGGCGTGGCTCTTTCTCGTGACCTTCGCAAGCCTTGGCGTGCTCGCGGTCTTCTCGGTCCTCAAAGGCCAGACGTTACCCGCACTCCCGATGCTCGTTGCTTCGGTCGTCGCCTGGACCAATGCGCTCGCGTTCCTCGGTGTCGTTTTTGCGGCGAGCGCCTTCTCGCGACGGACGGTCGTCGCGGCGGTATGCGCGCTGATCATCGGTTTCGCGATGGCGGCTGGAGTCTCGCGGCTCGGGCTCAACGGCACGGCGTTCGCGACGAACGTTTTTGCCCTCGACGGGAGCGTGCTTTGGCCGCAAGCCTGGAGCGATATCTTGCTCGCGCTCGGGATTACGGGCGCGGGGCTCTTGGCGACGTTCGTCGAGGTCGATCGGCGCCGCGCGACGTAAGCGCCGCGAACCACGATGGTAGCGCACTTCGACCTCGACGCGTTCTACGCGAGCGTCGCACAGCTCGACGATCCGACCTTGCGCGGGAAGCCGCTTGCGATCTCGGGCGATAGTCGGCGCTCGGTCGTGCTCACGGCATCGTACGAGGCGCGACCCTTCGGTGTGCGCTCGGCAATGCCGCTCTTCAAAGCGAAAGCGCTCTGTCCGCAGCTTCTCGTCTCGCCGCCGAATTTTCCGCGCTACAAAGAACTTTCGTCGCGTGTCTTCGCGATCTACGAGCGCGGTGCGCGCGCGATCGAGGCGCTCTCGCTCGATGAAGCCTACGTGGAGATCGGCACCGATGATTTCGACGAAGCCGTCGCCTACGCGCACGCCGTTCGCGCGGCGATTCGCGCGGAGATCGGATTGACGGCGAGTGCGGGTGTAGCATCGCAGAAACTCGTCGCGAAGATCGCGAGCGACGCCGCGAAGCCCGATGGCCTGCAGGCGATCGCGCCCGGTGACGAGCGCGCGTATCTCGCCCCGATGCCCGTCGGGCGATTATGGGGCATCGGTCCCAAGACCCAAGCGCGGCTCGCGCAACGCAATATCGCGACGATCGGTGAGATCGCGGAACTCTCCGATGACGTCGCTTTCGCGCTCTTCGGTCGTGGGGGAAAGGCCGTGCGCGAGATGGCGCGCGGTAACGATACACGCGTCGTCGAGTCAGGCCGCGAGACGCGTTCGGTCTCGAGCGAATCGACCTTCGAATTCGACGTCCGCGATCCGGAGTTGCTGCGCGCGAACGTACGCGACCTCAGCATGGAAGTTTCTCAACGCTTGCGTGCGCACGGCTTACGCGGTTCGACGATCGGTGTGAAGATCAAGCTCTCGAATTTTAAAATTACCGGCCGTCAGACGACCGTCGCCGTTGCGACGGACGATCCCGCGACGATCGCTTCGGCGGCGCTGCATTGTCTCGAGCGCGCGGATCTCGACGGTGCGGCGGTGCGACTGCTCGGCGTCCGCGTCGCCTCGATTACCGAAGAGCCCGTCCGACAGATATCGTTCTTCGAGGCGTGAACGCGTTCGACGGCGACGTTAGCGGCGCAACAGCCGCAGGTACGCGCGTTCGGGAAGACTCGGATCACCTTCGATGCGACGGAACGTCTCGAAGCGGATTTGCGAGACGACCGCGCGTTTGCGTTCGAGTGCCGCGCCGAGTTCGCGATAGGCCTCTTCGAGCTCGTCGCCTTCGAGATCGACGAGCGCGCGTTTGAGGTGCGCGACGCGTTCGTCGGCCTCGGCTGAGAGATCGTGGGCGACGTCGCTTTCCACCTCGCGAATCCGTCCGATGAGGATTTCCATTTCATCGACGCTCGGTAGGCCGCGTTGGGGTGGCTGCGGCGGCACGCCGCTCTTCGGGCGAGCCCCGGACGTTACTTTACTCGGGGCGTCGAACCCGGGGTAGATGCGTACGATCGAAGCGATTTTTTGCGGACCCTTGGGCGATTGCAGCCCGTGCGCGATTCCGGTTTCCACGAGCTTCGAGCGCAGCGTCGTGTCGTCGATTCGCTTCAGGAGCGAAGGATCGGCGTCGCTCGGAGGTCGTCGGTCGCCGAAAAAATCCGATGCGTCCGCTTGCGGGAGCGCGAGCGCGCGTTCGAGGAGGCGCTGTCGATCGCTTGATGCCATGGGCGGCTTTTCGTCAGATCGCATCCGGCCTCTTCGTCGGGCGTGATCGGGACCTTCGATCGGCACGGGACGCCCGGAGGTGCGCTCGTCATCGCCGTTCACGGCGCCGTCGCGAACCGCAAGACATGGCTACCGCTCGTTTCGCGATTGCCCGATGGCATCGAACTGTGGTGCGCCGATTTACCCGGCCACGGCGATCGGCGCGCCGAGCCGTTCGCACTCGCGAGTGCGCTCGCCGCAATCGACGCGCTCGTTGCCGAAGCGGGCTCGCGGCACGTGATCGTCGCGGGCGACTCGCTCGGCGGTTATCTCGCTCTCGCCGTTGCCGCGCGCGGCAATTCGCGCATTGCGGGCGTCGTCGCCGGTGGCTGCTCGTGGTCGATGACGGGTTGGCGCGGGATGCTCGCACGGGCGAGCGATCTGCCGCCGCGTGCGATCGAAGCGATCGTGGGGAGTGCGCGCGTCGAAGCGTTGGCGTCGGCGTTGCTTCCACGCGTTACCGACGCGCCGACGGCGCGTGCGATCGTCGATGGCGGGTTGCGTGTGCGCGCGCGCTCGGAGAGTTTACGCGAACTCGCGGGCATCGACGTCGTCGCGCTCGCGCGCGCGATCGACACACCGATCGCGATCGTCAACGGCATCTTCGATTGGCCGACGCGCGCGCAAGAAGGCGCGATGTTGCGCGCGGCGCGCGATGCGACGCTCGTGCTCGGGCGCTCTGGTCACGGTGTCGGCTTTCTCGCTCCACAAACGTTTGCGGATGCTATCGCCGATGTCGTGGCGCGCGCTTCGCGCTAACGCATCGATCGCACGAGTGCGACGAGAGCGTCGCGATCGAAGCGACCGCCGCGACCGGTCGCGATGATCGTCACCGCATGTGGTCCGACGCGCATCGAGCCCGTCTCCATGCGCAAGCTCGTGGTGCCGTCGCATGCCATCGCTTCGAAATCGACGACGTTCCCCTTCGCGCGAATCTCATCGAGGGTTTCGTGTGGTTCGCAGCGCATGACGCGGGCCGCGAGGCCGAGGGCGAAGCGCATGCTCGCAGCGTTGGTTTTGGGATCGCTCGGTAACGTCGTGCCCTGCACCTGAATCATAAAGCCAAGATGTCGACGACCCTCACCCTCGAGCGTGATGGACTGCTGGACGCCGAAATCGGTCGCGGTCGCGATACGATAGCCGCGCGGCACATCGAACGTAGCGATTTTAGCCGCCGTACGTCGCATCGCTGCGGGATCATCGTCTAACGCGATCCCTGCAGACGCTCGCGAGATCGCGTACGCGACGCCGATTCCGGCAAGAACGAGCAGCACGAAGAGCGATCCGAAGACGATCGCGAGAACTTTCATCTCGCGATTCACGAACGTAACCTCATACGTGATCGGCGCTCCACGTCGAATCGGATCGCGCGGCGAGCGTCGCTTCGCGCGTCTGCGCCCACCATGTTCTACCGAGTTGCGAGAGCGGTGCCACCATGAGAATCGCTTCCGTGCGCGGACGAACCGATCCCCGCGGAAGCGTCTCGCGTGCGAACGGCGGCGGCAACCACCCGCCAACGCGTCGTAGATCGCCCGCAGCCATGCGCAACAGCGCCGGCACGAGCGCGCGCCCTTCCTCACCGTCGAAGGCGAAATCGTCGATCACGAACATATCGCTGCGCAGGACGCGGCGACCGATCGCGTATGCGACGACGCTGCGCGCGCGACGAACGACGAGATGCACGGCTTGCGTGCCTTCGCGCGACGGCGCGTTCCAACGCGCGCGCATCCAGTTCCACACGAGCGGGGTACGGCGCAGACTCCAGGGCCGTTGCCGATCGAGCGCGTCGAAGCAACGGCGGATGCCCGACCAATCCGCATCCTCGACGGCACGGGCACCGATCGCACGACCGTCGAGTGATTCGGCGCGGACCGTCACGACGCGCGACGGCAACGCGATGAATCCGAGGCGCGCGTAGTATGCCGGATGGATATCGCTGTAGAGAAAGGCGAGATCGCGGCCCGCATCGCGTTCGGCGTCGAGGTGGGCGCCGAGAAATGCCGTCGCGTATCCCCGGCCACGTAATGCCTTCGGCGTAAAAACCGCGCCGATTCCTGTCGTGCGTAGCGACGACGATTCCCAGCGCAGCTCGCGGTCGTAATTCTTACACGACGTCACGAGCTTGCCGTTTTCGCGCAGCCCCATCGTGAACGGTCGCCGTTTTGCGTACGTCGAGGACGCGACGCTGCGGAAGTCGTCGACGTAACGATCGAACGTGCGACCGTCATTCCACATTTCGAACGAGTGCGGCAACACCTCGCGCACGTACTCGTCTTGCTCGATTCGCTCGAGGGTCACGGTCGTCTGCATGCGCGTTCCACTCAGGCTTGCTAAGACGCGCGACCGCCGTTCACCCGCACGCGCCTACACGAAGGCGACCGTATCGAAGGATCCCGCGAGGACGCCCGTGCTGTCGCGCCCGAGCCACTTCTGCAAGACCGTCGCGTAGACGGAGCGGAAATCGGTCGCGTGCCGCAGATCGCCGTGATCGAGATCGATGAGCGAGGGGTGATCGCCGTAAACCCCGCCTTTGACTTTACCGCCGACGACGAAAAGCGGCATCGCGGTTCCGTGATCGGTCCCGTTCGATGCATTTTGCGCGACGCGTCGGCCGAACTCCGAGAACGTCATCGCGAGAACGTTTTCGGCGAGACCGTGCGCCGCAAGGTCCGTGTAGAAAGCGCGTAGCCCGTTACCGAGATAGCCGAGGAGTCGATCTTGTTGCGCGCGTTGACCCGCGTGCGTATCGAACGAACCGATCGAAACGAAGATGATGCGCGTGCCGACGCGCGAGCCGACGATCTGCGCTGCCAGGCGCAACTGCTGCGAGAAAGTATCTCGTGGATACTCGGCTGCAGGCACGTAACTCGCGATCTTCGCTTTGAGCACGTCGCCCCCGTGCATGGCGTTTCGCGCGGTGCGTTCGATCATCGCGAGATACGGCGATTGCCCGGGTCGTGCGCCATCGTAGAGCACGCCTGCCGTTTGCTTCGATGCCGTATCTTTTCCGGTGTTGAGCCCGTAGTTCACCAGCGCGCCGATCGCCGGGACGTCGACGTGTTGTGAGATGAGCGCCGTCGGCACGGTATCGCCGAGTGAGACGGCGGGAAAGAGCCGCGCGCTATCGCTAGCGTCGACGGGCGTTTGCGCGACGGTGCGATCGAGATAGCGCCCGAGCCAGCCGCTCGTCGCCGGGCGATCGGGTGACGCGGTCTCCCAAATCTGCGTCGCTTCGAAATGCGAGCGATTGGGATTGGGATAGCCCACGCCTTGGACGATTGCGACGCGGCCATCTTTGTAGAGCGCATCGAGGCCGCCGAGTGCGGGATTGAGACCGATGCGGTCGTCGATTTTGAGTACCGCATTACCGGCGATGCCAATGGTCGGGCGGACGCGGTGATACGCGTCGTCCGTGTAGGGGACGACGGTGTTGAGGCCATCGTTGCCGCCGCCCATCTGGATGACGAGCAACACGTTGCCTGGATCGATCGTCGATCCGAGTGCTGGAAGCGTTTGTGCGTCGGCGGCGGTTGCGAGAAAGGACGGCATCGTTCCGCCGAGGATGGCGATGCCGAGTGATTTCGAGATGAACGCGCGACGACTAGCCATGGAAACTCCGTTAGTTCAGCTGATTGGCGGGAAGTTGGAGCACGAGCGCGAGCGCGCCGCGAATTTTTTCTTGATAGTTCTCCGGCGAGAACGGCGTCGGAATGGTCGCGTTTGTGGATTGCAGATACCCGGCGAGCGTTCTGCGGATGTCGCTCGTCGTGTCGTCTTGAACGGCGTCGCTCACGACGGTCGCGAGCACACGATCGGCATCGATGCCACCGGCGCGTTCGACGATGCGATCGGGCGTGAGCGCGGGGAACGTCCCGAGGGCGATCGTGGGGGATGTCGGCGGTGCCGTCGCGCGCGGCGGGGCCGCTTTCACGATGCGATTGATATAATTGAATCGCGCGAGCATCGTCGCCGTATTGATCCACGTCGGCCCGCCATCCCAGCCCTTGACGCTCGGCGGAGCGAGTAAATCTTGTCCCATACGTGCGAGCCATTGAGGCGTATCTTTGGGGACTTCGGCGACGTCCATGAAGCGCAACAAGCCGACGACGAACTCGACCGGACTTTTGGGAATCGCGCGATACGCGCGCGGCGAGAAGAAGACGTTGGAGCGAAAGATCGCCGCGACCGTGTGCGCGATATCGTAGCCCGAGAGTGCGTAGGTCTGCGAGAGCGCGTCGATGAGTCCGGGTTCGGGATCGGAATAGACGAAATATTCGAGGAGTTTTCGACAGATGAAGCGTTGATGGATCGGCTGTTTGACGATCGTCGCGATCACGTCTTCGCCTGTGAGATTGCCGCTCGTGCCGAGAAACGTCTTCGGGCCGTCGTCGTGCTGGTTCGGTCGATAGATGAAGTTCTGCGTAGGATCGAGCGTCCAACCCGTAAACGCGCGTGCGGCATCTTTGATATCGTCTTCGGTGTAAGTACCAAGGCCAAGCGCGAAGAGCTCCATGACCTCGCGCGCGAAATTTTCGTTCGGATGCGTTTTGTTGTTCGTGCGGTTATCGAGCCACACGAGCATCGCCGGATCTTTCGCGACCGCGAGGAGGAGCGTGCGAAAATTTCCGAGACCGAGCTCGCGAAACATATCGATCTGCGCGATCATGAGCGGCGCCGGAACCTTGCGAATACTCGTTGCGAAATGGCCGTGCCACATGAATCCGATCTTTTCGGCGAGTGGGTGTTGCGTGCGCAGCATCCGATCGAGCCACCACATCTGCGCGATCGCGGTGCGATCTTTCTTTTGATCGTAGAGCGACGCGACGTCGGGAAAGTCGGGGAAGACGAGATCGGCGCGTGCCGGGTGAAGGAGCGCGTCGACGGCGCCCATCATGCCGAACGATGCCGACGTGTCGATCTCCGTCGCCGTGCCACCGAAAGCGGCGCGGCGTAGGAGATGCGCGGCGTGTCGCTTCGTAAAGGGGCCATCGTAACGAGCGAGCGCGGTCGCGAGATCGAGCGTGCCGGGCGGGCGGTAACCGACTTGCGGATCGGTCGACGTGTCGAGGTTCATTGGCAAGGTCCCCGCGGCATGCTCCATGGTTATCGTAATTCTCTAACGCATGCGAGATTGCGGAACATTATGAAGATTGGATGAGATCGTGCTTTACGTCGCTCGCTCGATCTCGGCGAGAATCTCCGGTGCCGAAACGCCGCGGGTGGGGCGACCCGATGCGCTCAGAAAGAGGCGACCCTGCGCCCGCGTCGCCGCGACGTAAAACGCACGCCGTTCTTCGGCATTATACGTCTCGCGAATCTTATTGCGGAACATGACGTACGTAAACTTCGCAGTCCGCGCGGCAGTCGCATCGCCGACGTTGTCTTTCGGCAACATCCCCCAGGCTGGGCTGAAGAGAAATGCATCGGGTACGTAATAGCGCGGCCACGCGCCCGCCCGCAGATCGACGACGAAGACGGCATCGAAGTGACGCCCTTTTGCATGCTCGACATCGATGACGGAGACGGCGTCGCGCGCGTTCGGCGCGATCTGCAAGAGATCGGCTTCCGCGTTTGCGACGCGCTCGGCGCGTTCGAGGTAATCGGCGAGCGTCGCGAGCGGGTCGCGGGCGGCGAAGGCGTCGATGTCCTCGAGTAATCGCGCGACGAGCGCGTGCTCGAAACGGCCGCGCGCCGTCGCGGTGCGCGTCGCGCCGACCGTTTCATCGAGGATGAGCCGTGCGAGATCGCCGAGAGCGTGCGTGCGCGATGCCGCAACCCAGCGCTCGCGCGCCTCGCGATAGGCGACGAGCCGCGCGCGCGTCTCATCGGGGAGATCGAGATCGACGTCGCCTCGCGTTACATTTCGCCCCAAGCGCAAATCGCGGCGCCGATCCCAGCGTCCGGCGCGCGCTTCATCGACGTCGTCACCTTCGAGTGCGAAGAGCAACGGTTGCGGTTCGGCCGCGTCGCCGCAGAGCGTTGCGATGCTCGCGTCGGCGAGGGCGAGCCAGGGAGCCTCGAGCGCGCGTAAGAGAAAGTCGTGTCGGAACGGGTCGACCACGGGCCAGAGCGCAGCGAGTGCGTCGAGCACCGCGGGATACGCGAAGAGACTCGCCGCACCGCCGATATCGACCGGAATTTCGCGCGCGAGGAGAGCGTCGATGAAGCCGTGCGCGCAGCTCAGCGTGCGCACGATGACGGCGATGCGTTCCGGGGCCGTTCCACCAGCGACGAGTCGCGCGACTTCGCTTGCGACGAACGTGGTCTCGTCGCGCTGCGAGGTCGCGCGATAAACGACAACGTCGTCGCGCGCGTCCGGCGGCGCACTCTCGCGTGCCGCCACCGCATCGCCCGCGCCGATGCGTGCGATGCGCGCGATTGCGGGCGCGAGCCGCGGTACGTCGCCGAGTGCGATCGTACGTGTCGCCGCCGCGAACGCGCCCTCGCCTCGGCCGCCCGCAGCGAAACCACGCGTGCTCTGCGCGGCGTCTCCTGCGAGCGTGACGTTCGCGAGCGTCGTGCCGTAGATCGCTTCGAGTAATCCGAGTTGCCCTGCGTTTGCGTCTTGCGCGTCGTCGACGAGTACGGCGGGCCATGCTGCACGCAGCGCCGTCGCGCGTGCGGGTTCGGCGCGCAGGAGCATCGTCGCTTCGTAGACGGCGTCGATCGCCGTGAGCGAACCGCATCCGACGATCGTTGCGACGTATTGCTCGTAGAGACGCGCGAGAATTTTACCGAGATCGATTTCGCGCTGCTGCTGGCGCGCGAGTTCCTCGGGTGTGACGCGAAGCGAATCGCGATATTTCTGCTGCGTTTCGCGCAAGAGATCGGGATGCGCGAGGTTCGGCGCGTGAGCGTAAAATTTCGCCGCGCCCTGGAGACACGCCGTCCGGAATCGTTCGGGAGAAATGAGCGCCCCGCGCAGTTTGCGGATCAAGCGAAACGCGGCTGCTGAAAAACGTTCGGGGCTGCGTAATCCCGTGATCTCGGGATCGATTTCATCGGCAACGAATTCCGCCCACTCGAGCGCGAAGAGGCTCGCGCCTGCGCGTTCGAAGAGCATCGAGGCATCGGCTTCGTCGATCGCGTGCGGGTTCGGAGCACCCGGTGCGCGCGCGGCGATCACGATCTCGAGTGCGAATGCGCCGAACGGCATGCATGCGATGCGCGCATCGTTCGGATGCGCGTCGTCGGCAAAACGCTCGCGCAACGATCGCACGCCCGCATCGCTCGGAGTGAAGACGGCGACGCGCGCCGTTCCCTCGAGATCGGCTGCGAAGCGTCGTGCGCGCGCGATGAGCGCGGTGGTCTTGCCGGTTGCGGCCGGACCGACGATCGCGAGCGCGCCAGCGATAGCGTCGCCGTCGACGGCGGCGCGGAACGCATTCGAAACGGTCGTATCCATCATCGTCCGAAGCGATCTTCGCGCGGCAACGGACGCTCGCGACACGCGGTTTTATACGCGCAGTAGCTGCACGCCTCGGGATCGTCGGTTGCTGGAAAGCGCTCGATGTGGCCGTCGGCGAGGTGCGCGGCGATCTCGATCATCTTGGTACGCGCGCGTTCGAGTTCGTCGATGCCGATCGTTCCGATCGGTGCGTCACCGTAGCCGCGCGGCGTCGCGACGGGAACGACTTCGAGCTCGATCGGCCGTACGTCGCGCGCGGCATCTTTGAGCGGCACGAGCGAGAGTCGCGTGACGCGATCGCCGACGGCCGTGCGCGCCCAGTAATAGAACGGCAGTTGAAAATCGACGAAGCTCGCGACGCTTTCGCGATAGGCCTCGGCGCTTTCGGCGATCGAGCCCGTCTTATAATCGATGACGGTTACGGCACCCGTTGCGTCGTCGCGATCGAGCCGATCGATATATCCGATGAACGTATATCCCGCGAGATCGAGTTCGACGCTGGCTTCAGTACCGATAATTGCAAAGGGCGCCGTCCGCGCGCGTTCGAGCAACCACGAGAGATAGCGCCGGCCCGTGCGTTTCGCGCGACGGCGTTGCAACTCGTATTCGACGGTCGTTTCGAAACCCGAACGAAAACGCTCGAAGGCGGTCGCGAGATAGCTATCGATCTTGAGTCCGAGCAATTCGGTGTCGGCGGGATCGACCCGCGGATACTCTTCGTGAAAACGTTCGAGTGCCCAGTGGAAAGCCGTGCCGTAAAAAGACGCCGACGATCCGCGATCTTCGACGGCCGCGCAAACGTAGCGGTAATACCAGCGTCGTTCGCATGCCGCAAACGTGCCGAGCGACGACGCGCTAAAATGCGCGCGTTTGCGTTTGACGGTGCGCGCATTCTCGCGTTCGTGACGCGCCAGCGGCGTCCGTGGTTCGTGCATCTCGCGCGCCGATTCGACCGCGTGCGCGGCGAGGCGATCGATCGCCGCGACGAGCTCCGTCGCATCCCAGGCGACGCCGGGAGCGGCTGCGGCATCGATCGCATTTGCCTCGGCGACGAGTACGTCGAAGGTGGCGCGTTCGTCGCCCGCGAGCGCTTCGAACCCGAAGGCGAGGCCGAGCGTCACGAGGTGCACGCTCGCCGTCGCGCCCTGGGCGCGAAAGGCGCGCGCGAGTGTGTCGAGGGCTTTGGCGAAACGCCGCGCCGCGACGGCGCTCGTGTGGCCGAGCGGTATGCGTTCCTTCTCGATCGCCTCGGCGACGGGCCGATTCTCACCCGCAGCGACAATCAGTGCGCGGGCATCGATATCGGGTACGCGCGAGAACGGCGATCCGAGCGCGCGCCGGGCATCGCGTTCGCGTCGGTCGGCCGCGTACCGCGTGAGGTCACGGACGAACGATAAAAGCGGCCGCGCGTGCGGCATATCGACGGTCTGCGCTCGCACGGCGTCTACTCCGTCGATGAAAATCTTGTCGGACATCGGATTCGGTCGCGTTTCGCGTTCGGTTTTGCGGGACCCCGCAACTCGTTTGGGAAGCCACGCGTAATGCGCAAACTCATCGTCGGCGTCACAGGCGCGAGCGGTAGCGCTTACGCGATGGCGGCGCTTCGGGCGTTACGGAACCATACCGATTGCGAGATCCATCTCGTGATGAGCGGTCAAGCGAAGCTTACGGTCGAGATCGAGACCGACTACACGTCGGCCGAACTCGAAGCGCTCGCCCACGTCGTGCATAAAGACGGCGATCTCGCGGCATCGATTTCCTCGGGCTCGTTCATCACGAGCGGAATGCTCGTGATCCCGTGCTCGATCAAGAGCGCCTCTGCGATCGCGCATTCGCTCAACGGAAACTTGCTCACGCGCGCGGCCGACGTCTGCCTCAAAGAGAAACGCCCACTCGTGCTCGTCGTGCGCGAGACGCCGTTGCACCTCGGGCATCTGCGGACGCTGACGCAACTCGCCGAGATCGGAGCGACGATCTTGCCGCCGATCCCCGCGATGTACGCGAAGCCTCAGAGCGTGGAGGACATCATCAATCACACGGTCGGTAAGGCACTTGACCAGTTCAAAATCGAGAACGATCTCTTCAATCGCTGGAAGTAAGGGCAAAAGGGAAGCCGATGGCAGTACGGGTGTCAGTCGTTGTGGGAATAGTCGCACTCGCGTTCTGCGCGAGTGGGGCCGCATCGCTCGCGCAAGATGCACCGAAGACTTCCCCGCCGGTCGTCGAGCGCGACTTAATCGTCTCCGATCCATCGTGTACCGGTTCGCCGCCGTCACCTGTTGATTTTACAGAAGCCTTCGCGACGCGGGTTTCTTCGTCACGGGTGTTGCGCTTCATCGCCTTCCTCGATCGCTTGCCGGAAGCCGATCAAATGCGCGTTGTCGCCGCCATCGACGCGCTGCCGAAGGTAAGCGTGGAGTCGCAAGCAGAGCGCGGTTGCCGGACGGTCGCGGGCGTCGCGACGATGCGCGCCCTCTATATGGTCGCCAATCGGTGGCACGTTCCGCTCGGCGGGCCGGGGGATGCTGCATTCGCCACGTTCACACGCGCGGTCGAGGCTGCAATCGTCACGCTCCTTGGCGATTCGGCTCTCAAAAATCCGACGTCATCGTCGGGCCCTTCGGCGCTCGCGCCATTTGCGTACGCACCGACACGATCGGCCGATCTCGCACCCGTCACCTCCCCATGCACGCTCGCAGATGAGGACGCCCGAACGACCGACGTCGTGAATGCGGTGTATCCCGAAATCGCGCGGGTAAATCGAACGCAAGGTAAGGTCATGCTCGTCGTGCATTTAAACGACCAGGGCCTCATCGAGAACACAACGCTTTTTCGCTCGTCCGCAACCGAATCGGTAGGTGGCTCGGCGCTTGTGGAAGCCGCGATCGTTGCGGCTTACGGAAGTACGTTCGTGCCTGCGCGAATCGGCTGCGTAACGCGCCCGGGAAAGTATCTTTTCCGCGTCGACTTTACAGGCCGATAACGCGCTCGGCAGACGCGTTTGAGGATGAGTTCGCCCGAGGATCGGTCCGTCTCCGTAGCGATCTCGATATTTCGATTGTCCGAGAGACCGATCTGCGACGCGCCGAGCGCGACCTCGACGTTCGGCGGGCCTTCGAGTGCGCGGTCGGGCTCGATCTCATCGTCGTCACGCCCCACGAATACGCACACGTGCTGCCGACGACCGCATTCGGTCAGACGATCCTCGCCGAGAGCGTCAGCATCTATGCAGCCTGATCGGCGTATTCTCGCTCGCGAATGGCGTTCGGCCGCAGCTGAAGATTTGCGCGTTGCAAAGCTTTTGCGAGACGAGTCGCCGAGCACCGCGGCCTTTCACTCGCAACAATCTGTGGAGAAAGCACTTACGGCCGCGTGTATCGTCGCGATCGATGAAGCGCCACGGACGCACGTCGTCAATCATCTTTTAGACGAACTCGCCGCGAACGGACACGAGCCGACGCAAGGTGTCCGCGAGGCAGCCCGCATCCTCGAACGATTTTATGCACCGACCCGCTACCCCGACGCGCTCGGCGGGATCGATCCGAACAAAGTTTACGTCGCGAACGACGCATCGCAAGCGATAACAGAAGCCGAGATCGTGATCGCGTTTGCCGATGTAATCGTCGCGATTATATGACAGAGGAGTTCTTGAACTACCTGACGGCCTATCATGTATTGGAAGAAAAGCTGGTGATGGCGCAGATACTATTTTAGCAAGGGTCGAAAAATACGATTTTTGGGGTCTACATTTGCTGCACAAAACCACTATTTTTTAGGGCGGGACATTTCTTTCTACTGCTAATGCAGGCGCAGTCACGATGCCGCGGCAGTTAGTGGCGCTACTCGTTGCGACGTCCTAATGGACTTAGACTCGAAAAGAATGTGCTTGCGTAGGTCGCGGACTCAGAATATCCCGCGTGCGTCTTTTGAATGCACTTGAATGGCACCCTGCGGCTAGTGATTGTCGTATAACCTGCCAACGCACGCGTACCAGCTGGACTGTGTCAGGCCTGACGTATGGTAACGCAGGCCTATGGGTCCACCCCCAACTTCTTACCCCACGGATTCCTAGAAAATGACGGCGAACATCACCTTATTGCCAAGAGGTTCGCACCGTGCGCAAATCCCGCTACTCCGACGAACAGATTGCCGCCGCTCTCCGACAAGCTGAGATCGGAACGCCCGTGGCCGACATCACTC
>ENA-OFCD01000127-OFCD01000127.1-metagenomes-genome-assembly--contig:-NODE-127-length-49426-cov-13.718843_pt1 | contig 49426 bp, 40 predicted proteins | sample MGYA00153392_OFCD01 | MGnify analysis MGYA00153392 | reverse complement strand
GACGCTCCACGCCGCGCCCGAGGCCCGTGCTCCGCCCTTCCCTTCGCCGTCCTCGCCGACCGAGAAGTCCAGCACGCCCGTCCCACGATCGACGAGGTGCGTGCGTGAGTAGGAGATCGCCCGCGCGAGAAGGGCCGCGTGAGCGGGGGCGCGGCCGACGTCCGAGAGAGCGATCACCGCGAGTACGACCGAGTTGTCGGCGACGTAGGTCTCGCCCGGGTAGGTCGGCAAGAACGGCGTGGGCCAATTCTGCACGCGTCTGGCGAGCGCGTCGGCCACGCGACTCTCGAGCGCGAGCCACGCCTTGTCTCTTCCGCCGAGTAGACGATACGCCTCGAGTGCGATCCCGAAATGGCCCAGATAGCCGATATGCGCATCCGGGCCGTCGAGAGTGTCGAGCGCGTCGCCGCCCCATCGCGCGGTATCGAACGCTCTCGCGCGAGGGTCGTCCGCGAGTGTGAGCGCGCGCGCCGCGAGGGCGAGATCGTCGGGCACCGTCTGCGGGTGATCGAAGCCGATGCCGGCAGCCGCCGCGGCGCTCATCGAGATCGTGACGATCGTCCACTCGCCGGCGAACTGCGGATCGCCCGGCGCGGCGCCCACCTCGCCGAGGTGCAGGTTCAAGTAGTCGCGACGCGAGACAAGATCGCGCTCCGCACGCGCGTCCAGGATCGCCCGCGCGTCATCGAGGAACGCGAGGTGCCAGCCGAGGCGAACGATCGCCAATAGGAGGAAAGACAAAGCTCCTCGTCCCCCCCACTTCCGCACGCGCGCCCAGCTCACGAGCGGATGGTATCGCCCTTACATGCTTACTAGGGCTCGAAAGCATGCGGGGCCAGCTCGTTCGTCGTCCGGCGGCGTGTAGCACCTCGTCGAGCGAGCGCATTCCGTGGTCACCGATTTTTCGCGGAGACGGCGCGGCAGGCGACCCCTCATGCCCGTAGGTTGCATCGGAGTAGCGGGATAGGAATAGCGAACATGGCAACCAATCGCGAACCGCGCGTCGTCATCGTCGGTGGAGGTTTCGGCGGGCTCGTCGTCGCTAGAGCGCTAGCTCGCGCGCCGGTGCACATCACACTGCTGGACCGGACCAACCACCACCTGTTTCAACCTCTGCTTTACCAGGTCGCGAGCGCCGGTCTCGCTCCGAACCACATCGCATCGCCCATCCGATCGATCCTCGCGAAGCAACGCAACGTCGCCGTGCAGCTCGCGACAGTGACCGCGGTTGATCTCGCGGCGAAGCGCGTCGTGCTCGAGGACGGCGTGGTCGACTACGACTTTCTCGTCCTGGCCGCGGGCGCTCAGACCAACTACTTCGGCCACCCCGAGTGGGAGCCTCATGCGCCGGGTCTCAAGTCGCTGGACGACGCGATCGAGGTGCGCAGGCGGGTTCTGCTCGCGTTCGAGCGGGCGGAACGCTCCACCGATCCGAAAGAGCGTGAGCGATTTCTGACCTTCGTGCTCATCGGCGGCGGACCCACCGGGGTGGAGCTCGCGGGCGCGTTCGCAGAGCTCGCGCGATTCGTGCTGCGCGAGGAGTTTCGCTCGATTCGTGCGGAAGATGCTCGCGTCATCCTCCTCGAGGCGGGCCCACGCATCCTGCCACCGTTCGACCCATCGCTCTCCAAGAAGGCCGTCACGCAGCTCGAGGAGCTGGGAGTCAGCGTCCGCTGCGCTACGCGCGTGACGTCGATCGACGAGCGCGGCGTGCAGCTCGAGCACGAGCGGATCGACGCGGCCACCGTCGTCTGGGCGGCGGGCGTCGAGGGATCGCCGATCGCACGATCCCTCGGTGTCCCGCTCGACCGCCAGGGGCGCGTGATGGTGCAAGAGGACCTGTCGCTACCCGGACACCCCGAGGCGTTCGCGATCGGCGATATCGTCCACTTCGAGCAGAACGGCGTCGTAGTGGGCGGGGTGAGTCAGGTCGCGATGCAGGGCGGAGCCTTCGCCGCGCGAGCGATCCGTGAAGCGCTCGCGGGCAAGCCAAAGCGTAAGTTTCGCTACTTCGACAAAGGAATCATGGCGACGATCGGTCGCTCGCGCGCAGTCGCGCAGCCGTTCGGCTTCAAGCTGAGCGGGTTCCTCGCGTGGGAGGCCTGGCTCTTCATCCACATCTGGTACCTCATCGGCTTCCGCAACCGTGTCGTCGTGATCTTCGAGTGGTTCTGGGCGTACTGGACCTACAAACGTGGAGCGAGACTCATCACGCTCGGTATGACGGCGACTGTAGACAAGCACGCGGCGGCGACGACTACGAGGGTCGACGAGGCCGCAGAGTGAACGAGGGCGCTGCGAAGCTGGCCCCCAGCAAGCCCGTCGTCGTCATCGCGGGCGCAAGCGGGTTCGTCGGGTCGCACCTGTGGCCCACGCTCGTCGGTGACTTCGAGGTCATCGGCCTCGCACGTGCGCCGAGACCTCCGTCGCCAGACATGACCTGGCGCGCGTGCGACCTCTACTCCGCGACCAGCACCGTGGCCGCCCTCGCCGGCGCAGACATCGCCGTCTATCTAGTGCACTCGATGATGCCGTCATCGCGCCTGTTCCAGGGCGACTTTCACGACACGGATCTGCTGCTCGCCGACAACTTCGCAAAGGCCGCGGCGCGCGCGGGCGTCAAGCACATCGTCTACCTGGGTGGACTCGTCCCGCCCGAAGGCTACGTAAGCCCCCATCTGCAAAGCCGTCTCGAAGTCGAGGAGGTGCTCAAAGCATCGGGCTGTCCGGTGACCTGCCTGCGGGCAGGAATGGTGGTCGGTCCCGGCGGCAGCTCGTTCGAGATCCTGAGAGCACTGGTCCAGCGGCTCCCATGGATGATCCTGCCGAAGTGGACACGCAGCTCCGGGCAGGCCGTGTTCCTCGACGACGTCCTCGCGGTGATTCGCGCCTCGCTCCGAGACCCCGCGTTCGTCGGTCGAACGTTCGACCTCGTCAATGGCGAGCCGCTCAACTACGAGACGATGCTGCGGCAGACCGCAGACGCACTCGGGAAGAGGCGGCTCATGGTGCCGGTCCCGATCGCGTCCACGGGGTTCTCGAAGCGCTGGGTGCAGCTCTTCGGGGGAGCGTCCTACGAGCTCATCTCGCCGCTCATCGACAGCCTGCAGTGCGACTTGCCACAGCTCAATCCCGCGCCCGAGATCGCGCGGTACATTCGCTACCCCACGTTCGCGAGCATGCTCCTGGAGACACTGCGTCGCTCTGACGCGCTCCCGAAGAAGAAACCCACGGCCGCAGCGCCGAGGACGAACGGGACCGTGCGGTCCATCCAACGACTGCCGCCGATTCCCAACCACGATTCGCACTTCATCTCGAACGAATACATAAAGTGGCTGCCGCAGTTCTTCGGCACTTTCATCCGAGTCACTCGCGTGCCGGGCACTCCGCGGGTCAACTTCTCGATGGTGATGTTGCGTAGTCCGCTCCTCGTCCTCGAGTTCATCGATCAAGGCGAGGACGTTCGGAACAAGTTCCATATCGTCGGGGGCCTCCTCACGAAGACGACCGACACCGGGTGGCTGGAGTTCCGCCAGATCGCCCACCGCCGCTTCACCCTCGCGGCGATTCACGGCTTCGTTCCTTCTCTTCCCTGGTTGATCTACCGCATGATTCAGGCACCGGTTCACGACTGGGTCATGCACCGCTTCGGCCACCACTTGCAGCGACTCAAGGGCAGCGCACCGTCGGAGCTGGGGGCAGCTCCCAAAGAACCCGCGCGGCTCTAAGTTCGGCGCACCAAGACCGGACATGACGGACTGAACGCGCTTGGGTGCAGTCCTCACATATTCTATGAGGGACTGCGTTCGCGCTTCGGGCACTCGCAGCGCTGTGTCGTCGTCTACACGAGGCGCTCGTCGGGGCCCGAGGAGATCGTGGCCGCGTTGATGCGATACCGACACCGAAGTAGTGATCGTCGCAGTCTATAGAGGCTGCTTGCGCGCCGATCGTCATGGGTCCGTATTCTGACCCACGGGTAGCTCTACACGCGCGCGCGGGGCGATGCGAATATCGGAGGACATTGTCCCGATCGCCGAGTTCAAGGCGCACCTCTCGGAGTTGGTGCGCGGACTTCCCGCCCGTGGCCGTCCCGTTATCGTCACGCAAAACGGCAAGCCGGCCGCCGTGATGCTGTCGCCCGCGGAGGTCGCAGCGGGCGGTTCGAGACCTCCTCGACCTCGGTGACTTCATCGCGCGCACCATCCAATTGCTGCGCGACAATGGGTGGAACGCCTCCGAGAGCGCGCCAAGGTCGCTGCGAGAACTCAGCTCGTTGGCCGGCGAGTGCCCGAGCTCGGCCGCGACGACGCTCGCGAGATTTTCTTGCGCTCGTATCGAATCGTCTATCGAGTCCTTCCGCGCAGACGTCATCATCGTCACCGGCGCTCTGACGACAATGCGGCGCTTTCCGAGGTACATTCAGGGCTCGAGAAGAGCCGAGGCACGTGTCGAATTCGGCTCCGCTAGTTCGTCGCCGTATCGGAAGGGCGGACTCGACCTCCCAAATCCAAGGAGTGCGACGCGCTCTCGCGAGGCGTGCTCGTCGAGCCACCCTCTGATGAGACGATGAAACTCGCAGGCGTTGCCGTTGGCAAGGTCCATACGGCGATTGATGCAATCGTTGGTGCGTTCGCCGCGCAGCGCACCGGTGTCGTGTACACGAGCGACGTCGACGACTTCCAGGCGTTGCGTTCGTTTTTTCCTGCGCCGCGTGGGTTCACGGTATGAGCGCTGGCATTTCAACGACTGAGCCAACGCACGCCTCGGTTGTCATTCGCGTGGGTAGTTGGAATGATGCGCCATGGTCGACGACGAGGCGGCTACCGAATCATTGACGCGCGGCTTCAATCCCGTGCCGGTGCCGATCCTGTCGTGGCAAGACGAGGACGGCGCGCACCAGGTCGCGATCGGGGAGCCCACAATCCTCGGTAGCTCCGCGCGCGCGACCGTCGTGGCGAAGTCCGCAAGCGTCTCGCGTGTGCACGTGGAGCTCACGCCGGTCCCCGAAGGTCTTTGGGTCCACGACCTCGGGAGCCTCAACGGTACGTGGGTGGGTGATCTGCGGGTCGATCGCGTCTGTATCACGCGAGACGCACGACTCAGGTTCGGTGCGCTCGAAGCTTCGGTCTCGTTTCGGCCGATGCCGAGTGTGGTGCAACTCCCTTGGCCGACATCGACCTATCGCGGTCTCGTCGGCTCCACCGCCATCATGCGCACGCTCTTCTCGATGATAGAGCGCGTCGGCCAGACCGAGAGCGCCGTGCTCGTGCTGGGTGAGACCGGCACGGGAAAGGAAGGTGTCGCCCGCGCGCTTCACGAAGCGTCGAGTCGCGCGGACAAGCCGTTCGTCATCGTCGATTGTGCCGCGCTCGCCGCGGGCGTCGTCGAAGCAGAGCTGTTCGGGCACGTTCGCGGCGCTTTCACTGGGGCGACCTCGGCGCGCATCGGGCACATCGAGGCCGCGAACGGCGGCACGATCTTCTTGGACGAAGTAGGAGACCTCCCGCTCGACTTTCAGCCCAAACTACTGAGGGCACTCGAAGCCAAGAGCATCCGCCGCGTGGGCGAGAACGTCCAGCGCTCGGTCGACGTTCGAGTCATCTCCGCGACTCACAGAGATCTCGCGGTCATGGTCGGACGCGGCGAGTTCCGTGAAGACCTCTATTTCCGACTAGGTGTCATCCCCATACGAATTCCTCCGCTCCGTGACAGGCAGGATGACATCGATTTGCTCACAGAACATTTCCTCCAGCAGCGCGGCGCGCTCGATCGCACCTTGAGCGCCTCCGAATTGATCGGCCTGCGCGGGCGCGCTTGGCGAGGAAACGTGCGAGAGCTGCGGAACTTCGTCGAACGCATCATGGCGCTCGGCACCGAGCAGGCCCTGGAACTAGACGCCCAGCGTCCCGACGCACCGTCTCCCACGAACGAGCCCGATGGCATCTTCGACAAGCGCTACCGCCAGTTTCGAGAAGAATGGATCGACCGTGGAGAGCAAGAGTACATAAGGCGATTGCTCGCCCGCCACGACCGCAATGTACAGGCCGCCGCCGACGATGCAGGGGTCGACAGGACCTACATCTATCGCCTCATCCGCCGACACTCACTTTGACGACAGGGTGCAGAGACTCAATTGCACTGGAGCGACAGAGTCTGGGTCGCGCACACTGCATCCTGGTCATTTTCCAGACGCAGTGACACCGTGGGGATCCCCAGCGCCACACTACACGGTGTCATATAGGGATAATAATCCAAGAGCTGGACCTTCGGAGCTAGTCCGTTGCTGGACAGGCTACAGTCGGTGTCCACGCCGCCGGCGCTGCAGGACCATTGGTAGATGAGCGACTGGCCGGTCGGGTCGATGGGATCCACACTGCCCGTGCCATCCAGCTGCGCAGACGAGTACGCGCAGTTTCCGTTGAACTGGCAGGTTCCGCCGCTCGACGACACCTTGATTTTTGGAGTCGGCGCGTTCGATACCGCTGGGTTGCTTCGGAGCTTGAATCTGCCGCGCAATCCCGCCGCCAGAGCCGACGCCCCATCCTGACGGGTAGCCACCGGACAATCTGCGCCGGGATACGTATACGTGCCCCACATACTCACGAGCGACGCCAATTTCTTCCGCGAAAGCCCAGTCTTCGGAACTACAGGCAGAGCAACATCGAAGGCGCGCTGCATTCCGCGTGCAAAGTCGCTCGGCCCCTGTGGAACCGCCGGGTACCACATGAGCGACCCGCGCGGCTGTCCGCCCCGCGCCGGGAGAATGTGAGCCCCTGCAACGAGCTGCATATCGGCCCACGGACGGCCGCGCGTGATCTTGCCGGGTCGCTGACCGTTGGGAACTCCCGACACATAAGTCGTCGTGCCCCCATAACGTACGCCCACGTCGTCAGCCCAATAAATCGGTGCGCCTCCGAGGACCACATCATTTTGCACCGCGCGTACGTACGACTCGAGGTCCGTGCTCGGGTAAATCATGGTGGGGTCGCCCGTGTAGGCCTCTTGCCGGCTCTTCTCGTCGGACCCACGATAGAGCGCCGTTGGGCTCGCGTACTTGCCTGTATCGACGCTAATCAGGAAGCGCGCCGCAGCGATTCCCGCGGCTTCGCCGATGGCCCATTCGGTCGGGTGCAATCGGTAGGCTGCGTTACTCCAGTGAGTCGTACCGAGTGCTTTGCCCGCTGCAAGGAGCCCGTCGAGCTCGACAGGAACGAGAGCGCCCAGCGGAACCTGATAGTGGTGCGCGGCCGGTCTCGGCGCCGGGAAATTAGGATTCGCCGCGGCAGAGCAACCCTTCGGGTTGGCGAGCAGGTTGTCGCCTCCGCAGGGTGCCCCCGTCGCGTAGGCGTCCACAGTGTGTACGTCTATTGCGTAATATCCGATACCGACGGAGTCGTTATACTCTTGACCACGCATTTGAAATTGATTGCGCCCGTTTTGGCTGCCCAAGATAGGAACGTCCGGCTGATCGATGTCGTCGATGCGGATCGTCGTCTGGGCTTTCAACCTGCGTCCCTCGCGAATGTAGGGATATTGCGCGAGACCCTCGTCGGGACCACTCGGATTGCCCGTGAGGTCGCCGCGAAGGATGATCGTCGGATAGCCGCTCATGGTTCCGGTGACGGGGTTCGTACCGTCCACTGGGTCGCGTGGGGCATCGTGTTGCAACCAGTACACATAGGCAAGCGTGCGGGCCTTGGCGCGTGACTTGATCAGGCTGACGAGGGCCTCTCCCGTGGCTGTCGTGTGAAGCTTGGCGAGTATGTCGGGATCGCTCGAGGGCTCGACGATGTTTCCCCACGGGAAGTCGTTCTCGAGATTTAGAATCGTGATGTCTCCGAGCACGGCTCCGTCCAGGCTCGTCCCCGAGATCGGCTGACCCATCCCGCGACGGCCCCCATCGGCGCTCGACGTCGCGCACTTGGAGCCCACCGTACCCTTGCCGCTGTAGTCTCCGCGCAACACCCGACGGTAGCCGAGATGTGAATAGTTGGCCGCGCGGTGGGTGACTGTGCCTTCGGTATACTTTCCAAACGATGACTTGCTCGTCCAATAATTGTCGGCCGTGGCGTCGAGCGGGTCGCCATACGCGTCCGGGAGGCCTGGCTTCGTCGCGGCGTTGGCTTTTGCCTCGGGGCACATCTCTACGGCAACGTCCCACGTGAGCGCTTGAACGCACTCGCGGCAGGCGCCCGTAATGGGGCTCGGAGACGTACGGAGCTCACCGGTATCGGAGGTCGCCTCTTGGCCGAGCCGATATACGTCGGCGCGTTTGAGTCCCGCGGCGTCTGCCGCGAGGGGGAGCAAATCACCGAGGTCGGTCGCGTCGAGGATGATTCGAGCGCTTCGTGTGACCGCGGTCGTTCCATTGTATGTGAAGTTGACGCCCGTGACTCGAGGGTGAGCTCCGCTCGTGTCGACCACCACGCTGACGGGCTTCATCTGCGTCTCGATCGTGATCTTCGCGCCCGTGATTGCGGTGAGGTATGGCGCGACCAGATCCGTCATGGCGTCATGCCATACATTCGGTGGCGCCCCCATATCGTTTCCTTGTGGAAACCCGGGGCCTCTACTCAGCGGTGCGGCGCCGGTCTTGGCTTGTACCGCCTGCATCAAGTCGGTGTACGATTTCGCCGCCCCAACGTCTTCGACCCACGGATTGTCATCGGGCATACCCAGCGCTTGTGCAGTAAACTGGCCGCCGATCCAGTTGGTCTCCTCGGTGACGCAAATATGCATCGGTCGGCCCTCTATATTCGAGAGCCGCGCGGCCGCCAGCGCCGCAGGAAAGCCGCCTGTAGTTCCGCCGACTACGAGGATGTTGCAATCCGCGGGCGCCGGCGGAAGTGGACCCGCGTCCGACGCCGGAGGGATGCCCGAATCGCTGTCCGGGCCTGGGTCACGGCTTGGAAGACTGCCTGAGCCAGATGGGAGACACGCAGAACTAGCAGCGAGTGCAGATTGGACCAGTAAGAGACGAAGGCTGCGCATGACCCGCCGCTCAGCAAGACTTGGACCGATGGCGCTCTGCAGCGTTACGCGTGGCGTCTGGTCGCGGCGCCCCGAGCTTGTGAACGAGGCGTCCACAAAGTAGACGCGCGGGCCACGGTCTTCTTGGCTCATCACGTGCGGAGCGTCTGCCCATCATGCGATTCAACGGTTCTCATCTAGTCATCGCCGCTGTCTTGACGAAGCTGGGCATCGATCCGTTGAAACGAATCAACGAGCTCGATCAAGACGCTGAGTATACGGCCTGCCGATCGGAGGAGCTTCCGCGCTACCTCGAGCTGTACTCGACAGGTGACTGTACTTCGGAGGAGCGGGCGTCTCGTGCTGCTTTTTTTAGAGCCTCAACGACATCATCCAAGATGGACGTACTCACCCGCTTCAGAGGCAGGTCCTGTCGGCCATTCTTCATGCCGGGGAGATCCACGCCGAGGAGGTCGCAAATTGGATGAGCACGTCCGACCCAAACCCGGAAAACCGGTGCCCCGTTAGCAGAGGGGCCCACAACGGCGGGTGCGCTTCTTTTAGTTGCTGCCGCAGAAGGTTAGCTGGCCAATGGCGAAGTTCTTCGCACCGTTGCACCCCGCACCGTTGACGACCGGCTCGCCGTTCGAGAACGGGCCGTTCGAGTTGCAGTGCGCATTCATCCCGTAGACCTCGCTCGCGTCGGACGTCCACATGCAGCAGTTGCTCGAAGGTTGATGCTTGTAGTTCTTCCCAGCGTACGCGTTCGTGTTGTTGCCAAGAATCGCTGCCATGGTCGCGTTCGACCCTAGGGCGTAGTTGACGTCGCACTTCCCCCCCGAGCCGTCGATGTAATAGCAGTGTCCGCTGAAGACGACCTCGGTGTTGGGGTCACAAGGAGCTTGGGCGACACACTTGCCGGCGGCGCACACCGGAGTCAGACCGCTGCACGGGCTATTGCAACCGCCGCAGTTGTCACGATTAGACTTGATGTCCACGCACTCCTTGCCGCACTGGGTGAGGCCGGCGGCGCACTGAAGAATGCACTTGCCCGCGACGCAAATCTCGCCATTGGAGCTATTGCAACCCGTGCCGCACGCACCGCAGTTGGCTTGATCCGTATCGGTCTTTGCGCAGTAGCCCGCGCCGCCGTCGCCGCTCGGGCAGAGCTTCTCGTTCAATCCGCAATTGCCCGTGCAATTGCCGCCGACGCATGCCTGACCCGCAGTGCAGGCTTTGCCGCACGTACCGCAGTTGTTGTTGTCGGTCTGCACTGAACTGCAATAGAGCGTGTTGTTCGTCCCTTTGCAGAGCAGCTCGTTGACCCCGCAAGTATCTCCACACTTGCCGGCGCCGCACACCTTGCCCGGATCGCACACGGCCCCGCAGCCCCCGCAGTTCTTCGCGTCGGTGTTGGGGTTGATGCAGCTGATCGCGCCGCCGTCTCCGACGCAAAGCGTCTGCTGCGCGGGGCACTGCGCGACGCATTTGGCTGCGGCGCAGATCTGTCCGACGCTGCAGCTGGTGCCGCACGCGCCGCAGTTCTTGCCGTCGACGTTGGTGTCGAAGCACGACGCGCCGCATTGGGTGGACCCCGCGCCGCACGTGAGGGAACACGCGCTCGCTCCGCAGACCTCACCGGGTTTGCACACGGCGCCGCACGCGCCGCAATTGCTAGGGTCGGCGAGGGTATCGATGCACTCTTTACCGCATAGCGTCTCAACGGCGCCGCACGTCTGAGCCGCTTGCCCCGGCGTGCTCGAGCAGCCGACGATGACGGCAACGAGCGCCGCCGCAGCGACCGACCCCTTGGCGATCCAAGAATATGTGGTGTTCATTGGTAGACGCCGAGTAGTCATTTCATTCTCCTTAGCAGACCTGAGGCCGGTCGGAGGGTGTCGCGATGCTGTCGGGGCCCTGTCCCAGGAAAGGCCGTCCACCACCGCTGGATTGTCAGCATGCTCACGAACCGGTCGAATCGGGCGGTTCTTCGCCATCACCGCGTCACAGCCAGCGCTTGAATCGGCCGTAGCGGGCGATGCGGGTCTTCACGCGCGTGGGGAGGCGACTGAAAGACTCCACGGTCACTCTGACGTTGTCGGGATCCTTTTGCAGCTCGTCGAAGATCGCGAGGGCCGACGGCACGTTGATCGGCGCAGCCGCGTCGACCTGCAGCAGGCGCTCCAGCATCGCCTCGGCCTGCTCGCGCATGCCGGACTCCACATCGCGCCGCTCGCGGTTGATCGTGTCGAGCAGCTTGGCCAACTCAGTGGCTCGCGCCGGGTCGTCGGTCAGCAGGCATTCGATGCCGAGCGTCATGTCCGACAGGCGCCCCGCGGCGTTGATGCGGGGGCCGAGTGCGAAGCCGAAGTCGAAGCCGCTCGCGCGCCGAGCGTCGCGCGCGGCAACCGTGAACAGCGCCGCCACGCCCGGCTGCATTTGCCCGGCGCGGATGCGGCGCAGGCCTTGCGCAACGAGGCGGCGGTTGTTGGCGTCGAGCCGCACCACGTCGGCGACGGTGCCGAGGGCAACGAGGTCGAGCAACGCATCGAGCCGCGGTTGATTGGTGATGGAGAACACACCGCGCTCACGCAACTCGGCGCGCAGCGCGAGCAGCACGTAGAAGATCACGCCGACACCGGCGAGGTTCTTGCTGTTGAAGCCGCAGCCGGGCTGGTTCGGGTTCACGATCACGTTCGCGTCGGGCAGCACGACCGCATCGTCGAGCAGCGCGGGCAGGTGGTGATCGGTCACGACCACGTCGATGCCGAGCGCGCGCGCATGTGCCACGCCTTGCAGGCTCGCGATGCCGTTGTCGACCGTCAGCAGCACCTCGGCATTTTCGTCGCGTGCGAGCTCGACGATCGCCGGCGTCAGCCCGTAGCCGTGGATCGCGCGGTCGGGGACGACGTAGTGCAGCGTGCCCGGTGCCGCGCCGAGCAGCGCCAGGCCGCGCAACGCGACGGCGCACGCGGTCGCGCCATCGCAGTCGTAGTCGGCGACGACGCAAATGCGGCGCTGCCGCGCGATCGCATCGGCGAGGAACGATGCCGCGGCCCTGGCGCCGAGCAATTCGGCGGGCGGCAACAGGCGCGCGAGGCCGTCGTCGAGCTCGTCTGGCGTGCGCACGCCGCGGCCTGCGAAGAGGCGCGCGAGCAGTGGCGGCACGCCCGCCTGTTCGAGCGCCCAGACCGCGCGCGGCGGCGGGTCGCGCAGCTTGATGGTAGGTGCGTGATTGCTCATCAGAGCGCCTCGAGCACGGTATGCGTTTCGGGCGAATTGAACCGGCTGCCTAACTTCTGCCAAACCGATCGCGGCGCGGTCTCGAAGCGGTGCGCGCCCCGGTCGCCGCACAGCGTCAGCATGACCGACTCACCGGCGCGGGACGCCACCAGCAATTCGGTGATCGCGCCGGCATCAAGCGCGCGCCACGCATCGGCCCACGCCGCCCAATCTTCGGCGAACAACGGCGCGCGCAAGGAGTCGTCGACACGCGGTGCTGCGCCTTCCTCGAGCTGCGCGCGGCCGCAGCCGCTGAGCCAGAACGAGTTCAGCGTGAGCGCGCCGCGCTGCTCGCGCTCATCGTTCAACGCGTGCGGGTACAGCAGCAGTTGCAACTCGCTCTGCAGCCGCCGCACCAGCTTGGCGGGCGTGCTGCGCGATTCGCTGCCACGCATCCAGCGTTCGACGTCGCGGCCGATCACGCGGTCGAGCGACGCGCAAGGCAGGTCGACCAGACTCTCGTGCGCCGCATACCAGCGCGAGGCCGCGCCCCATTCAAAGCGAAAGCCTTCGGTCTCGAACAGCTCGCGCACCGCTTCGAACGCGGCGCGCGATTCGCCCTCGGTCAAGCTCAGCGCAGCGGGGTCGGCCAGCGTCACGTGGTTGCGCCCGACATGCCAGTGGCTTGGCGTGACCAGGCCCCACGCGAACTCGCCGACCTCGATGCCGTCGCGCGCTGCTGACAGCGCCGCGAACGGCAGGCAGCCATCGGTGCCTTGCCAAGCCGCCGCGGCAGCGAGTGCGCGTTCGTGCGGAGGTGAGAGCGAGTGAGCATCGGCATCGTCGCGCTGCGTGAGCGTCAACCGCGCGATCAGGTGCGACAGGTTCGGCAGCGCGAGGTCGTGCAGCACATGCGAGACGGCATCGAACTGGGCGGATGCGAAAGGGATCAGCAAGTGCATCGCGTCGATTATCCCGGTAGGGTGTACGACCGGTGGGGCAGGTGGCTATCGGCTCGCCCTGACACCGGAGCTCCCCGCGTGCTCATCAAGTTGAATGATGTTCGACAGGGTAGGGATGTCGCTAGCGCGTGTGCGATCGCTACCGTCATACGGCGTTGCCGGGCCACCGGGTGGTGTCGTCTGGCGGCGTGCGCTGGTCCCCGCAGCGGGACCCTCACACATCAAAGGAAAAAATCTCATGAACAAGACGCTTTCGGCGGCATGCCTCGCCACGATGATCGCTGCGACACCTGCGTGGGCAGACTCATGCGAACGACTTCCCGGTTCGGCGCAACTGCAGCACCACTTGCGCAGCGTCGTCAACACGGGCGGAACGCCGAATGGCGGGCTCGGCTTTCCGATGTGGTTAACGCTGGTGGATGGCAGTGGGCGCGTGTGCTCGGTCGTCACTTCACTCGTCGGAGGTGACGTCACGTCCGACATCTGGATCGGCAGTCGCGTCATCTCGGTCCAGAAGGCCAATACTGCCAATTCGTTCAGCACCGGTGCGCTGTCGTTGTCCACCGCCAACCTGTTCTCGGCCGTCCAGCCCGGCGGCAGCCTGTTCGGTTTGCAGGAGAGCAACCCGATCGATGCCACGGTGGCTTACGACGGCCCCGCCGGTCAGTTCGGCACGCCGGGTGATCCACTGGTCGGCAAGCGAATCGGTGGCATTAATGTGTTCGGCGGCGGCCTGACCCTCTACCGCAACGGCAAGAAAGTCGGTGCGCTCGGCGTTTCCGGCGACACCTCGTGCACCGACCACGTCGTGGCCTACAAGGTGCGCGGCTTGCTCGGGCTCGGCGCGGTGCCGGCCGCTGGCAATTTCGACAAGATGCTGCAAGACATCACCCCCAACCCGGCCGGCGGCAGCGGCATCAGCGCCAGTGGTTTCGGCCACCCGACCTGCCTGAACAATCCGACCGTGGCCAACGACGGCGGGTCGATCGTTCGCTGAAGCCGGGTTGAGCCGTCTCGGGCCGACCGTGGCAGGCCGGCGCCGGGTGAGGCCACCGATTTCGGATTGCGTCGGCGGGATGGGCGGAGGTTTTTGGCGGAGCTGCACCCGACCCCTCCTGTAGCATCGGCCCCCCATGAACTGGCCCTACGAATTGCAGATCGGCTGGCGCTACACGCGTGCAGGCCGGGCCGGGCGGCGCAACGGGTTCATCTCGTTCATCTCGGCTGTTTCGATGCTCGGCATCGCGCTCGGCGTGGCGGCGCTGATCATCGTGCTCTCGGTGATGAACGGCTTTCGCAAGGAAGTTCAGGGCCAGATGCTCGCGGCCGTGCCGCACATCGAGGTGTCGACTGCCAATGGTGACGCGCTGCCCGACTGGAAGGCGACGCTCGCGCAGATCGAGGCGGTACCGCAGGCCGGCGCGCAGGTGATCGGTGCGGCGCCGTTCATCTCGACCCAGGCACTGCTGGCGCGCGGTGACGAGATGCGTGGCGTGATCCTGCGTGGCATTTCGCCGAACGACGAAGCGCGCGTGACCGATGTCGCCGCGCGTTTGAAAGACACCGTGCTCGCGCGCCTCGTGCCAGGCAAATGGAACGTGGTGCTCGGCATCGAACTCGCGCGCGCGCTCGGCGTCGGCGAGGGCGACAAGGTCACCGGCGTGCTGCCGGGCGGGCAGGTCACGCCGGCCGGCGTGGTGCCGCGCATGCGCGCGCTCAACGTCGTAGGTGTTTTCAACTCGGGCCACTACCCGAACGACAACGGCCTCGCGCTGGTTCACATCGATGACGCGGCGCGGCTGATGCGCGTGGCCGGGCCGACCGGGCTGCAACTGCGCCTGCGTGATCTGAACGATGCGCGCGACGTGTCGGCGCGCCTGCAAGGCGTCCTCGGCCCGAGCTGGCAGGTGCGCGACTGGACACGCAGCAACGCGAGCTGGTTCGATGCGGTGCAGGTCGAGAAGCTGCTGATGTTCATCATCCTGACGCTGATCGTCGCGGTCGCCGCCTTCAATCTCGTGGCGATGCTGGTGATGACGGTGACCGACAAGCGCGCCGACATCGCGATCCTGCGCACACTCGGTGCGAGCCCGCGTTCGGTGATGGGCGTCTTCATGATCCAGGGCGCGGCCTCTGGCGTGATCGGCACCGCGGCGGGCGTGTTCTTCGGCCTGCTCGTGGCCTTCAACATCGACGTGATCGTGCCGGCGATCGAGCAGCTGCTGAGCTTCAGCTTCTTCCCCGGCAACGTGTTCCTGATCAGCCGCATGCCGAGCGACCCGCAGCGCGGCGACATCGTGCCGGTGATCGCGATCTCGCTGGCGCTGTCGTTCATCGCGACGCTGTACCCGAGCTGGCGCGCGAGCCGCGTGCAGCCAGCGCAAGCGCTGCGCTATGAGTGATGGAGCCCCCCGCCCGGCGAGTACGCCAGTCGACCCCCCGGGGGGGTCCGGGCCGGCTTGGGGCGGCCCGGCGCTCGGCCCGGCGCGCGGCATGCCGTTTGAAATCCAGATCGGCTGGCGCTACCTGCGCACTGCGCGCAGCGGCTCGAGCAACGGCTTCATCTCGTTCATCTCGGGCGTCTCGATGCTCGGCATCGCGCTCGGCGTGGCGGCGTTGATCGTCGTGCTCTCTGTCGTCAACGGCTTCAGCAAGGAGGTGCGTGACCGCATGCTGGCGGTCATTGCGCACGTGGAAATCTATGCCGCGAGCCCGGCATCGCCACCCGACTGGGCCGCGGTCGAGGCGCGCGTGCGGCAAGACCCCGCCGTGCAGGGCGTGGCGCCGTTCGTCGTCGCACAAGCGCTGATCGGCCGCGGTGAGGAGTTGCGGCCGGCGGTTGTGCGCGGCATCGACCCGGAGCGCGAAGCCGAGGTCTCGGATCTCGTGCGCCAACTGCGCGGCGGTGTGCTCGCGAAGCTGCGGCCGGGCGAGGCGCAGGTGCTGCTCGGTGCGACGCTCGCGAAGGGGCTCAGCGTAGCGCCCGGTCAAAGCATCACGATCGTGCTGCCGCAACCCGACCAGCCCGCCGGCGCGCCGCGCATGTTGCCGCTGACGGTGGCGGGCACGTTCGAGGCCGGCCATTTCGAGTACGACAGCAGCCTCGCGCTGATGTTGCGCCGCGATGCACAAACCTTGTTCGGCGCGGCCGGCGTGGCGGGTTTGCAGCTGCGCCTGATCGACCGCGATCGCGCGCCTGCCGTCGCGCGCCGGCTCGCCGTGGCGCTCGGCTCCGATGTCTCGGTGCGCGACTGGACGCAGACCAACCGGCAGTGGTTCGAGTCGGTGCTGATCCAGAAGCAGATGCTGTTCTTGATCCTCGCGCTGATCGTCGCAGTGGCGGCGTTCAACCTCGTCTCGACGCTCGTGATGACCGTGACCGACAAGCGCGCCGACATCGCGATCCTGCGCACGCTGGGGGCGAGCCCCCGCTCGATCATGGGCATCTTCATGCTGCAGGGCGCGGTCTCGGGCGCGATCGGCACGCTGATCGGCGCAGCGGCGGGGCTGCTGATTGCGGTCAACGTGGGCTCCATCGTCGCGGCGATCGAATCGGCACTGCGCGTGACCTTGCTGCCGCCGAGCGTCTACCTCGTCAGCCGCATGCCGAGCGACCCGCGCAGCAGCGACATCGTGCCGATCGTGCTGATCTCGCTGGCGCTGAGCTTCGTTGCCACCCTCTACCCCAGCTGGCGCGCCAGCCGAGTCGATCCCGCCGAGGCGCTGCGCTATGAATGAGCTGAACACCAAGACTTCGGATGTCGTCATCCGCGCCACCGGCCTGCACAAGCGCTTCACCGATGGCAGCGGCGACGCCGCGCTCGACGTGCACGTGCTGCAAGGCGTCAGCCTCACCGTCAAGCGCGGCGAGACGATCGCGATCGTCGGTGCCTCGGGTTCGGGCAAGAGCACCTTGCTGCACCTGATGGGCGGGCTCGAGGCGCCGAGCGAAGGCCGGGTCGAGTTGATGGGGCGCGACATCGCCGGCATGGGCGCGAGCGCGCAAGGCAACTGGCGCAACGCGCACCTCGGCTTCATCTACCAATTCCACCACCTGCTGCCCGAGTTCAGCGCGCTCGACAACGTCGCGATGCCGCTGCGCATCCGCCGCGTCGCGAAGCCCGAGGCGCGTGAGCGGGCGCAAGCAGTGCTCGCGCAAGTCGGCCTCGCGGGTCGGGTGCAGCACCGACCTTCGCAGCTTTCGGGCGGCGAGCGCCAGCGGGTCGCAATCGCGCGCGCGATCGCCGGCTCACCCGCCTGCGTGCTCGCCGACGAACCTACCGGCAACCTCGACCGCGAAACCGCCGACGGCGTGTTCGAACTGATGCTCGCGCTGGCACGCGAAAAGGGCATGGCCTTCGTGCTGGTCACGCACGATGAGTCGCTGGCCGCGCGCTGCAGCCGCGTGCTGCGGTTGAAGTCGGGGCGCTTGGCGAGCACGGCTACCTCTGCCCCTGGGGGAGGGGGTAACAAGTAGCACCACGCAGAACCTCAAACGCGTTCGAGTGCCACCTGCACACCTGCCGGCAGCCCGACTCGAATTGCATCGCCTGCACGCACCTCGCCGCTCGACAAAACGATGCCCATCACGCCGGCCTTGCGCACCAGCGCGCCGTTTGCCTTGCGTGCCAGCGTGGCGTTCATCAAGCCAGGGCGGAAGCGATCGAGCTGCGCGCATGGGTTGCGCAAACCGGTGAGTTCCACGACGGCACTCGCGCCGAGGTACAGCCGCGCACCGCGCGGCATTTCGAGCAGCGCGATGCCGCGGGTCGTGATGTTCTCGCCGATCTCTCCCGGGCCGATCTCGAAGCCGCCCGCGCGCAATTCGTCGAGCAACTCTGCGTGAATCAAATGCACCTGCCGCAGGTTAGGCTGCGTCGGATCGATGGCGACGCGCGAGCGGTGCTGCACCGTTACGCCGAGGTGCGTACCGCCCTCCACGCCAAGGCCGGCAATGAGGCGTATCGCGTCTCGTACAGGTTTGCCGAAGCTGTGCAACGCATCGGCGCACACGGCCAAGACCTCGGCGGGCTCGCGCAGCATGGCCGAGTCAGAAGCCCGAACCGGGCTCACGCAGAAAAGTCGCTTCTTCCGCCGTCGACTGCCGACCGAGGATGGCGTTGCGGTGCGGGAAACGGCCGAATCGCGCCACCACGTCGCGGTGCTTGTGCGCGTAGGCCAGCATGTCCGCCATCACTGGCGCCTCGGCCGCAAGGCGCGTGAACAGGCGCACCGCTTCGTCTTGCATCGCCATGCCCTCGGCGTGCTCGAACGGCAGGTAGACGAAGGCGCGCTGTTCGGGCGGCAGCACTTGGTCTTGCCGCGCGCCGACCATCGCGGTGGCGGCGCGCAGTGCGCGCGCATCGCCGGCGAAGGCGCGCGGTGTGTCGCGCAAGGTGTTGCGGGTGAACTGGTCGAGCAGCAGGATGTGCGCGAGCGCGCTCCGCGGTTCGGCGGCCCAGCCCGTCAGCTCGCCGCGCAGCGCGCGTTCGATCAGCGGGGCGAAGCGCTCGGCGATCTCGCGGTCGGTCGCGTCGCTTTTCTGAAACCACATCGGCCGCAACCTGCCGCGTTCGGGGTCGCCCGGCGCGCCGAACCAGAAGTCGAGCACTGCGCTCGCATCGGCATCGATCAAGCCGCACCCCCGAGCTGGCGCCACAAGTAGGTCAGCTCGAGCGCCTGCACGTGCGCGCGCTGTTCGTTGTCGGCGGCGCCGCCGTGGCCGCCTTCGATGTTCTCGTAGTACAGCACCGGGTGGCCCTGCGCGATCATCCTCGCGGCCATTTTGCGGGCGTGGCCGGGGTGGACGCGGTCGTCGCGGGTCGATGTGGTGAACAGGACTTCGGGGTAGCTCACGCCCGCCTTCACAATCTGGTAAGGGCTGTACTTCGAGATGAACGCCCATTCGGCCGGATCATCGGGGTCGCCGTATTCGGCCATCCACGAGGCACCGGCAAGCAGGCGGTGGTAGCGCCGCATGTCGAGCAGCGGCACGCTGCAGACCACGGCGTTGAACAGCTCGGGACGCTGCACCATCGTCGCGCCGACCAGCAGCCCGCCGTTGCTGCCGCCCTCGATGCCGAGGTGGCGCGGGCTCGTGATTCGGCGCGCGATCAGGTCTTCAGCGACGGCGATGAAGTCGTCGTAACTGCGCTGCTTGTTCGACTTGATCGCCGCCTGGTGCCAATCGGGCCCGTACTCGCCGCCGCCGCGCAAGTTCGCGATGACGAGCACGCCGCCGCGCGCGATCCAGCCGCGGCCGTAGCCGGCGCGGTAGCCGGGCTGCATCGAGATTTCGAAGCCGCCGTAGCCATAGAGCAGCGTCGGCGTGCTGCCGTCGGCCGGCCATGCCGAGTCGGTGCCCTCGGGCCAGACCACGAAGTAGGGCACATGGGTGCCGTCGGCGCTGGTCGCGAAGAACTGGTCGACGTGCATGCCGGCCACATCGAAATGCGCAGGCTGCGATTTGAGAACTTCTCGCGCATCGCTGCCGGTGCGAGCGAGCCAGAGCGTGTCGGGCGTGAGGAAGTCGTTGTAGCTCAGCAGATAGTGCTCGGCCAGCGCGTCGTCGGCGCGCGTCGGGTCGTGCAGGCCGGCGGCGCCGAGGGTGCCGGGAAAGGGCGCAGTGATCTCGCGTTTGACGAAGCCGCCGGCCGTGCGTTGCCATTCTTCGAGCCGGCCCGCGACGTTGTCGAGCAGGCTGACGATCACGTGGCTGCGTGTCGTGGTGTAGCCCGCGAGCGAGCGCGTCGCGGTCGGCGTGAACAGCACATCGAAACGGCGCTCGCCCGCGAGGTATGCGGCTGCATCGGCGGCGAGCAGCGCGCCACTCGGAAAGGCCTGGCCGCCGACCGACCACTCGCTGCGCAGCTCGATCAACAACGTGTCGGCAGGGTCGCCTGCGCTGTTCCAGAACGCGATCTGCGCGTCATCGGGCACGTCGAGGCGGCGCAGTTCGGTGCCTTCGAGCAGGAAGTGGTGGTGGGTGTAGAAGTCGATCGCGCGCGTGACGAGCGTGCGCTCATGGCCGGGCGTCGCATCGAACGAAACATGTGCTGCCAGGTCGTCGGCCTCGGCCTCGTAAACGGTGGTTGCGGCGGCCAGCGACGTACCGCGCGACCAGCGCTTGACGATGCGCGGGTAACCCGAATTCGTCATCGAGCCCGGGCCGAAATCGGTGCCGACATGAAGCGTGTCGGCGTCCGCCCAGCCGACGTCCGACTTTGCTTCGGTGAGCGCAAAGCCGCCGTCGACGAACGCCTTTGCCACCGTGTCGAACTCGCGCACCACGGCCGCATCGGCACCACCGCGCGAGAGCGAAATAAGCACGCGTGCGTACGCCGGCGGCAGCCCGATCGCGCCGCCCCAGACCCAGTTCTCGCCTTCGGTTGCGGCGAGGGCGTCGAGGTCGAGCACGGTTTCCCAAGCGGGTTTGGGCTTGCGGTATTCGGCCAGCGAGGTGCGGCGCCACAGGCCGCGTTTGTAAGTTTCGTCTTGCCACAGGTTGTAGAAGTATTCGCCGCGGCGCGCGACCGGTGGGATGCGCTCTTTGGCGTTCATCATCGCGAGCAGCCCGGTGCGGATCGGCTCGAATTCGGGCCGCGCCTGGAGCAGCGCCTGCGAATGCGCATTGCGCTCGCGCACCCAGGCGAGCGCGCGCTCGCCAAGCACTTCTTCGAGCCAGAGGAAGGGGTCGATCGGGTCGGTGTCGGACATGCGCTCGTGCGTTTGGGTGAGAGGAAAAAAGTTCAGGCCAGCAGCGCGGCACTCTCGGGGTGGCGGCGCATGTAGGCCACGGCGTACGAGCACAGCGGTTGCACCTTCAGCCCGTGCGCTTGTGCGTGGTCGAGCACGGCCTGCATCAACGCGCCGGCAATGCCGCGACCCTCTAGGCCGGTGGCGACTTCGGTGTGGGTGATGGCCATCACGCCATCGGCGAGCCGGTAGTCGGCAATACAGTGTTGGCCGTCGACGACCACTTGGAAGCGACTGCGTTCGCGCAGGTGTTCGATCTGGAGATTCATCAGGGCGGTTGGAGTCGTTCGACGACGATTGTGGCGCGCTGCGCCGCAGCCTGTTCTCAGCTCGGATTCAACCGCACCGGCGTGATCTCGACCAAGTGCTCGCCGTCGCCGATGTAAGCGGTTCCGTCTTGCACACTGATTTGCAACTGCATGCTGCGTTGCGCGAGCTCGGCCAGAGCCTGGCTCTGCGCGGCCTCGATCTGCCAGACCGCGATGTTGGTGGCGCGTGTGATCTTGGTCGCTACGGCGGCCCACCAGATCGACGTGCTGTGGCTGAAGCTGTAGACGCTGACGCGGTCGGAGCGCCCGGCTGCTTTCATCAGCCGCTTGTCGTCGGGCTGGCCGACTTCGATCCAGTGCTTGAGTTCGCCGGTCAAGTCTTTGTGCCAGAGCGCGGGTTCGTCGGCCTCCCAGAGGTCTTTGGCGAGTTCGAGCATGCCGTGGTTCGGGTCGGCGGGCAGGTTCAGCGCGAGCGCGAGCACGCGGATCAGCATGCGCTCGTCCGTTTCCGACGGATGCCGCGCGATCGTCACGGCATGGTCGACATAGACGTTGCGGTCCATGTCGGCGATCTGCAGGTTCGCCTTGTAGATGGTCGCCTTGATGGCCATGGAGGAGGTCGCGCCGGGGGTGTGGAAGGAACGCCGGATTAGACCAGACGACTTTCGCCGCGCGCTCGCGAGACAATCGCGGATTCAATGCACGAAACAACACACGAAAGCACGCCATGAGCATGAAGAAGACCGACCTGACCAAACACCTCGAGAAGAAGCTCGACGGCCGCATGAAAGGCGCTGTCGTGCCCGACCGTTTCGCGCAAGGCGCCGCCAATGCCACCGACAAGCGCGAGCAGCGCCGCCTCGATTCAGCAGCCGGCCTCGTGCCGTTCGCGTGCAAGCTGCCAAGCGACTTGGTCAAACGCCTGCACGAGCGCGCTGCGGCGCACGAGGGCGGCGTCAATGCGCTGGTCGCGCAGGCGCTGGAGAAGGCACTTGCCTGACACTCGGAGCCCCGCATGACTGAATCGCCTTTCGACCTGTTCGTCATCGGTGCCGGCAGCGGTGGCGTGCGTGCGGCGCGCATGGCTGCGCAGCGCGGTGCGCGCGTGGCCGTGGTCGACGATGCGCCGCTCGGCGGCACCTGCGTCAACCTCGGCTGCATTCCGAAGAAGCTCTACAGCTTCGCGGCCCACTACGCCGAGGCCTTCGAGGAGTCGCACGGTTATGGGTGGTCGGCCGTGGCGCCTGCGCTCGATTGGGCCAAGCTCAAGGCGAACCGCGCCACCGAGATCAGCCGGCTCAACGAGATTTACGCGAAGCTGTTGATTGCGGCGGGCGCGCAAATCATTCGCGGCCGAGCGCATGTGGTGGGCGCGAACGAGGTCGAGGTGGGCGGCGTTCGCCACTGCGCGAACAACATCCTGATCGCGACCGGCGGTTGGCCGGTCGTGCCGCCGTTCGCGGGGTCGGAGCTGGCGATCACCTCGAACGAAATATTCGATCTGCCCGCGTTTCCGCAACACCTGTTGGTGGTCGGCGGTGGCTACATCGCGTGTGAGTTCGCGTCGATCTTTCGCGGCCTGGGCGCACAGGTGACGCAGCTCTACCGCGGCGAACAAATCCTGCGCGGCTTCGACACCGACATTGCCAATTTCGTTGCCGACGAGATGCGCAAGAAAGGCGTGAACCTGCACACGCGCGCCGGCGTCGAACGCATCGAACGGATGCCGGCCGAAGGCGGCGCCCGGTTGCGCGTGACGCTGCGTGACGGCAGCACCCAGATCGCCGACCAGGTGCTCTACGCCACCGGCCGCGCGCCGAACACCGCGGGCCTGGGCTTGGCCGAAGTCGGCGTGCAACTGGCCGCGAACGGCGCGGTCATGGTCGACGCGCACTACGCCACCAGCGTGCCCGGCATTCATGCGGTGGGCGACGTGATCGACCGCATCCACCTCACGCCGGTCGCGCTGGCCGAGGCGATGGCGCTGGTCGATCACCTCTTCGGCGCCAAGCAGCGCGCGGTCGATTACGAAACCATTCCGACCGCGGTGTTCACGCACCCGAGCGTCGGCACGGTCGGTTTGTCGGAGGCCGAGGCGCGGGCGCGGTACGGCACGGTGCGCGTGTTTCGCAGCGAGTTCAAGGCGCTGCGGCACACGCTCTCGGGCAGCACCGAGCGCACGTTGATGAAACTCGTGGTCGATGCGGCGAGCGACCGGGTCGTCGGCCTGCACATGGTGGGCGCCGATGCGGGCGAGACGATTCAAGGTTTCGCGGTTGCGCTCAAGGCCGGCGCGACCAAGGCGGTGTTCGATGCCACCATCGGCATCCACCCGACCGCGGCCGAAGAGTTCGTGACCATGCGCGAGGCGGTCGCATGACTTTTCCCTTTTGCCGAACCGGTCGAATGCCATGTCTCCCACCCGAAAATCATTCACGCGCACGCTGCTGGTTCTGCCGGCCCTGATCGCGGTCATGGCAGCCTCGGTCACGTTCGCCGCCGACAAGCCCACGAAGAAAGAAGCCACCTTCGGCACTGGCAAGCCCAGCGGCGCCTACCTCACGCGTGATCAACTGCGCGCCTGCTTCGACCGCAAAGACAAGGTCGCGGCCGACGACGCCGAACTGCTGGCCGAGCAGAACACGATCACCTCGCAGAAGACCGAGCTCGCGCGCATCGGCGACGAGCTCAAGGCCACGCTCGACACCATCGACCGCACCAGCGCCGACGCCGTTGCTGGCTACAACGACGCGGTGCAAGCGCGCGACCGGCAGATCGACGCGTACCAGGCGCGCGTGACGGCGTTCAACACGCGGGTCGAGGCGAGCCAGCAGTCGCACGAGGGCTTCAAGCAGGGCTGCAGCAACCGCCGCTATTTCGAAGAAGACGAGGCCGCGATCAAGAAGGGCAAGTGAAGCCGCCTCCAGTAAAGTCGATGGCTCTCCTACCACGAGACTCGCCATGTCACTTGCCACGAGCAACCCCCTTCTGCAGCCCTGGAACACGCCCTACGGCTTGCCGCCGTTCGAGGCGGTGCTGGCAGAGCACTTCGAACCGGCTTTTGATCTCGCGCTGAGCCAGCACCTGGGCGAGATCGCGGCGATCAGCACCGAGCCGCACACGCCGACGTTCGAGAACACGATCGCTGCAATGGACCGCAGCGCGCGCCAATTGCGCCGCATCGAGGGCCTGTTCTTCAACCTCACGTCGAGCGAAACCTCGGCGGCGCTGCAGGCAGTCGAGCTGCGGATGGCGCCTCGGCTCGCTGCGCATGAAAGCGCGGTGTCGATGAACCCGGCGCTGTTCGCGCGCATCGATGCGCTCTGCGCGCAGCGCGAAACACTGGCGCTCACGCCCGAACAAAAGCGCGTGCTCGAACGCTTTCACCTCGACTTCGTGCGGGCCGGCGCGAGGCTGGGCGCGGCCGAGCAGCAGCGTTACGCGCAGATCATGGAGCGCTTGGCGGGCCTCACCACGCGCTTCGGACAAAACGTGCTGGCCGACGAAGCGAGCTTTCGCCTCGTGCTGCGCGGCGATGCCGACGCCACCGGCCTGCCCGACTTCTTGCGCGCTGCGCTGAAGCAGGCCGCACTCGATCGCGGCATCGAAGACGGCCTGCTGGTCACGCTCTCGCGGTCGCACATCGTGCCGTTCCTGACGTTTTCGGCGCGGCGCGACCTGCGCGAACAAGCGTGGCGCGCCTGGACCAGCCGCGGCGAACATGCGGGCGAGCACGACAACCGCGTGGTGGCGCGCGAGATCCTCACCCTGCGCAACGAACAGGCGCGGCTGCACGGCTTCGCGAGCTACGCCGACTACGCGCTGACCGACACCATGGCCGGCCAGCAGACCGCGGTGAAGGCCTTGCTCGAGCAGGTATGGGAGCCCGCCAAGGCGCGCGCCGGCGAAGAGCTCGAAGCGCTGCAGGCGCTCGCACTCTCGCGCGGTGAACCCACGCAGCTCGAACCTTGGGATTGGCGCTACTACGCCGAGAAAGTGCGCCAGGTGCGCTACGACCTCGACGAAGCGACCGTCAAGCCCTACTTCCCGCTCGACCGCATGGTCGAGGCGTTGTTCGACTGCGCGCAGCGCCTGTTCGGCATCAGCTTCGTCGCCAAGCCCGAGATTCATGCGTACCACCCCGACGTGAAGGTGTACGAAGTGCATGGCGAAGGCGGCACGCCGATCGGCGTGTTCCTGCACGACAACTTCGCGCGCACCACCAAGCGCAGCGGCGCATGGATGAGCTCGTTCCGCGAGCAGTCGCGCAGCGGCGCAGCAGACGCGCTGCCGATCATCATCAACAACAACAACTTCGCCAAAGGTGCGGTCGGTACGCCTACCTTGCTGAGCTTCGACGACGCGACCACGCTGTTTCACGAGTTCGGCCACGGCCTGCACGGCCTGCTCTCGAACGTGACCTACGAGCGCGTCTCGGGCACCAGCGTGCTGCGCGATTTCGTCGAGCTGCCGTCGCAGATTTTCGAGCATTGGTTGACCGTGCCGGAGGTGCTCAAGCGCCATGCGCGCCACCACCTCACCGACGCGCCGATCCCCGATGCGCTGATCGCGAAACTGCACGAGGCGCGCCTGTTCAACCAGGGCTACGAGACGGTGCGCTACACCGCCTCGGCACTCGTCGACATGGCCGCGCACGCGCTGACCGACGCCGATGCGCCCGACGTGGTCGAGTTCGAGCGTGCCGAGCTTGCGCGCATCGGTGCGCCCGCGGTCGCCGGCATGAACCACCGGCTGACGCACTTTCAGCACCTGTTCGCCGGCTCGAGCTACGCGGCCGGCTACTACGTCTACCTGTGGGCCGAGGTGCTCGATGCCGATGGCTACGACGCTTTCGTCGAAGCCGGCAGCCCGTTCGACCCGGCGGTTGCACGGCGCCTGCGCGAGTTCATCTACTCGACCGGCAACTCGATCGAACCCTCGGCCGCTTACCGCGCGTTTCGTGGCCGTGGGCCGACCGTGCTGCCGATGCTCAAGCAGCGCGGGCTCGTCCCGCAGGAGCCTTGAGCTGCTCCGGCTCAGTGAGCCGCGGCTGAGGCCGGGAAAAGCCGTTCGAGCGCTGCGATGAACGGTTCGAACGCGATCGGCTTGGTCCAGTAGTCGTCGAAGCCGGCGGCCAGCGCGCGTTCGATGTCGTCGGGAATCGCGTTGGCCGAGAGCGCGATGCAGCGGATCGCGGCGGTCTCGGGCAGCGCACGCAGGCGCTTTAGCACCTCGAAGCCGTCGAAATCGGGCAACTGCATGTCGATCAGGATCAGGTCGGGCCGCATCGAGCGAGCCCGCGCGACGCCGCCCGCGTCGGTGGCTTCGGAGACGATGCGCAACCCGGAGAGGCTCTTCACCAACTCTTCGACCAGCAGCACGTTGACGCTGTTGTCTTCGATGTAGAGCAATTGGCCCGAGCATGTGGGCGCCGTCGCGGCCGGGCGGGTGTCGGCGACGCCGAGCGGCACCGGCGCAGGTGTCGGCCGCACCGGCAGCGTGACCTCGACCCGCGTGCCCACGCCGGGCTCGCTGGAGACGACGATCTGCCCGCCCATGCCCTCGACCAGCGCGCGCGATCGTCAGGCCGATGCCCGAACCTTCGACGCCTGCGCTCTCCATGCCGAGCCGATTGAAGGGCTCGAACAGGTGCGCGAGCTGATCGGGCCGCATGCCACGGCCGGTGTCGCGCACGCTCAGGCGCATCGACTCTGCGCCTGCCCGCTCGCTGGTTGCGTCGGTTGCGCTGGCCGATGCAGCCGCCTCGATCACGACCTGCCCGCCGCGCCGGTTGTATTTGATCGCGCTCGTCAACAGGTTCAGCAGCACTTGGCGCAGGCGGGTCGGGTCGGGTCGGCGTGCACGCTGCCTGCGAGCGCACCGCTGTGCAGGCTCACGCCGTGGGTGGCCGCGAGCCCGTGTACCAGCGGTAGCGCCTGAGCGACCGCCACCGCGATCTGCATCACCCTTGGTTCGAGCCGCAACGTGCCCGATTGCAGGCTGGAGAGGTCGAGCGTGTCGTCGATCAGCGTCAGCAGGTGCTTGCCAGCGGTGCGGATGTGTCCCAGCTTGGCCAATTGCGCCTGCGCGTCGCCGTGCCCGAAATCGAACTGCAGCAATTGCGTGAAGCCGAGGATCGCGTTCAACGGCGTGCGCAACTCATGGCTCATGCGCGCCAGAAACTGCGACTTCGCCTGGCTTTCGCGCTCGGTCAGCAGCGCCTGCTGGCGCGCGAGTTCGGCGTTGCGGGTCTCGGTGATGTCCCAGTTCACGCCGACGCGGCGGTGCATCGTGCCGTCGATGTCCTGCAGCGCGGCCGAGCGCGAGGCGAGCCAGCGGTAGCTGCCGTCGGGCCACCGGACGCGGAACTCGCAGGCCGTCGCACGCGAGCTGTGGTCGAGTTCGGGGTTGGCATCGAGCACCAGCGCGCGATCGTCGGGGTGCGCGAGCGCGAGCCGTTCCTCGCGGTTCAGTGCGACCGGCCTCGGGGCAAGACCGCGCAGTTGCCACATCTGCGCGTCCCACAGCGCGGGTCGGCCGTGGTCGTCGGTTTCCCAGGTGCCGATTCCGGCGTGGCGCGCGATCAACGCGGCACGTTCGCTGGCGGTGTGCAGCGCATCGACGGCTTCGTGGCGTTCGGTCACGTCCATCGCGATGCTGAACACGCGCGCAGTCTCGGAGTTGCTGCGGTCGAGGTTGGCGCGCAGCACCATCCAGCGCACCCGGCCGTCGCGCTTCCGCGCGCGAAACTCGATCTCGAACGCTTCGGACTCACGGCGCAGGAAGGCGTATATCGCGTGCGTCATCCGCATCGCATCGTCGGGGTGAACGCACTGCCTGATCCAGTGGCCGAGCGTCGGTGGCTCGCCGCCGCCGGCCCGGTCGAAGAGCGCGTACATCTGCGCGTTCCACTCGGTTTGGCGGCTGCCGATCACGCTCGACCAAATGCCGATGCGCGCCGCGTTGGCCGCGGCCTCCAGGCGATGCGCGAGCTGCTCGACGCGGCGCGACTGCTCCACGCGTGCGGTCACATCGAGCGTGACGCCGACGAAAGCGATCACCTCGCCCGCGGCGTCGCGCTCGATGACGCGGCGCACCAGCATGTGGCGCCACACGCCGTCGCCGCGGCGGTGACGAACTTCCACATCGATCGGCACGCCGGTGGCCAGCGCATGCGCTGCAGAATCAGCGAGGTGTTGCGCATCGTCGGGTGGGCCTTCGAACGGGCTTCGGCGAGCGACAAGCCGTCGGGCCGGTGTGCGATGCCGAGCACCTTGAAGCCGTGGTCGTTTTACTGGGCACGGTCGGTCTTGAGGTCAGGGCGCCAGATCACGATGTCGGCGAGTCCGGCGGCGAGCTTGAGCTGCGCGGCAGTGTGGTCGTGCGCGTGCGCGACTTCGTAGACCTCGGTGTCGTCGACCATGATGCCGACGGTGCGGGCGGGCACGCCGAGCGCCGAGTTCTTGACCTCCCTCTGCGAATGGATCCGGCGCAAGCTGACGTCCGGGCGAACCACGCGATAGCGCGCCGCGTAGCGGCCGGCGCTGTAGGTCGAGTCGAGGTAGACGTTCGACCGGTCGTCGGGGTGCACGCGCGCGGCGGCCTGCAGTGGGTCGGGTGTGCCGGCGTCGGGCGGAATGCCCCAGAAGCCGAACACGTGGCTGTCCCAGCGGCCCGCGCCCGACGGAATTTCGCGCTCCCAGACACCAAGGCGGCCGAACTCCTGCGTTATTTCGAGCAACTCGGCGAAGTGCTGCGCACGCACCGCGAACACGTGCTGCGCGGTGGTGTCGCGCAGCGTCCAGAGCCGGGCCGATGCCGGTGCTGCACTCGAAGGCTGGGTTGCACCAGCGGATGCTGCCGGCTGCGTCGATCAGCGCCAGCAGGTCATGGCTCTGGCCCAGCCATGCCGAAAACAGGCCCGCGGGAAGCGGCGCTGCGGGCGAGGGCGGGGCGCTGACGTGGCTCATTGAAGTGGCGCACCCCGCGCATTTGCAAGCTGCAAGGAACACCGCGGTCTAGCGGGTCTGCTGCTCCGCCGATCGACGGATGCGCCGGTTGTTGCGCTGCGCCGCGGCGCTATGTCAGGCGAACTGCAACACCAGCTTGCCGAAGTTCTCGCCGTTGAAGAGCTTGAGCAACGTTTCGGGGAAGGTGCCGATGCCGACGACCACGTCCTCCTTGCTCTTCATGCGGCCGTCTTTCAGGTAGCCGGCGAGTTCGGCGACGGCGACGGGGAAGCGATCGGTGTAGTCGAACACGACCATGCCTTCCATGCGCGCCCGGTTCACGAGCAGCGTCAGGTAGTTGGCCGGGCCCTTCACCGGCGTCGTGTTGTTGTACTGGCTGATCGCGCCGCAAATCACGATGCGGGCCTTGCGCGCGAGGCGCGTCAACACGGTGTCGAGGATGTCGCCGCCGACGTTGTCGAAGTAGACGTCGACGCCTTTCGGACAGGCGTCGCGCAGCGCGCTCTTGAGGTCACCGGCCTTGTAGTCGATGCAGGCATCGAAGCCGAGTTCTTTGATGACCCATTCGCACTTGGCCGGGCCGCCGGCGATACCGACGACGCGGCAGCCCTTGATTTTCGCGAGCTGCCCGACCGTCTGCCCGACCGCACCGGCCGCGCCTGAGACCACGACCGTCTCGCCGGCTTGCGGCATTCCGATGTCGAGCAGGCCGAAGTAGGCCGTCATGCCGGGCATGCCGAGCACGTTGAGCCATTGCGTCGGCGTGCCGAGCGCCTTGTCGATCTTGAAGAGGCCGCTGCGCTTGATTTGGTCGGCCGGGATCAGCACGTACTCCTGCACGCCAGGCGTGCAGCTGACGACATCGCCGACCTCGAACGCAGCGTTCTTCGAGACGATCACCTCGCCGATGCCGCCGGCGCGCATCACTTCGCCGATCGCGACCGGCGCGATGTAGCTCTTGCCTTCGTTCATCCAGCCGCGCATCGCGGGGTCGAGCGAGATCGCGAGCGTTTTGACGAGCACGCCGCCGTCAGCGGGCTCGGCCACCGGCTCGGTCGTGAAATCCCAGCCGTCACGCGTCGGCAGGCCGGTCGGGCGGGCCTTGAGGCGAACTTGGTGGTTGGTGAGCGAGGCGAGTGCGGTCATGTCGTTGGGCTCCGATGGAATGGGTCGGAGATGGTAGAGCGCAGGGCGACGCCGTTGAGTCACCGACGTGACGAAAAACAAAGGCGAAAAAAAACCGCGGGGTTACCGCGGTTTCTCGTTTGCGGGGCTTGCGCCCTGCGGGCTTACAGCACGCGAATGTTCGCAGCCTGCAGGCCCTTTTGGCCTTGCTTGACTTCGAATTCGACGCGCTGGTTTTCGAGCAGGGTCTTGAAGCCGGAGCCGGTGATGTCGCGGAAGTGCGCGAACAGGTCAGCGCCGCCCGCGTCTTGAGCGATGAAGCCGAAGCCCTTGCTCTCGTTGAACCACTTCACGGTACCGGTTTGGGTCGGGGTCGTCATGGACGTCTATCCTATCTGTTTGCGAATAATGCGCAGCACATGCGGCGCATGCAGCGACACTCAAGAAACGATCAGGGGGATTTCTATCGACGACCGCTGCGAGAACCGCAACGGCAAGGGCAGAATCTCTAACAATCTTGCGTATAACTGTCTCCTCAATGTACACGAATTCGCGTTCGCCGTGGTTCGGGATCGACTCGATTCACCCACAGGAACAACACACAAGGGCCATCGAATGGACTGGAAAAACGAGGGCGTGCGCGTCGTCGGCGCCGATCGGCTCGATGCCAACACCGCGCAAACGCCCGGCATGGACCGCAAGGCCGCGATCAATTTGGCACGTGTCGGCGCACAAAAACTGTGGGCCGGCACCGTGCACATCCACCCCGACGCGAAGACCGGCGCGCATCACCACGGCGCGCTCGAAAGCGTGATCTACGTCGTCAAAGGCCGCGCCCGCATGCGCTGGGGCGACGCGCTCGAGTTCACAGCCGAAGCCGGCCCCGGCGACTTCATTTACGTGCCGCCGTTCGTGCCGCACCAAGAGATCAACGCGAGCGCGACCGAGGTGCTCGAATGCGTGCTGGTGCGCAGCGACGGCGAGGCGGTGGCGGTCAACCTCGACATCGCGCCGATCGAGAAACCCGAGTCGGTGCGCTGGATCGATCCGACGCACCCGCACGGCTGACGCGCCACTCGCGCCCGCCATTCGGCACGTGCGTTCAGGCGGTTCAGCGAAACGTGATCCGCGTGGCCGCGAGTTGCGTGCCGTTCGCCGACAGCCTGCCCCGCACCTCGACACTCGCGCCACTCACCAAGCCGGCGGCCGTGCCGTCTTTGAACTCGGTGCCGACACCCGAATAAACCACCGTGACACCACGCACCACGAAGCTCGATGCCGCCGGGTTAGGTGATGCGACGCTGCCGCGCAGCTCGAAGTCCTGCCCGTCCGACTCGGCCTCGGTCTTGACCTTCACTCTGGTCGCGACCAGCGTGCCGCCGCTGGCCGTGCCTTCGACCTCGACCCGCACGCCGAGCGCCAGCCCGACCGAACTCGCTGCACTGGCATCGACCGCGACGCCGTCGACGCTGAATTGCGTGACCGACGTGAACGCGCTGACCCGTCCGTCGAGCCGCACTTCGTCGCGATCGAGCGGGCGTTGCACGCGGTCGCTCAGCGCGCTGACGACCCAGGCGCCGCCGGTCTTCACTGTGCCCACTCGCACGCGAAGGACGCTGCCATTCGCGAGCCCGGCCGGCAACGTGCCGGCGAACGCCGCGTACGAGATGCGCTCGCTGCCGATGTTGAGCGCCTTCGCGCCAGTGTCGAGCCGGGTGACCGGGCCGCGCAGCACGAAGCCCGTGACGCCGGTCTTGCGCTCGATGCGGGTTGCGCCGTAGTGGCCGGTCGCCGCGTCGAACAGCGCGTACACCTCGAGCACGTCGCCGACCGACAGCGCTGCTAAGCCACCGCTCACGCCGGCAGCATCGAACACGGTCGCCGCACCGATGTCGACCGTTTGCCCAAGCACGACGAGGCGGTTGGCCGCACGGTCGATCGCGGTGAGCGGGCCGAGCAACTCACTGCCGAACACGATGCTAGTGGCCGCGCTGACGGACGTGCCCGTGGCATCGGTTCCGATCGCGCCGCCGCGCACCTCGGTGGTCATGCCCAGGCGCAGGTCGTCGCGGCTGCGCGCGGTGCCATCGGCATCGGTGACGCTGGCGCGGCTGTCGTCGAAGTGCACGCTGCCGACGACGATCGAGCCGAAGCCAGTGATCGTGCCCGAGGCGAACACGGGCGCGCCGGTGCCGCCGCTTTCGACGCCGCCGCCGCAGCCAGCCAAGGCAAACGCGAAGGCCACGGTGCGGAGAATCCGGCTGCAGAACTTTTGATCGAGCGTGGTGCCGTGTTTCATGGTGTGGGTTTGCGCTTGGGTGCGCTCGTGCGCGTCTTCGGTGGTGCCAGCTCTGCCGGCGAATCGGTCGAAAGGCCCATCGCCTCGTCGAACATGTACATGCCGACGCGCACGCGTTGGTCGCGAGGGCGGCCTGCGGCTTCGTCTGCATCGATCAGCCGTTGCAAGGTGGGCACCGACGATGCCAGCAGCGTTTTCCAGTGCGCGCGCGTCAGCTCGCGGAAGGTCGCCACCGACGCGGGCGAAAGCTCGTCTGCCGAGATCGCCTGTTCCAGATGCGCGGGGTTTGTCGACAACACGTTCGCTGCCGCTGCCCGCAAGTGATCGCCGACGTTCATGCCGACGAACCCGAGCATCCGCGCGCTGTCGTCATGCGGCACGAAACTGTCGCGCACGACGTGCACCGCATCGCCCTCGACGCGTGCGAAGCCGAGCCGGCACAACTCGTCGAGCAGGCTGCGGGGGTGAACGTCGCGCGTCACCGATTGCGCCAGTGACTCGAAGCTAGGCGCCGGCCCGGTGCGCGGCAACGCGACCGTTGCGCCATCGTGCGTTTTCAGTGCCGGATCGGTGATCCATTTTGTGAACACGCGGTTGGCGGGCGAGCGGTGCCTCACGGCCTTCTCGCCGCGCGAGTTCGCGATCCGCGACACCTCGCGCCGGTTGATGCCGGTCGCCGTGCTGATCCGGCTGACGAGCCGGTCGCCAGGCAGATTCGGGTGCGCCGCGCGCGCCGCGTCGACGAAGGCGGTTTTCATCAAATCCTCCATCGCCGCGAACGGCATCCCCCGAGCGACTGCGAGCGAAGCGAGTGGTGCCATCAACTCGCGCACCCCATTCGCCAGCGCGGCCGGGTCGAGTGCCCGGGTCGCGGGATCGAGCACCCCCGCGACACCGGTCGCGGCGGGCTCGACCGCAGCAGGGTGGGCCGCTGCACGCGAACGTTTCGGGGGTGAGGTCGACACAGTTCGCGAGTCTACGGGCGAGTCAGTCCTCGAAGCTGATGCGGGTCGCGTCGAGCGTGCTGCCATCGGCCGATCGCAGGCCCTCGACCTCGACCTTCTTGCCGTTGACCAGGTCGGCCGCCGTGCCCTTGCGGAACTCGACGGTGCCGCTGCTGTAGCCGACCTTCACGCCACGCAGCATGAAGATTTTCGCGGTTGTGTCGAGTGCCGAGATCGCGCCGTGCAACTCGAAGCCGGCGGCTTCGTGCTCGCGTTCGTTCTCGACCTTCACCGTGGTCGCAACGACCACACCGCCGACTGCGCTGCCCTTGACCTCGACCCGCGCGCCGACCACGATGCCCGCCGTGCCGCCGGGGAAGGTGGCGTTGGTCGCGTCGACCGCGATGCCGTTGACGCTGAACTTCTTGTCGGCCGCGAAGGTGCTGGCCGTGACCTTGCCCTCGATCTCGGCTTCTGCATGGTTCTCGAGCTTGCGCACGGCGCTGACGATCGCCACCGCGATCCAGCGGCCTGCGACCGGTGTGGTTTGCAGGCGCACGCGCACCAGCATGCCGTTGTCGAGTGCGGCGGGTACGCTGGAAGCGATGGCGTCGTACGAGACCGTCTCGGTGCCATTGCCGATGCGCAAGGTGTGCGCGGTCTTGTCGATGCCCGCCACGGCGCCGCGCAGCTTGAAGAAGGGCGCGTTCGGTTTCGGCTCGATCCGGGTGGCGACGTAGACGCCGGTCGCGACATCGAGTGCGGCATGCACCTCGACGATGCTGGTGCCGGCGACGAGCGCTTTGAGGCCGCCGACGAGCGAGTCGTCGAACAGCGTGGCCGAGTTGATCTGCACCGTTTCGCCGAGCACGACGATCGAGCCTCTATCGGCGGCGATCGCATTGACCGGGCCGACGATCTCGCTGCCGAAGCGGATCTCGCTGGCGACGCCGCGCGCGCCGGCGGTGTCGCGGGTGATGCCCGCGCTTTCGATCTCCGCCATCATGCCAAGGCGCAGCTCGTCGCTGCGGTGAGCTACGCCGTCGTCGTCGGAAATGCTCGCCTTCGAGTCGTCGAATCGCACCCCGCCCAGGATCACCGAACCGAAGCCGGTGATCGGCCCGGCGGCGAAGGCGCTGGCGCCGGTCGTGCCGGCGGGCGTGGCCGTGGCGCCGTCGGACGAGCCGCCACCGCCACAGGCGCTGAGGGCGAGCGCACCGCAGACCATCAACAGAGGAGCAAGACCAGAAGCCCGGCGGAGGAGGCGCGGGTTGAATGGGTTGGATCGATTCAGCATGGGTGTCTCCGGTGGTTGGATAAAGCGCCCGGGCCGAATGCCGGACGGTCGTTGCATTCTAAATGTGCTAATTGCACATTTGCAAGAGTGCTTGCAACTGGACACGAATCGGCACGCGCGCCGATCGACCTTCGGCGGTTCGACGCGCAGGTAGCATCGGACCATGAATATTCGAGCACTCGGTCGACTCATCACCGCCCGCGAACCGTCGCAAAAATCGCCATGACGACCATCGACTTCCCGCTGCGCGGCGACTACATCGCGCTCGATGCATTGCTCAAGGCCACCGGCCTCGCGCCGAGTGGCGGCATCGCGAAAATGATGGTCGCCGATGGCCTCGTGCAGGTCGATGGGCGCGAAGAGTTGCGCAAGACCTGCAAGATCCGCGCGGGACAGGTGGTTGGCCTGCAAGGCACGCGCGTTCAAGTGCTCGCGCCGCCGGCCTGAATCCGCGGCGCAAATTCAACGAAACGTCAGGGCTTGGCGCCCAGCCGCTGCAGTTCGAACCCCGCGGCGGCGTGCTCGATGAAGCGCGTGATGCCTTTGCCGCGCGCGTTCTCGAACGCATCTCTCGCCTTCTCGGGCTGCTTCGCGTTGATCTGGTATTGGCCGATGTAGAACCAGCCTTCGGCGAGCGCGAGTTCCGCGTCGTCACCCCGTTTGAGGCCGATCTGCTCGATGACCTGTTCGGGGGTCATCGAACCGGCCAGCATCGCCAGCGCGGGGCGCGGCCAAGCGCCTTTCGGATCGGCACTGGCGGCGGTCTGCAGCGCCGCCGGCAACGGCAGGTGCAGGCGTTGCAGCGTCCAGGCTTGCCACAGCTGGGCATAGGTCTTGTCGCCCGCCGCGGGGCGATCGAGCACGGCCTTGGCGAAGTCCTCGGCGGCCTGCGCCAGCTTGCCTTCGTAAAACCGCGCCTGGCCGCGCCGGTAGTACACGTCGGCAGCGTTGGCGCCGAACGCGAGCGCCTTGCCGAAATCGTTCGACGCCGCCGCAAAGTCACCGCGCCCCCAATTCGCGTTGCCCTGGCAAAACCACGCCCCGGCGAGCGCGGGCGCCTGGCGCACCGCTTCTTGCGCGTCTTTGAGCGCCTCGGCGGCGTTGCCGAGCTCGCCTTGCGCTTCCGAACGAATGCACAACGCTTGCGCGAGATCGTCACCGCTGAGCTGGCCGCTGCCGATCGACTTGCCTGTGCGCTCGACGGTCGCCTTGGCGCCCGCCAGCAGGTTGTCTTGCAGGCTCTTGCGGCCGACGCCGAGCACGCCACCACCCTTCACCTGGTTCGCCGTGACCACCATCACTCCGCCGATCGCGCGCTCCATCGCCTTCACGTCGGCCAGAACCGCCGGCACGTCTTTCGCGGGCACGCTGTTGGTCAGCGGCTCGAAGCGCAGCGCCACCTTCGAGACGTTGCCGCGAAAGCTGCGCGTGACCTCGGCACTGAACGCGCCGTTGGCGATGCGCTGCGTCACCGGGTCGAGCGCCGCGCTGACGTTCGGCGGCCACTGCACCTCGGCGCTGTACACCACGGTGACGGGGAACGCGGGCAGCGCCAGCGGCAAGTTGCGCGTGGATGTAGGCGGCACCGAGACCGTGTTCTGCAGGTTGGCGGGCACGAAGCGCATGGCCCAGTTGCCGTTGCCGCTGCCGCTGCCGTTACTGTTGTCGACGCTGGCAAGCTTGGGCACCTTGAACCGAGCGGTGATCGTGATGCGGTTCTGGTCGACCTCGTCGGCCAACTCCGGCATGCCGATCAACGCGATGCCGGGGTAGCGCTGCTCCAGGCCGGTCAGCAGCACGCGCTGCAGGCGCGGCGTGTCGAAGCGCGCGAGCGTCAGGCGAAGCACCTCGGCCGCCAGGCCGGTGAACTGCTGACGCGTTTCGAGCTCGCCGTCTTCGCCGAACGCATCGAGCCGGAATTTCTCGGTCAGCTCGTTGTGGAACGTCTCACGCCGCATCGGTGACTTCACCATCGAGAGCGCCGTCGTCTCGCGCCCGTCGACGACCAGCACGGTCGCGTCTTCCAGGCCCTGGCCCATGCGGTCGACCGGGCCGCGCTGGCCGAGTCGGGTCGGGTCGAGGTAGTAGTCGCGGCCGTCGATGTTGGCTTGCACCACCGCGTGGTCGAAGGCGAGCGGCGAGGCCAGCCCCTTGCGCGGGCCTTGCGGCGCACTCAGCGAAGCGAGCACCGCGTGCGACGGGATGCCGAGCGATTGCAGGATGCGCATCAGCAAAAACGATTTGTCCTTGCAGTCGCCGTAGCGGTTGCGCAGCACCTCGGCCGGCGCGTGCGGGCGGTGCGAGCTTTCGCCGAGCGAGACCGAGTAGTAGCGGATCTCGCTTTGCACCCACTGCAGTGCCTGCGAGGCTTGATCCGAGCGCGAGGGCAGGCGCAGCCAGCGCTGCACGAGTGGCACGAGTTCGGGTGGCAGCGGCTCGTCGCTCGGAAACAGGCCATCGGCCCAGCGTGCCACCTCGGCCCAGTCGGCGAACTCGCTGAACTGCAGCCAGCGCAGCGGCATCGTGCCGCGCGGCAGCATCGGCTCGGGCTCGACCGCGGCGAGGTCGCGCTCCTCGAATCGCAGCCGGCGCATGCCGTTGCGCACGCTGACCTCGGGTGTGAGTTTGGAAGCTTCGGTGTCGCTGTTCCACTGCCACTGAACCGTGCGCGCCTCCGGCGTGTTGAGCGTCACGCGGCGCACTTGCACCGGCACCGGCCTCTGCCACGGCACGCCTTGCGCGTAGCGGCGGCCGAAGATCGGGTTCGCGCCTTCGACCGAATACTGCAAGTGCAAGGTGTCGCCGACGCGGATGTCGGTGAGCAGCAGGCTGGCCGTGATCACGCCGCTGTACAGGCCTTGCTCCAGCCCGGCCTCGCGCTGCAGGAAACGCACCTGCGCCGTCGCCGTGTGGTCGATGACCTGATCGCCGCGCAGGATCGCGACCCGGTGCAGCACCAGCTTTTGGTACTGCGGGATGAAGTGCATCGCAACCTGGCCGATCTGGCCGAGCGCGCCCGCGTCGTTGACTTGCTGCGCCACGTTGACCAGCACCACCGGCTTCTCGCTGACCAGCAGGTGCGTGTCTTCGAGCCGCACCGCGACCGCGCGGCGGGTGGCCGCGGCCGGCGGTATCGGCAATACATCGGCCCATGCCGGAAGCGGTGCGCCGCGCACGAACGAGCTCGCGGCGACCGAAATTTCTTTGAGCGGTGTTTCGGGCGGGGCTGCAGCCGCCGGTGAAGGCGCTTGCGCGAACGCGTGTGCGAAGGCACTCAACGCCAGCGCGCACGCGACATGCCGAACAGCGCACCGAATCAGAAAGCGGATCGTTCGCAAGGCAGGCTCGTGGGCAACGAAGGTACCGAGATTGAAGCACAGGCATTCGAGCTCGCGCGCCGAGGCATGATCAAGCGCATGACCACGCTGCTGACCCCGCCCCTCACCGAACCCGCCCGACTCGACGACGCCCTGCGCGGCCGAGGCCACGCCGTGCTCGGCGCCGCCAGCCTGCGCGAGCTGGTGCAGGTGTCGGCCGCCCAGCTCGACGCGTTGCGCCCGAGCTGGGCCGACCTGCCAGCCGACGAACACCTGCGCGACGGCGGCCGCTATCGGCGCCGGCGCCACGCGTGCTTCATCGTCGAAGCCGATGCCGTGACGCAAGTGCCGCACCGCGCACATTGGCAGCCGCTCAAATACAACGCGCTGCACGGCGGCCTGGAGCGCTGGTTCGCACCGATGCGCGCCGAGGTGGTCGCGCAACCGGTATGGGCGCGCCTGCTGGCCGTGCTGAGCGCGCACTGCAGCGCGCTGCGCGGTGTGCAGCCCTGGTACGTGGAAGCGCACCAGTTCCGCATCGACACGACCGACGGCATCGGCCGACCGACGCCCGAAGGCGCGCATCGCGATGGCGTCGATTTCGTCGCCGTGCTGCTGATCGACCGCGAGGGCATCAAAGGCGGCGAAACCCGCGTGTTCGAGGCCGACGGCCCGGCCGGCCTGCGCTTCACGATGACCGAGCCGTGGACCACGCTGCTGCTCGACGACGCCCGCGTGATCCACGAGAGCACGCCGATCCTGCCGCTCACACCCGGCGGTCATCGTGACACGCTGGTGCTGACGTTCCGGGCGCGTGGCTTTCAGGGGCCCGGGGCAGGGTAAATCTCGGCGGTCGGCACGGCCGTGTGAACCGATCCGATGCGTCTTCTTTCTGGGCGGGGCGTGGCTCGCAGCTATCGGCCATGAGCTGCCATTGGCGAGCGACTGATCTTCTGTCGCTCACGGAGGAGAAGGTCGCGAGCCGTCCTCGCTGCCATCTCCCGAAGACGATCGTGATACGGGGGCCAAGCGACCTGCACCTCGACCCCGACGCACAAAAGGCGTCAGCCCAACTCGCGGCTGGCCAGCGCCGCAGCCGCAGCGCGCGTTTCCACGCCCAGCTTCTCGAACACATGTTCGAGGTGCTTGTTGACGGTGCGCGGGCTCATGCCCAGGATCTCGCCGACATCACGGTTGGTCTTGCCCTTCGCGATCCAAGAAAGTACCTCGGTCTCCCGCGGCGTCAGCGACGCGGTGGCGAGTCGTGACACCGCCAGGGCATCGATCTCGCGCAGGCCGATCAACCACATCACCTCGCCGAGCCCGGCACTGCCAAGGCGCCGCGCGGTGATCGTGCGGCCCGCGCGGGTCAGGGTGCGGAGGTCGGCGCCGGCAGCACCGCGCGCGCTGGCCAGCCAGTCCATGCAGGCTGCCTCGCCCGCCGCGTCGAAGAACTCCGCCAGCCAGCGCTGCGCCTGTGGCGAACGCCAGGCCAGCCGCTGGCGCGCGTCGATCATCAACACGCCGTGGCCGCCGATGTCGATCGCGTCGCGCGCCATGCGCACCGCGCGCGCATTGCGTACGTGCGTGGCCAGGCGCACGAGCACCTCCTGCGAGCGCAAGGGTTTGACGACGTAGTCGACGCCGCCGGCCTCGAAGCCGCGGACGATATGGCTCGTCTCCGACAGGCCGGTCATGAAGATCACCGGAATGTGCGACCACGCCGGGTTCGCCTTGATGCGGCGGCACAGATCGAATCCGTCCAGGCCCGGCATCATTGCGTCGAGCAGGATGGCGTCGGGGTTGACAACGTCGAGTCGCGCCAGCGCCGAGGCGCCGTCAGCGGCCACCAGCACGGTGTAGCCCGCGCGATCGAGCTCGATGCACAAGGCGCCTAGCGATTGCGGCATGTCGTCGACGACGAGTACGACGCTGCCATGCGCTGCATCCCCCGAGGTGTCGGCGTTCACGTCGCGACCGCCCGGTCATCGAGCATCAGCACCGCACCGAGCCGCTCGATCAGGTCTTCCCAGGCGAAGCGGGCCACCAGCGCGCGCAGCACCACCACCTCGGCCAAGCACTCGGGGTGCTCGGCAGCGAGCGCATCCAGCAAGCGTTGCAGGCCTTGCGCGTGGCCGAGCCGGGCCAGGCGCAGCAGCGCCTGCGCGTGCGGGGCAGGCATGGGCGCGGAACTGCCCACTGGTGCCGCCTCTGTGGGCGCCCAGCTCGGCACCGCAAGCTCGGCTACCCATTCAAGCTCGAGGTGCTGTTGCAGCACCGCGAGCAATTCGGACTCGATCACCGGCTTGTCGACGAAAGCCTGGCAGCCGGCAGCGGCGAGCTTGTCGGCCTGGTTCTCGAACGCGTTGGCCGAGACCATGATGATCGGCAGGTCGTGAATGCCGTGCGCGCGGATGCTGCGCGCGGTGTCCCAGCCGTCCATGTCGTCCATCGAGATGTCGAGCAGCAGCGCGTCTGGCGCCGATTGCAGGACGCTCTCCAGGCACTCCCGACCGCTGGCGGCCTCGCGGATCCGAAAGCCCAGCGGCAGCAGCATGCCGGCGAGCATCTGCCGCTGGGTCGGGTGGTCGTCGACGACGAGCAGGGTGCGGCGCTCGCCGATGTAGCCGCTAACCGGGCGATGCGGCGCAGCGCGCGTGCGGCCTGGCTCGGAGGTCTCGCTGAGGTAGAGACGTGCCGTGAACGTGCTGCCCTCACCCGGCACGCTCTTCACCGTCAGTTCGCCGCCCATCAGCTGGGTCAGCAGGTGCGTGATCGTCAGACCGAGGCCCGTGCCGGGCTCGCCGGTGCGCCGACCGGCGCTGCCGCGCTCGAAAGGCAGGAAGATGCGCTCGAGATCCTGCGGCGCGATGCCGATGCCCGTGTCGATGACCTGAAACCGCGCCACCTCCCGGGTGTGATCGAGCAGCAGCGTGACGCTGCCGCGGTCGGTGAAGCGCACTGCGTTGCCAAGCAGGTTGATGAGGATCTGGCTCAGCCGCCGCGCGTCCGCGCGCACATAGGTCGGCACCCGGCCGAGCGTGCGCAACTCGAACGCGAGACCCTTGCTCGCCGCCTGTGGCGCGACCATGCGCACCACATCGTCTAGGAAGTCGCGCATCGGCAGCGGCGCGATGTCCAGCCGCAGCTTGCCGGCCTCGATGCGCGCGAGATCGAGCAGCCCATCGATCAGGCCGTGCAGGTGCTCGCCGCTGTGGTGGATGGTGTCGACCGCGGCGCGCTGTGGGCCGCGGATCTGGTCGTCCTTCAGCAGGATTTGCGCATAGCCCAGGATGCCGTTCAGCGGCGTGCGCAGCTCGTGCGTCATGCCCGTCACGTAGCGCGTCTTGGCTTGGTTGGCGGCTTCGGCGAGGTCCTTCGCGGCCTGCAGCGCGGCATCGGTACGGCGATGCGCATCGATCTCGCGCACCAAGAGCTCGTTGTGGCGGTTCGACTCGTCCTCGGCCATGCGGCGGCTCTCGCTGCCCAGCACCATCCACCAAGCGCCCACCGTCGCTGCAAGCGAGAGCAACGCGAAGACTTTGAGCAGCGGGTCGCGCAGCAACTGGTGCTCGGCGTTGTGCAGCGCGCCTTGCTGTTCGTAGACCACCCCGAGGATCACCGCGAACAAGGCGATCAACGACAGCGCCACCACGAGGTAGTGCGCGACGCGGAAGTTGATGCGCCGGCTCAACGCCGGCGGCAGCACCGAAGTCAGTGCGGCGTGCACCTGCTCAGCGGCGCGCGAGTCGGTCTTGCAGCGGTCGTGGCAGCGCGACTCGAGCGTGCAGCACAGTGAGCAGATGGGTGCATCGTAGGCAGGGCACTGCGCCATGTCTTCCGACTCGAAGGCGTTCTCGCAGACCGAGCAAGCGACCAGTTCGCCCGGCTGCCAGTTCGCGAGATTGGGCCGTGCCTGGTAGTAGCGACCGCGCGTCCACCAGGCCAGCAGCGGCGAGGCGGCCATCGACGTGAGCAGCGCGATGAAGGGCGCGAACGCCTTGGCCACGGGGCCGAAGCTGCCCACGTAGGCGGCCATGCCGAGCATGGCTGCGACCAGCATTGCGCCCAGGCCGACCGGATTGATGTCGTAGAGGTGCGCGCGCTTGAACTCGATGTGCGGCGGGCTCCAGCCGAGCGGCTTGTTGATGACGAGGTCGGCCACGAGCGCGCCGACCCACGCGATCGCGACGTTGCTGTACAGGCCGAGCACGCCCTCGAGCGCCTCGAACACGCCGAGCGTCATCAACAGCACGGCGATCAGCACGTTGAAGACCAGCCAGACCACGCGGCCCGGGTGGCTGTGGGTCAGCCGCGCAAAGAAGTTCGACCAGGCGAGCGACCCGGCGTAGGCGTTGGTGACGTTGATCTTGATCTGCGAGACGACGATGAACAGTGTGGTCGCGCCCAGCACCCAGGCCGGTGAACTGAACACGTAGCCGAAGCCCGCGAGGTACATCTGCGTCGGCAGGATCGCCTTGTCGACACCGATCTCGTGCTGCAGCGCCAGGAAGGCCAGGAACGCACCACCCAGCATCTTCAGCATCCCGGGAACCACCCAGCCCGGCCCGGCCACAAGCACCGCACACCACCAGCGGCCGCGGTTCGCCGCGGTCTTCTCGGGCAGGAAGCGCAGGTAGTCGACCTGCTCGCCGATCTGGACGACGAGCGAGAACGCCACCGTCGCGGCCGCGCCGAACATCACCGCGTCGAACCCGTTGCTGTGAGACACACCGCCCACCAGCGTGGTGAAGTCGGTAAAAGCGTCCGGCTGTTTGATCAGCACCGCCAGGTAGGGCAGCACGAAGAGCAGCATCCAGACCGGCTGCGTCCACCATTGCAGGCGCTGGATCAGCGTGACGCCGTGCATCACGAGCGGCACGACACCCAGCGACGCGACGAGGTAGCACGCCGCCAGCGGCCAGCCGAAGTAGAGCTGCAGCGCGAGCGCGAGGATGGCCGCCTCGAGCGCGAAAAAGATGAACGTGAACGACGCGTAGACGAGCGACGTGATGGTCGAGCCCAGGTAGCCGAAGCCGGCGCCGCGGGTGAGCAGGTCCATGTCGACGCCGTACTTGGCGGCGTAATAGCTGATGGGCAGCCCCGTCAGGAAGGTGACGACGCCCACCACGAGGATCGCCCACAGCGCGTTCGTGAAGCCGTAGTTCAGGGCGATGGCGCCGCCGATCGCCTCGAGCGCAAGGAACGAGGTCGCGCCGAACGCCGTGTTGGCGACGCGGAACTCGCTCCACTTGCGGAAGCTGCGCGGCGTGTAGCGCAGCGCGTAGTCTTCCATCGACTCGTTGGCCACCCACGAGTTGTAGTCGCGTCGGATGCGAAAGATGCGTTGGGGCTGCGAAGACACGGCACACGCTTTCCTGGACAGGCGTTGCGGCCCGGAGCACGCCAACTAGCAAGAAGCGTGCGCCGTCTCAGTTCCGGGCGTTCGCGAGTGTGCTCGACGCGGCGTGCACCGGCACTACGTTGATTGACGTATTCGCCGCGCAAGCACCCGCCAGCAACATCCAGATCAACCCGACTCCATCGCGTCGACCCGACGCGATGGCCCTCGGACCGATGCTCGATCAATCCACCTGCCTGGAGAACTGCACACCATGTCCCGCGACAACGACCCTTCTTCGCTCGACTCGAACCGCCGCCGCCTTCTGCAAGGCGCCGCCGCGATCCCGATGCTGGGCCTCGGCGGCGTGAGCTTCGGCCAGCCCACCGCTTCGGTGAACACGACCAAGCTCGCCGTCACCGACACCGAGGTCACGGTCGGCCAGCTGCACTCGTCGACCGGCACGATGGCGATCTCGGAAACCGGGTCGATCCAGGCCGAACAGCTCGCCATCGACGAGATCAATGCGATGGGCGGCATCCTCGGCCGCAAGATCAAGGTCATCAGAGAAGACGGCGCCTCCGACTGGCCGACCTTCGCCGAGAAGTCGAAGAAGCTGCTGATCAACGACCACTGCGCCGCCGTTTTCGGCTGCTGGACCTCGGCGTCGCGAAAGGCCGTGTTGCCGGTGTTCGAGAAAGAGAACGGCCTGCTGTACTACCCGACCTTCTACGAGGGCCTGGAGCAGTCGAAGAACGTTTTCTACACCGGCCAGGAAGCGACGCAGCAGATCCTCTACAGCCTGGAGTGGGCGAAGAACGAGAAGAAGGCGAAGAGCTTCTTTCTGATCGGCTCCGACTACATCTGGCCGCGCACCTCGATGAAGATCGCGCGCAAGCACATCGAGAACTTCCAGAAGGGCAAGGTTGTCGGCGAGGAGTACTACCCGCTTGGCAGCACGAACTTCGGCTCGTTGATGAACAAGATCAAGGTGCAAAAGCCCGACTGCATCTACGCCGCGGTCGTCGGCGGCTCGAACGTCGCGTTCTACAAGGCGCTCAAGGCCGCCGGCATTACCGGCGACAAGCAGCTGCTCGTGACGCTGGCCGTCACTGAAGACGAGATGACCGGCGTCGGCGGCGAGAACTTCGCGGGCTTCTACTCGTCGATGAAGTATTTCCAGTCGCTCGACAACGACAACAACAAGAAATTCGTCGCCGCATTCAAGGCCAAGTACGGCAAGGACGCGGTGATCGGCGACGTGACGCAGGCCGGCTACCTCGGCCCCTGGCTGTGGAAGGCAGCGGTCGAGAAGGCAAAGAGCTTCGACGTCGACAAGGTCGTGGCCGCCTCGGCCTCGGGCATCGAGCTCAAGACGGCGCCCGAAGGCTATGTGAAGCTCGACGCCAACCACCACCTGTGGAGCAAGTCGCGCATCGCGATGGGCCTGCCGGATGGCACGTTCAAGGTCGTGTCCGAGTCGCCCCAGCTCATTAAGCCCGATCCGTTCCCCAAGGGGTATCAGTGATCGCTGGGCGCTGAAGCAGGCGGCCGCGCCCTGCGGCCGCCCCAGACCGAACCGCCGTTGCCCGCTGGAGCCGCGAATGAGTTTTTCCGAGATGCTGAATATTGGCCTGATGCAGGGCTTCGCGGGGCTGAGCCTGTTCGCGGTGCTGCTGCTGATGGGCCTGGGCCTGGCCATCATCTTCGGGCAGATGGGCGTGATCAACATGGCGCACGGCGAGTTCATGACGATAGGCGCCTACACCATCTACCTCGGCTCGCACCTGACGAGCCAGTACGCGCCATCGGTGGTGCCCTACTACTTCCCGTTCGCGGTTCTGCTCGCCTTTGGCTTCGCATTCGCCGGTGGCTGGCTGGTCGAGTGGGGCCTCATCCGCCACCTCTACAAACGCCCGCTCGACACGCTGCTGGCCACCTGGGGCATCAGCCTGGCGATGCAGCAGTGCTTCCGCACCTTCATCGGCCCGAAGGAGGTGAGCCCGACATTGCCCGATTGGCTGCTCGGCTCATGGGCGCCCTCGCCGGGCCTGGACATTCCGATCAACGGCATGTTCGTGCTCGCCCTGACGACCGTCGTGACCATCGGCGTGCTGATCGCGCTCAGCAAGAGCCGCTGGGGCTTGCGGGTGCGTGCCACGGTGAGCAACCGGGTGATGGCCAACGCCATCGGCATCGACACGAAAAAGACCGACCGGCTCACCTTCGCGATCGGTTGCGGCATCGCCGGCATGGCCGGCGCCGCCTTCACGACCATTGGTTCGACCGGGCCGACCTCGGGGCAGCTCTACATCGTCGACTCCTTCCTCGTCGTCACCTTCGGCGGCGCGGCGAGCCTGCTCGGCACCGTGGTGTCGGCATTCGGCATCGCGCAGACCCAGTCGATCACCGAGTTCTTCATGGCCGGCTCGATGGCGAAGGTGCTGACGCTGTCGCTGATCGTGTTGATCCTGATGGTGCGCCCACAGGGGCTGTTCGCCAGCAAGGTGCGGCGTTGACCGCCCACCCCACTTCTTCGAGGCCGACCCAATGAACGCCGTTCGAACCCTGATCAAGCGCTACCAACTCGCCAGCGTGCTCGTGCTCGCGGTTCTGCTCGCCGTCGTGCTGCCACTCGCGCTCGACATCTTCCGCCTGAACCTCGTCGGCAAGTACCTGACCTACGCCTTCGTCGCCGTCGGCCTCGTGATGGTGTGGGGCTACGGCGGGGTGCTGAGCCTCGGCCAGGGCGTGTTCTTCGGGCTGGGCGGTTACGCGATGGCGATGTTCCTGAAGCTCGAAGCGTCGGACCCGATCACAACGAAGATCCAGTCGACGCCGGGCATCCCCGACTTCATGGACTGGAACCAGATCACTGCGCTGCCGGCGCTGTGGGTGCCATTCAAGTACCTGCCGTTCGCACTCATTGCAGTGGTCGCGGTGCCCACGCTGCTGGCGTGGATCGTCAGCTTCGCGATGTTCAAGCGGCGGGTCGGCGGTGTGTACTTCGCGATCATCACGCAGGCCGTGGCGCTGATCGTCACGGTGCTGATCATCGGCCAGCAGGGGTACACCGGCGGCGTCAACGGCATGACCGACCTGAAGACCGTGCTCGGCTGGGACACGCGCACCGATCACGCGAAGTACGTCCTCTACTACTTGTGCGTTGGGTTGCTGATCGCGAGCATCTTGCTGTGCCGCTGGATCCAGACCGGCAAGGCCGGGACGCTGCTGCTGGCGATGCGCGACAAGGAAGACCGCGTGCGCTTCTCCGGCTATGACGTCGCCAACTTTCGGGTCTTCACGTTCTGTCTGGCAGCGGCGTTGTCGGGAATCGGCGGCGCGATGTTCTCGCTGCAGGTGGGCTTTATGTCGCCGAGCTTCGTCGGCATCGTGCCCTCGGTCGAGATGGTGATCTTCGCAGCAGTCGGCGGACGCATGAGCCTGGTCGGCGCGGTCTACGGCACGCTGCTCGTCAATGCCGGAAAGACCTTCTTCTCGGAGAGCTTCCCGGACCTCTGGCTGTTCCTGATGGCCGCGCTGTTCATCGGCGTGACGATGGCGTTCCCGATGGGTCTGGCCGGGCTGTGGGAAAGCCACGTGGTGCCTTGGTGGGCGAGGCGGCGTCGCGGCATCGCATCGGTCTCCGATGCGCCGCCTGCCCGCGTCGACGCTCCATCAACCGAGCCATCGAAGCTGCCCGCCGGCATCACCGGCCAGCAGGCCTGACCACAGAAAGCGCCGGATGAGCAACACCGATTTCGCCCTCGCGATCGAGGACCTGACCGTCTCGTTCGACGGCTTCAAGGCCATCGACGCGCTGACGCTCTACATCGACAAGAACGAACTGCGCGTGATCATCGGCCCGAACGGCGCCGGCAAGACCACGTTGCTGGACCTGATCTGCGGCAAGACGAAAGCCGGCGCCGGCAGCATCAAGTTCAAGAACACCGAGCTCACGAAGATGGCCGAGTTCAAGCGCGTGCGCCTCGGCATCGGCCGCAAGTTCCAGACGCCGTCGATCTACGAGAACCTCAGCGTCTTCCAGAACCTCGAGGTCTCGTTCCCGAAGGGCCGCTCGGTGATGGGCGCGCTCGCGTTCAAGTGCACGGACGAGGTGAAGGCGCGCGTGCAGGTGGTGGCCGAAGACATCTTTCTCTCCGATCGGCTCGACCTCGAAGCGGGGCTGCTGAGCCACGGCCAGAAGCAGTGGCTGGAGATCGGCATGCTCCTGATGCAAGAGCCCGAACTGTTGTTGCTCGACGAACCCATCGCCGGCATGAGTGCGCGCGAACGCGAACTCACCGCCGAACTGCTGCAGCGCATCTGCAAGAACCGTTCGGTGATCGTGATCGAGCACGACATGGATTTCGTCAAGCGCATCGCCCACAAGGTGACCGTGATGCACCAAGGAAAGATCCTCGCCGAAGGGCCGATGGAGCAGGTGCAGGCCGACCCCAGGGTCATCGACGTCTACCTCGGCCACTGATTGCCAGCCATCACGCCCACCATGACCACCGACACCCACCCCATGCTGAAGGTCACCGACCTGTTCGTCGCCTACGGGCAGAGCGAGGCGCTGCATGGCATCTCGTTCGAGGGCCACAGGAATGAGACGGTCGCCATCATGGGCCGCAACGGCATGGGCAAGACCACGCTGTTCAAGAGCCTGATGGGCGTGCTGCCCGTCAAGAGCGGCAGCATCGAGGTGGCCGGCGGCGAGGTCTCGAAAGACGAGAGCTTCCGCCGCGTCGCCAAAGGCATCGCCTACGTGCCGCAGGGCCGCATGATCTTCCCGACGCTCACCGTCGAGGAGAACATCCAGACCGGCCTGGAAAACTCGAAGACGCGCCGCATCCCGGATGAGATCTACGCCCTGTTCCCGGTGCTGTTCGACATGAAGCGCCGCAAGGGTGGCAACCTCTCCGGCGGCCAGCAGCAGCAGCTCGCGATCGCGCGCGCACTCGTGACCGAGCCCAAGGTGCTGCTGCTCGACGAGCCGACCGAGGGCATCCAGCCGTCGATCATCAAAGACATCGCCAAGGCGCTGAACGAGATCCGCAAGATGAAGCAGATCACGATCATCGTGTCCGAGCAGGTGCTGAGTTTCGCGATGGACGTCGCCGACCGCCTGTTCGTGATCGAGGGCGGCCGCCTCGTGCACGAGACCTCGCGTGCCGACACCGACGTGAGCCACATCAAGCAATACCTGTCCGTCTGATTTCTCACTCTTCTTCCCACCCCGCAGGAGACGCCCCATGGCCGAAACGCTGATCAAGGTCGACCTCACGAAGTCACCCACCGAGAACGAGAACATCCACAACCGCTGGCACCCGGATATCCCGATGGCCTGTTGGGTCAAGCCGGGCGACGACTTCATCCTCGAGACCGTCGACTGGACCGGCGGCTTCATCAAGAACAACGACAGCGCCGACGACGTGCGCGACATCGACCTCTCCACCGTGCACTACCTCTCGGGCCCGGTCGGCGTGAAGGGCGCGGAACCGGGCGACCTGCTGGTGGTCGACCTGCTTGACATCGGCGCCAAGCAAGACAGCCTGTGGGGCTTCAACGGCTTCTTCTCGAAGAAGAACGGAGGGGGCTTTCTGACCGAGCACTTCCCGCTCGCGCAGAAGTCGATCTGGGACATCGAGGGCATGTTCACCCGCTCGCGCCATGTGCCGGGCGTGAGCTACGCCGGGTTGATTCACCCTGGCCTGATCGGCTGCCTGCCCGACCCGAAGATGCTTGAGATGTGGAACGTGCGCGAGCAGGCGCTGATCGACTCCGACCCCGCCACCAGTGGCTTGGCCAACCCGCCGTTCGCGCCCACCGCGCACATGGGCCGCCTGACCGGTGCGGCGAAGGCCAAGGCCGCCGCCGAAGGGGCGCGTACCGTGCCGCCGCGCGAGCACGGCGGCAACTGCGACATCAAGGACCTGTCGCGCGGCTCCA
>ENA-OFCD01000126-OFCD01000126.1-metagenomes-genome-assembly--contig:-NODE-126-length-49533-cov-36.563948_pt1 | contig 49533 bp, 38 predicted proteins | sample MGYA00153392_OFCD01 | MGnify analysis MGYA00153392 | reverse complement strand
GTCTCTTATGTTCTTTTACCACATAATGTTACTATTTTGGAGATGTCTAATAGCTAAATCCGAAGCCGAGAAACCGGGTTTTTTCCCGAATCTGTGGGTTGCAACGAAGTATGTATTAAAAAACCCGGTTTCTGAGTCCCCAATCTGCGCTTAAAAGAATCCTATGGAAACTCAAGAAAAAACTTCTCTAACAGCGGAACAATATAAACAGAAAATGCAGCGTCGCCAAGAGGTACAATCTGAGCGCATCGCTAACTCGTCGAAAGAAAAAGGTTTAGTGATTGTCAATACTGGTAACGGGAAAGGCAAAACTACGGCGGCTTTGGGTATGGTAGTGCGATCGCTCGGTCATGGATACCGCGTCGCCATAGTACAATTTATTAAGGGAGCTTGGGAACCCGCAGAGAAAGCCGTTTTTGAACTCTGGGAAAAACAGCTAGAATTTCATGCAATGGGTGAAGGCTTTACCTGGGATACGCAAGACAGAGACAGAGATATCGAAACAGCTCAAAAAGCCTGGGAAAAAGCCCTCACTTTTATCTGCAATCCCGAATTTAAATTAGTGCTGTTAGATGAAGTCAATATAGCATTAAAACTGGGTTATTTGCAAATCGAGCAAGTGCTCTCCGGGTTAGAACAAAAACCTGAAGAAACTCATATTATTTTGACAGGTAGAGGCGCGCCACCTGCACTCATTGAACGGGCAGACTTGGTAACAGAGATGACTTTAGTTAAGCATCCATTTCGAGAACAAGGTATTAAAGCTCAACCAGGTATTGAGTATTAATGTTGTTTGTTTTTCCTGTCTTAAACGCACTCTGACAAAGCACGCAAGCGTTGCCGAATGTGCCATCTGCGCGTCATAACGCGTCTTTGTAAAAAAAAACGGTTTCACAAGCCCCCACGCGTCCAGGAATATTTTATTCAGGATGAAGAGTCCGAATTGGGTGCTGATTAGGAGAGGACTGAAGTTTTGACTACAAACCGTATTTATGTTGCTTGTAGTCAGGACTTTTTCCCCAATCTGAAATATCAAATATTTCCTATACTGGCAAGATTAGAGTAAAAGTTGACCCGTTGCCAAACTCGCTACTCACAGTAATTTCTCCCCCCAGCATCTGAGAGTATTTCTGCGCTATTGCCAAACCCAAACCCGTACCTCCGTACTTGCGGGTAGTCGAAGCATCAGCTTGGGTAAAAGGTTGAAATAACTTTTGTAGCTGTTCTGGAGTTATCCCAATTCCCGTATCAGTACACTTAAAAATTAACTGTTCAGAATCCCAGCTATTCTCGTCATGTTTAATTCTTTCAACGCTAAGTGTAATTGTCCCTTTCTGAGTAAACTTAGCTGCGTTGCTGAGCAAATTAAACAAAATTTGAGTAAATTTAGTTTGATCGGAATGCAATTGACCAATATTAGGAGGACACTCCACTTTCAGGCGATTGGTGTTTCGCAAAAATAGCGGTTCAACAGTTCTTGCTACATCTTGAACTGCATCGGAAATGTCAAAAGTTGCTAATTCAAGTTCCGCATGACCGGCTTCAATCTTCGACAAGTCCAGAATATCATTAATTAATGTTAGTAAAAGCTGCCCTGCCTTGTGAATTCTCTCCAAATCCGACACAAAATCTGCTGCGCCCAAATCAAAAGCTTCTTCTTGCAGAATCTCGCTGTAACCGATAATTGCATTCAGAGGAGTTCTCAGTTCGTGGCTCATGTTAGCCAAAAACTGACTTTTCGCTAAATTAGCTGCTTCTGCGGCTTCCTTTGCTTTGTAGAGTTCTGCTTCGGCTTGCAAGCGGTCGGTCACATCATGAGCCAGGACTAATTCAGCATTTCTGCTATCAAATATCATGGTATAAGAAGTAATTTCTACCTCAATAATTGTGCCGTCTTTTTTCTGGTGCTCCCACACACCTGCAAAATCAATACCTGCATCTACTTGGGATATATTTTCTAACAATCTCGACAGCTCTTGGGGGGGACGAATGTCCGCAATGGTCATGTTGAGAAATTCGTCGCGAGTGTAGCCGTAGTGCTCGATAGCAGCCTGATTGACGGCTATAAATTCTAGAGTTTCTAAGTCATAAACCCACATCGGATGGGGGTTGTTTTTAAACAAAAGTCTATAGCGTTCTTCAGAGGCTCGCAGTTCGACTTCGGCTTGCTTGCGCTCGGTAATGTCGCGGACAACAGTGCAAATAATCTCGCGGCCGCCGTAGGAAATCACGCTGGCGCTTGCTTCCACGTCCACGCAGGAACCGTCTCGGCGGCGGTAGAGAACTTCGCCAATTCTGAATTGTTTGTCCGCCAGTAGCAGCTCGATGTTGCTGTCAATTAGGTCTTTAGAGTAAGCGATGATATCGTAGATAGTTAGTTGCGAAATCGCCTCAAGGCTGTAATCGAGTAAGTTTCTAAACGCTGTATTGGCTTCCAAAAGGCGTTTGGTTTGAGCATCCCACAAGAAAATGCAATCTGTAGCTTGCTCGACTACGGCTCCGTAGCGGGCTTTTTCTTGAAGTTGTTCGCTTTCGGCGATCGCGATCGCCGAAAGCATTCCGTTGATAGTATGAGCAAGGTCGGACAATTCGTCTTCGCCCGTCACGGACAGCCGCAGTGAGAGGTCTTGGCTGCTGCTGACGCGGTTAACCCCTTTTGCCAAACTGCTCAACCGAGACAGCACCAGATGCTCTAGCAGTAGCAAAGTGCAGCCGACAAACCCCATTCCCGCGAGGATTACAGACACCAGTAGGTATAGCAAACTGGTTTGACCTTGCCGATATGTTTCTCTGGGGATATCTACGCGCAACAGCAGCGCCGGTTGATCGTAAATATCCCGGATCAGAGCGTAACCCGCGATCGACTCTTCGCTTAAAGCACGTACCAAAATCGGTTTTTTTGCCGACAGTTTCTCCCGCACTTTTTGAAAGTCGGCAGGCAATTCAGGCTCATTAATACTGTGTACAATTAATGGCAAGCGAGTAATTTTAGAAAGCTTCGCAATACCCGCAGCATCCAAATTGCGCCCGAATACCAGGGTGCCTCGGATCGGGCCGGTGCTTTTAGTCGTGAGAATTGGCCGGGAAGTAATCAGTATTGGTCCAGACGGCAGCAGCATGATACCAGCGAGGCTGCTTTTGGCGTTGGGGTGCTGCAACAGCCGATCGTTGAGAGAAATGCGCCGTTTTAAGGCGAATGGAACAAGCGTCAGTTTCAGCTTTTCGGTGTCTAAAGCAGTACCGTAAACAATCTTGCCAGAAGTATTGACAAATAGGGCAATATTAACTCTCAAATTAGCCAGTCCTTCTGGAACTAAATTGGAGGCAATGAATTCCGAGTTGCGGTTTTGGATGAAAGCGTAGGTGTCATCCCAGGCGGACCAGTCGGCAAAGCGCGAGTTGAAGTCATCTGCGGTTTGCCCGAACACGCTGAGCACTCCCTTGACAACCTGTGTAGCTTCTTGTTCCTCTGCTTTGAGAAGGCTGCTCAAAAGGATGCTGGAGGAAACAGCATACAGGATACTGGTGAGTCCAGCGATGGTAATGCCAACGATCGATAATGTCTTCCGACGCAGTTTCATCTTGCCGTGTGTGTGGTGTCCGTCCGAAATTTTCAACTCAGAAGCAATTTTACTGCTGTTTCAACCATGACGGATGGCGCTGCGCCTACCGTCATGGGCTACTTTCCCCACACCTGCTGTTGGTGAGTTTCCTTACAAATACCCAAGATACGCCGATCGTTGTCGCTGATGACAGAAATTGGGTAATACTGTTGCAGGTTTACCGAATAAGGAGAGCGACTACCGTCGTAACTGTCTACTACTGTTAAATTCAACTGAGTTCGGTCAAGAGTGCCGTAAAAACAGTAAAAAGCAGACCGAGGCAGATAAAAAGCCCCTACTACCTTACTCTGCCGCATTTCAAATACAAAATATTCTTTTTTAATTTCATCGGGCTTGCTGGACTGACCGTAAAAGTGTATTCCGTCTGCTAAACCTCTGCTAGCGGTATCTGGCGCACGATTTGGGGGGGATTGCGAGCCCAAAACGCCGGATTTGATCTCCGAGTGCACAACTCGGCGTGGCGGGAATCCAATGCTGAAGTTACCGGGCGAGAGGGCAAGGGCGATCGCAATAGCTTCTAAACTGCCTGTCAATATCAAATAATTTAACACCACTCTCCTACCCCAAAATTTTAAATAACTGCCTCGAATCAACTCTTGTACCAGTTTCAAAAAGCTCGTAAAGAAACTGGGTATTTGACTCAAGGCTGACTATTTAATTGAAGTCCCGATCGCCAACCCGGTTCTTGAACGTGAATCTAAGATTAGTTTAGAAAAGTTTTCCTATTTATCTAAAGCGCGATCGATCGCTCAAATAATACCATTTTAGATATTAGATTTAAAGAATTGGAAATCATATCAAATCCGGTAGCATCGGAATGATATAGAGGAGACGGCAGTGCCGTGTCCCTACAATTAATCTGGCGCTGCGGTGAAATGGCACGTGCAGTGTCCGGCTTATCATAAAGAGTTCAACCGGAATTGGAAATCAATGATGACTACTATAGTTTGGATCGCCGACTTACAGTTGCATTCTTTTTTGAAACTGGTATGAAAGTATCTATCCCAGCGCCGTGGCTTCACAAAAAAAGAGTTGAGATTTTACCCAAAATCTCAACTCTTTGAGTGACTAACTCGCTAAATATTCTCGGACTTGAGATTGGCGGCGCCGCAAGTGGGCGAGGGCTTGATGTTCTAGCTGCCGCACCCGTTCGCGGCTGAGACTGAGCCGTTCTCCGACTTTCGCCAGCGACATTTCGGTGCCGTCTTCCAAACCGAACCGCAAAATTATCACATCTCGCTGCTGGGGGGTAAGTTCTGATATCAAAGTATTGAGGTCTTGCCGCAGCAATTCCGAGGTAATGTAATTGTCGGGAGATGCAGTTTCGTCTTCTAAGAGTTCTTGCAGTTCCGTATCTTGGTTATCTCCTACTCGCAAGTCCAAAGAAACTGGATGTCTTGCCATCAGTAGGTATTCCCGAATTTGGGAAGGGTGCAGTTCCAAGGCGGAGGCAATTTCCGCAGGCGTGGGAGAGCGGCCAAATTGCTGAGTAAGTTCCCGCTGCACTTTTTTGATTTTATTCAGTTTTTCGGTGATGTGAATTGGCAATCGAATGGTGCGGGCGTGTTGGGCGATCGCACGGGTAATTGCTTGCCGAATCCACCAGTATGCATAGGTAGAAAATTTGTATCCCCGCATCGGGTCAAATTTTTCGACTCCTCGTTCTAAACCGAGGGTTCCTTCTTGAATTAAATCCAAGAATTCCATATTGCGTTTCTGATATTTTTTGGCGATCGCGACTACTAGACGCAAATTCGCTTCAATCATCTTTTGCTTGGCGCGCCTTCCTATTTGCAAAATCCGATTCAATTCAGCTTCTGTCAACTCCATCTCCGCAGCCCACTCTTCGGGAGTCAGATCGCGCTGCCATTCTTTGACAAGTGCTTGTTTTGCTTCGATTAATTTCATCATTTGCTGTACCTGCTTCCCGAAAATAATCTCTTCTTCTCGGGTTAGCAGAGGTACTCGACCGATCTCGTGCAGATAGGTACGAACCGTATCCGTTGAGGAGTATGGCCGGGTGCCCATGCGATCGGCTTTCACTGTTTTGGTTTTCGAGGTTGTGGTGGACATGGGTGAGTATTGCACTCCTTGTAACAACAGATAAAAAGTTGGTGATACCCTGTCCCACTTGTAAAAGTGGGATGAAGACTGCGACAGGGGAGATGTTTCCCCTCCTGTTTATCGATGACGATCGGTAGAAGCTTGTGGTTGGGGATTACTTTTTCGCTGGATTTTCCAGTAATCCCCGTCGATTTTCGGTAGATCCCTAGCTTTAACGGCTAGTTCAAGGCGAAGTGAATTTAAGTTTACTTTTCTCAATATTATTCCCAATTTTGAGGATCGTAAAGGGTAAAAACCTCTGTCTTAAGGTAAAGATTCTACATTTTTCCTTAAGGTTTTCTATTCCTTGCTGGTTTTAACTGCAACTCAACTTCACAATACTCATGCAAACAGACTCAGGCAATTCGAGGGCTTTTTTGCTCTCTGTTCCATCATCGCTTGAATTTTTCTCACTGGCTAGATGCTGCGATGCGAGATAACCGAACCCGATCGCCCTATTAGTTGGCAGTAACTCTTTAAAATATTTCTTGACATTTTTATTAAAATATGCTAACCAATTTCTGCTGTGAGTAAGTAAGGGTGTATAAAGGCTGGCTGTTGGGCTGTTTGATTTGAATTGTGCCACTAAGTTTAGCGATATTTAACGTTAGCCACATCCATACTTTGTGAACTTAGGGATGAGGGGTGAGGGGGTGAAAGGGGAAAACCCATTACCTAAAGCCGGAGGAATATTTTTTTTTGAATGTCGATCGCACTTTCTAATTTATCGATTTCACAAAAACCACCTATTTCGGTGATTGTCAGCCTCCGGGAAGCAATCGCAACGCTTAATTAACAATAAATAGGCGCTAAAAGTTGTCAAACTAAAACCCTAGATCCATCTTAGCGGCTTCAGCCTCTGCAAATACTTCTGCGTCGGGCATTTCTTGCCAGTCAATATCGCCAATTTCCCTGTAAAATTGCTCATCGTAAGGACGAGTTTGCACGACTACGGGCATTGGTACGGCGTGCCCCAAAACTAATGCTTGCTGTTTCGAGTCCAGTTTAGCCAAAACCGATCGCAAACTCTGCCCTCCCGAAACACCCGTAAAGATAGCATCAATGTCCTTATCGTCGTTTAGCAAAGCTGTGATGCGGGTTCCGACTTGCGACATGACTTCGGCGTCGATGCCTGACGGGCGTTGGTCTACAATCAGTAGAGTCACAAAGTATTTTCGCATTTCGCGGGCAATTGTACCGAAAATAGTCGATCGGACGATCGCCGGATCGAGAAAGCGGTGAGCTTCTTCAATGGTAATCACTAACGGTTGCGGGCGATCGCACGGATTCTTACTCTGCAAAAACTTCTCAGCTTTCCGCACGTAAGATGCGTGAATACGACGAGTAATCACATTTGCTGCTAGCATATATGACAGCAAATCTGAGTGCGAACCAAACTCAATTACGACATTCTTCCCAGCATCCAAACACTGCAAAACTTCAGTTACATAATTTTTGGGACAGCGTTTGCGAATGTATTTCAAATCGTTCAATCGCTCTAACTTCCGCTGCAAAGCCATAATCGAAGACTTGTTTCCCCGCTTTTCTTCGCAAAACATTTGGATATCTTCGTTGGTCATTTCCAGCAACTTGTTGATCCAACCACTGCCCAACTCGTTGCGCAAAATAATCGCATTTTCGATACTAGCTTCCGACAGATTCAACTCTCTCTGTACGAGCGCGATATCTTCCACTTCAATTTGCTCGAAACTCAAATACAATTCTTGAGCGTCGCGCACTCCCCGGCGTTTTGTCGATTCTGGATCGAGGGTATAAATTTGAATCTTGTCTGGAAACAACTGCCGTAAACCTTTAACTGTGCTGAACTGTTTCCCTTCCGAAACCGCTTCCCAGCCGTACTCCGAGTGCATATCAAAAATTAGATTCACCGCAGCTTGTTTGCGAATAATTCCCGACAGCAACAAGCGCGTCAAAAAAGATTTTCCCGTTCCCGACTTGCCAAAAACTCCGTTACTGCGTTCCACGAATCGGTCTAAATCCAAGCAAACAGCCACGTCCATGTCAATCGGTTTGCCGATCGCAAAATTGCGACGGTACGGGTCATCTTCCCAGCCAAAAACCGCCCTAAAATCGGTTTCTTTGGCATCAAACACCTGGGAAAAGTGGCTGGGAATAGTTTTGACCGGCAGCAACTCAATATCAGCGCCACTTTGGGCCTCAAAAGAACCCAAATTTCCTAATGCCAACTTTTTTTCGGGGACTTCGCGGGCTTTCGGGTCAAAAATTGCCTGCTGTTTTTCTCGTTCCGCAGTCAGCATCAACATCGGCGATAGTTGGATCGTACCGTAGGTGCTGCTACCGGCGAGCACTGCTAGGAGAAAATCGTCGTTGGGATTGGGAGGATTGGATAAAATGCGAGCGCTGGATGTTCCGAGAGACACGTCGGTGAGCATACAGAAAAAGTGCGATCGGACTCCCCGCACTACTAAAAATTTCCCCACCCTCATATCTTCCACCGAGACATCGGCGTGGAGTCGCACTTCTAATCCCTTGCTCAGGGAACCTTGAATAACAGAGCCTAACGGTCGATCCATTTTAGATTTTAGATTTTAGATTTTAGATTGTTAAGAGTCAACAGTTAACAGTCAACAGTTAACAATCAACTAATTACCATTCCGATTATTCTAGTGGCAATTCAAAGAAACTCGGACTCAAGTCTATATCAGTCAAATCCGTTTCGCTCAAATAAGCGTCGGTCAAAGATACCCCTTTGAAACTTGCGCCTTTGAGGTTAGCACCTTTAAGGTTAGCACCTCTGAGATTAACTCGAAATAAATGAGCATCGCTCAAGTCTACCTCAGTTAAATCTGCTCCCTCCAAATTTACCCGCATCAAATCTGCTTTTCTGAGGTCAGCTTCGTTTAACTTAGCGCCGCTAAGGTCAGCTTTTGTTAAGTCTACACCTCTCAAGTCTGCGCCGCTCAAGTTAGCAAACAGCAAAGTAGCTCCGGTAAAATCTGTTTCCCTCAAATCAGCATCGCTTAAATTAGCACCGCTAAGGTCGGCCCTTGTTAAGTCTACACCCCGGAGGTCAGCAGAACTCAAGTTTACTTCGTGCAAAATTGCGCCGCTTAAATCGGCTCCTCTCAAATCTGTTCCCTCCAAGTTTGCACCTTTTAGGTAAGCTTTTTTTAAGCTGGCTCTGCTGAGGTCTACATTTTTGAGATTGACTGAACTTAAGTTAGAACCGCTCAAATTAGCTCCACTTAAATCTGACCCGTTTAAGTCGGCTCCAGTTAAGTTTACTCCTTGCAGCGATACATTGGGAGCAATTAAATAAGCTCCGGCTTTCTGGGGGTCAATGTCTTCGGAAAATAATGTTTTGTTGCTATAAACAGCTTTTTCTAAAATGGTGCCGCTCAAACTTGCTTCCCTTAAATCCGCTCCGCTGAGGTTGGCTCCTACTAGGTTTGCCCGATCGAGTTTTGCTCCAAATAAAATAGCTTTGTATAAGTTTGTCCGCCGCAAATCGGCTCCTTGTAAATCGGCTCCGGTCAAATCTACCATAGCCATATTTAATCCGGGGAGCGAGGTATTGGGAGCTAGCAAAATTGCTCCCATTTTGCCTGGGTCAATACCTTCGGGAAAGACGGTTCGATTGTTGTAAACAGCTTTGTCTAAAATAGCGCCGGTCATCTGAGCACCGCGAAAATCGGCGCCGCTGAGGTTGGCTCTGGTTAAGTTGGCTTCATGGAGATTTGCTCCAACTAAATTGGCTTTGATCAAACTTGCTTGTTGGAGGTTGGCTCCGGTGAGTTCGGCTCCTACGAGAGTAGCTTCTCGGAGGACAGCACCAGTCAAATCGGCTCTGGTGAGGTTGGCTAAATTTAGAAATGACTCAGCTAAATCGGCCCCGCCCAGATTCGCCCCAGTCAGGTCAGCTTCAATCAGGTCTGCATACCTGAGAATAGCCTCGCTGAGGTTGGTTTCTCGGAGGTCTGTTCCTCTGAGGTTGGCTCCCCGGAGTTCTGCACCGCCAAGGTTGGTGCCTTTAAGGGCTTGTCCTCTGAGGTCGAGTCGGTGCAGAAAGTCACCAACGTTCATGTCCATGTCGATTTGCCTCTTGATTCTTGACCCTAGCTTGACATTCCGAGGGCTTAATCGGGAATAGGGACAAAACTATAGATTTTTTGAGGTTTGAGCCGATCGCAAATTCCGACTAATTCTGACAAAGGAAATGTCTCGCGATCGAGCTGAACTTGCAGGGTTGTGAGCGGATCTGCGCCGGAGGAAACCATCAATTCTAATGTTTGCAAATCCGACCAGGTGGCGATTGCGCCGAGAATTTGGGCGATCGCCTTGACGTAAGGATGGTTTGTTTGTTCATACCAATCGGGGGCTGCTAGTCCAGCTTGATCGAAGCCGAGATGAAAGATTAAGGAGTTTTGTCCAAAAAGGGCTATTCCCACCGGTCGCGCTTCTTCTTTCAGCAATAAATCATGAGTTGCAGCCAAATAGCGCAGTTTTTCTAAGTGTTCATACCGATTAGCAATTGCAGATTGCCGTCCCGGAATTAAAACTTCTTCTCCGACTTTCCCCCCTTGGGGGGGGTAGGGGGGGGTGACTTCTTCCTTCTTCCTTCTTCCTTCTTCCTTGCTTTCGTCCCACTGAATCGCCACTGTTACTAAATAAGTTTGCAGCAGCATATGACCGAGTTTTTCAGCTTTTGTTGCCAGATAAATAGAGTTATAATCTGTGGCTTCAATGAGTAGAGGGACGCGATCGACTACTTCAATGCCGTAACCTTTCAACCCAGCGATTTTGCGCGGGTTATTGGTAATTAACCGAATTTTTTGCACTCCCAAATCGTTGAGCATTTGTGCTCCGACGCCGTAGTTCCGCAAGTCGGCGGGAAAGCCCAATCGCTCGTTGGCTTCTACCGTATCGTATCCGATATCTTGCAAGGAGTAAGCTTTTAGCTTATTAATCAGTCCAATGCCCCGACCTTCTTGGCGCAAGTAAACTATGATGCCGGAACCGACATTTTCGATCATTTTCAGTGCGGCTTGCAGTTGCATTCGACAGTCGCAGCGCAGGGAACCCAAAGCATCGCCCGTCAGACATTCCGAATGCACCCGTACCATGACTGGTTTGTCTTTAAATTCTGCTGGATCGCCCTTGACAACGGCAACGTGTTCGGAGTTGTCTTTGGTGTCGCGGTAGCCGTAAATCATAAAGTCGCCGAATTGAGTCGGCAATTTGGTGACTGCTTCGCGGCGGACAAATCGATCGTGCTTCAGTCGGTAGCTAATTAAGTCGGCAATGCTGATGATTTTGAGGTTGTGGGTTTTGGCATACACGATTAATTCTGGCAACCTCGCCATCGAACCGTCGGGGTTTTGAATTTCGCAGATCACGCCACTGGGATACAATCCGGCGAGTCTGGAGAGGTCAACCGAGGCTTCGGTGTGTCCGGCGCGTTTGAGGACACCACCATCGATCGCCCGCAGGGGAAAAATATGTCCGGGACGGCGCAAGTCTTGAGGTTTGGTGTCCGGGTGAATCGAAACTTGGATAGTCTGGGCTCTGTCTTCGGCGGAGATGCCGGTGCTGACACCGTTGACTGCATCGATGCTGACGGTGAAGGCAGTTTGGTTGTTGTCGGTATTTTTGCTGACCATCAGGGGCAATTCGAGTCGATCGAGTCGATCGCCCGTCAATGCCAAACAAATCAAACCCCGCGCCTGTACAGCCATGAAATTGATGTTGTCGGGCGTGGCGAATTGGGAGGCACAAATGACATCGCCTTCGTTTTCGCGGTTTTCATCATCGACTACTACGAGCATCCGACCTGCTTTGAGGTCTGCGAGGGCACTGTCAATTGAGTCAAATTGAAAGGATTGAGTTGAGGTGTTGTTATTTGGCACTGAGAATTTCAAGCTATAAACAGTAATGTTATGGAAATAGAATCTATTTTTGATTGTAGCCTTTTGTTTCCGGCAGGGACATTTCCCAGTCCAGATGAGTTTGACAATATTTCTAAACTCACTTACTATAATTATTGCATTTTGTCAACAAAATATCTCCCAAATATTTCATGAGCTTGACTAATATCACAAATATTTTAGGTAAACCGTACTTCCAAGCTCCTAATTGTTTAATTTATAACATGGATTGTTTGGAGGCAATAAAGTTACTGCCAGAGGAACTTGTAGCTCTAACTGTTACCAGCCCGCCTTACAATATTGGCAAAGAGTATGAAAAATTATTGCTGTTAGATGAGTATTTAAACTGGTGCGAGCAGTGGATAGGGGAAGTTTACCGGGTAACGGTCGATCGAGGGGCGTTTTGGCTGAATTTAGGTTATTTGTCAATGCGCGATCGGGCAAAAGCTATTCCGATTGCCTATCTGCTTTGGGACAAAGTGCCTTTTTATCTGATTCAAGAAGTTGTCTGGAATTACGGCGCGGGAGTTGCTGGTAGTAAGTTTTTTTCACCTCGCAATGAAAAGTTTCTCTGGTATGTAAAAAATCAAGACAAGTATACATTTAATTTGGATGAAGTGCGCGACCCAAATGTGAAATATCCGAATCAGAAAAAGAACGGCAAGATTAAAGTAAATTTAAAAGGCAAAAATCCGACGGATGTTTGGCAATTTCCAAAAGTTACGTCTGGGAAAAACCGAGCTTCAAAAGAACGCACTGCTCACCCCGCTCAATTTCCTGTTTCTGTTGTCGATCGCATCATCAAGTCTTCATCGAATTTAAACGAAATTGTTTTAGATCCGTTTATGGGTTCCGGGACTACAGCAATTGTGGCTCTGGGTTTGCAGCGACAAGTTATTGGATTTGAAATCAGGGCTGATTATTGTGAGATTGTGGCAAATAGAATCGATGATTTTTTGAGGGAAAAGGAACTCAGAGAAGCACAGTTATCTTTATTCTAGATTTGGTAATTGCAGCAATTTATAACGTTCAACAGCAGGACTTAATTTCGCTTGTTGCCCGGTTGCAGCGGCTTGACCTTGCCAATCTTCTCGGTCTAACCATCCAAATCTGACTAAATTAATCTGCGGTTCTTGTGAGCCTTGAACGTTTTTGTTAAATTTCTGGAAATTAACAACAAGGTAGTAGCCAGATTTATTCTTCTTTCCTTCTATACCAGTAGTGCTTAGTTGAGTATAACTGCGATTTCCATACGTATTACGATTACTTGAAGAGGTTTTAATCTCGATCGAGAAGCGCTCATCTACAAGACATACCATATCTTTTTCAGTAGCATTTTCTTCACGACGCCAAATTTCTGGGTATCGCCTAGCCAATTCTAATGGGATGAGTTCGTGTAAAAAGTATCCCATAATTTGGGGTCTGGGAAATAAATCTACACCTATTTTATAGTTTTTGCTAGTTAGATTAGATTCAAATATTTCTCGCCAGACTTGAATTACTACTTCATATATTTCGTTGGGGTTAAGTGGATGTATCTCTATCAGTTCCCGAGTTTTTACTGCCCAATCTTCTGTGGCAAGTCCCGTATAAGGTGAAGTCATTTACTCTATCCCCTCCAACAATTCGCTTAACGGTACTCCCAAAGCTTTAGCTAGACGCACAATATTCAGAAGTGCAACATTTCTCTCACCACGTTCAATGCCGCCAATGTAATTTCGATGCAATTCTGCTAGTTCAGCTAACTCCTCTTGGCTTAGCCCCCTAGCTTTTCTTAATTTCCGAACTTGTTTGCCAAATATTTTAAGCTTTATATTTTTTGTCACTACAAAAATGTAAAGCTTGTAACGGCTTTAAATCTACACACTATGAGTGTTAATTTAAAAAGAATTGAATCAACTTGACAGATCCAGCACTGTCAAGCCATTTTTCTGGTTGATCGCACTTCCCAGAAAGTAGCGCTATTCTTAAAAATTGAGCAATTGCCAGAAAAGTTTCGCAACTTTAAGCAGTTAAACAATGTACTCTAAAAACTATTCTCGGCGGGGTTGAACGCTTTTCCACAACTTCAAATATTCAGGTCGAACAGATTCATCAATCTCTTGAGCCAAGCTTTCAGGTAAACCGAGTGTTCGGATCAGTTCCTGTACGTCCGCCAAATCCTTAAGCCGATCGGGCGCTGTCAATCCTGACGACAATTTGAGTTCAACCAAAGTCGTCAGCCGAACCACCCTAATCCCGTCTAACTCAACAGCAGCCAACGCCGGATCTGGAAAACTAACCGACTTAGGTTTGCCGTCGCCGGGAAACTCCCCTGACGTGATAATTTCCACTGATACCCCCGTCGAAGCATCTTTAAACATCTTGGTTGCCCCTGTAAATGCAGGTACAAAACCTCTGCCTACTAGGGACGATCGAAATGCCTCTAAACCTTCAGCAGTCATCAGCAAATCTACATCTTGAGTAGCTCTGACGTAACCGTGAATAGTTAAAGCCATGCCGCCAATTACTGCGTAGTCGATTCCAGCCCTGGTGAGCCTATCTTTTAAGTTTTCCAGAGTTTGATATACTTTGCCCTGCTGCATAAAAAATAAGTCGAGTTCGATAATTGACTGCATAGTTCAAATTTCACCAAATAAAAAGCCCTCAACTTTGTGAGGGCTTTGCGATGCCAAGACGGAGATTTGAACTCCGGACACGTGGATTTTCAGTCCACTGCTCTACCAACTGAGCTATCTCGGCTTGTTTTTTTACGCTTAACAACCTTAGCAGACATATAGGGATTTTAGCAAGCACTTTTCTAAAATAATTTTTAGAGCGCTCGGAACCGCCCACCTGTAATCTAAAAGCTGCACGCCTAAAAATTGAAAAATCGCAATGACACAGCAAAATCGCAGCGCGGACAAGAGTCTGTTTGTCTTGGGCCTAATTTGGCTGTTGGGGGCAATTAGCGATCGACTCTGGTTTGCCCTTGATCGCTCCATCCCCGCCTGGGATCAGGCAGAATACCTTACGAGCACCCTGAATTATTTGCAGGCGTTGCAGCATCCTCAGTGGTTTTCCGGGGAGTGGTGGACGAATTTCTGGCTGCTTTCGACGAAAATTCCACCATTGGTGTATATCTTAACGGTGCCGTTTTTGCGTATTTTCGGTACTGGGGTCGATCGGGCAACCCTCGTTCATTTATTATTTAGTGCAATTCTGCTCGCCTCAGTCTACAGTCTGGGCGTCCAATTATTTAATCGGCAAGTGGGTTTGTGGGCCGCTGCAATTTGCGTTTTATTGCCGGGACTTTATCGCTTCCGCTTGCAATTTTTGCTCGACTTTCCCCTAACTGCTGCGATTACTTTTTGTTTCTATTGTCTGACAATGTGGAAGGCTTCTGAAGGAAGAAGGAAGAGGGAAGAAGTCACCTATGACACGGATGTTGACGCGGATAGCCGAATTAATTATCGGAGACAGGGAGAAGTTTGGTCTCTTTCTCCGTCATCTTTCTTTTGGGCGATCGCCTTTGGCATTTCTCTCGGCTTATCAATATTAGTCAAACATACTACTGTATTATTTCTGTTTACCCCGATTGTGTGGTTGGCTGTTGGTGCTGTGCGACAAAAAGCTTGGGGAAGATTAGGTCAATTAGCTGGTGCTTTGTTGCTGTCGGCGGCGGTGTTTGGCCCTTGGGCGAAAACGAATTGGCTGTTAATTTTGACTGGGGGAAAACGGGCAACGATAGATTCTGCGATCGCCGAAGGAGATCCGGCACTCAATACGATCGACGCTTGGATATACTACGGTCAACATTTACCCGAACACGTTTCTTGGCCTCTGCTACTTATTCCCTTAGTCGGGTTGATAGTTTATTGGCGTCGTCGGCAAGATAGTTCGTCAATATTTCATATCAACTCCTGTCGTTGGCTGGCTATTTTTTGGGTTGGAGCTTATTTAATTAACTCACTAAATATCAACAAAGATGACCGATATGTTATACCTTATTTACCAGTTTTAGCAATCTTTTTAGCCTATTGTTTGACTCTATGGCCTCGCAAGTGGGGGTCACAAGTTCGCTGGGGAACAATTGGCTTAGGAATTGTGGCAATGCTGTTCCATATGTGGCCGTTGGGAGGTGCTGTGGGCAATAGTTTGGTTCAAGTTGTCAGTCCCGGCAATTCTAGCTATCCTTACTTGGGGAAAGAGTGGCCGCACCGAGAGGTAATTGCCGAAATTATTGATACGGAACCTTATTTGCAATCGACTTTAGGGGTGTTACCTTCGACACCGGAAATCAATCAGCATAATTTGAACTATTACGGTGCTTTGGCGAATTTTCAGGTTTACGGGCGGCAGGTGGGAACGAATTTAAAAGAAGTGCCGCAAGATGTGCGATCACTTTCTTGGTTTGTCACTAAAACTGGGCCGCAAGGTTCGATTCGCGATCGGATTAAAAAAGCTCAAAATGCTGCGGTGGCGATGATTGAAAAAGGCGACAAATTTTTGTTGCAAAAAGCTTGGACTTTGCCTGACAATACTAATTTGAATCTTTATCGCAAGCGGTTGCAGCCTGTGGAAATACAGCCGTTGAATGACGCGCGATCGCAAGTACAATTAGAGCAAGTTACTGTCGCTACAAAAGCAGTTCCGGGAGTGGCGCTGCCGGTAACTTATACTTGGTCTGGGCCTTGGCAGCAGTTGCAGTCTGGTTTAGTGTTGGTAACGTGGCAAAATCAGCAGTCGGGCGATATTCCACCGGGAAAGACCGATCGCATTTTACACGATCGCGCGATCGCCCAGGGGACTTTGCATCCGGGGATTCTGGAAGCCGATAAATTTGCAGTCGGGTTTCGGATTGTCGATCGTACGGCAATGCTTCCTCCTGCTAATATTGCACCAGGAATTTACAATCTGGAAGCTACTTATCTAAATCGGAAAACTGGGGAAACTTATCCGATTAATGTGCCGACAGTTAGTGTTAAAATTGAGGCAGAGCCTCTAGATATGCGTTCCCAGGCAGAGCCGGGGAACGAGAAGCCTGAGTTAGATTTGGTAACTCAATTACGGGCGATGGCGGTTAATTTACCCAAAGGATTGCCAGGTTTAGAACCAGTGTTCGAGCAAATTGGACGCATCAATCAGTACGATCCAATTCAAGATTATACCGTTCAAGCAGAACAAGCGTTAGAATATCGACTGAAGCAGGAACCGAATAATCTAGAATTCGCTTATGCTTTGGCATTTTCTCGGGTGTTGCAGCAGAATGTCGAAAGTTCGATCGCCGCCTTAGAAAAAGTCACTCAACTCGACTCACAAAACCCTTACGCTTACGCCTATCTCGCTTTCGTACACCTGTACGGCTGGCATCCAAAAGCCGCTCAAACAGCCTTAAAACCCGCTCTCATCCTCAACCCCAACCTACCGGAAATTAGAGTTTTAAACGGTGTAGCCGCACTCTTGCAAGGGAATCTCATTCAAGCATGGCAAGATTTGCAATACTTGAAAAAGTTGAAAATTTAAGAATCTCTTTAATTGTGGCACGGGCCAAAAAGCCCGTGCTTCTAATACTAAATCCTGGTAACATACCCCCTTTATTGTATGGTAGGGTGCGTCGCTCGATAAATAATTGCCAGTAGCGAGAATTGTCGGTGGCGACGCACCCTACGCATTCATAGAGGATAAAGGGGTTTTCTTCCCCGGATTTGGTATAAATCTGTAAAAAATAGAAAGCCAATGAACCAACTCAGAATTGTCTCCCTAATTCCCAGTGCTACCGAAATTGTAGCAGTTTTAGGATTAACCGATGCCATTGTGGGCCGTTCCCACGAATGCGATTATCCCCCAGAAATCCAAAATTTACCAGTTTGCACTCAGCCTAAATTCAATCCTGAAGGAACTAGCAGCGAAATTCACAACCGCGTGACAGAATTGTTGCAAAATGCCCTCAGTGTCTATAAAGTAGAAATAGATACTTTAGAAAAATTGCAGCCAACTCACATTATTACTCAAGCTCAATGTGAAGTCTGCGCTTGTTCTCTAGCAGATGTTGAACAAGCAGTAAGCACGCTGGTAAATAGCCAGCCGGAAGTTATTTCTTTGCAGCCGAATTTGCTAGCAGAAATCTGGACGGATATTGGGCGAGTTGCAGATGCTTTGGGCGTAGATGGCAAAAGTACGATCGACCTTTTGCAATCCCGGATCGATGCTATTATCTTAAAAACCGAAACATTAACCGTTAAACCCACAGTAGCCTGCATCGAATGGATTGAACCTTTGATGGCTGCGGGTAACTGGATTCCCGAATTAGTGGCTATGGCGGGAGGAAATTCGCTGTTTGGAATTGTCGGCCAACATTCCCCTTGGTTAAAATGGGAATCGCTAGTAGAAGCTAATCCCGATATAATTATTTTCATGCCCTGTGGCTTTGATTTAAACCGCACTCGTATCGAAGCAATGCAAATAACCAAATATGCAGAATGGTCAAATTTGAAAGCAGTAAAAACTGGGAAAGTTTACATAAGTGATGGGAATGCTTACTTTAATCGACCAGGGCCAAGATTGGTTGATTCGTTAGAAATTTTAGCAGAAATTATCCATCCTGAAATCTTTGATTTTGGCCACAGAGGTGAGGGTTGGCAGCATTGCCTGTCATAGAAATCAGGACACAACATTGTTGTGTTCCTACAGAATATCTGTATTTCACCAAATATTCAGTTAATGGCAGATGATATGTGTAGGGAAACGGCACTGCCGTCTCCGGGGCTTCGCGTTCATTATGTGACATAAAAATCAGGACACAACATTGTTGTGTCCCTACAGAATATCTGTATTTCACCAAATATCAGTTAATGGCAGATGATATGTGTAGGGAAACGGCATTGCCGTTTCCTGACTTTTGGTTTGGGTTAATTGAACCAAATCTGATATCAGTTGATCCCAAAACCGTTAGTTCTACTTGGCATCAGCGGGGATCAAAACTTTGTCAATGACGTGAATAACACCGTTGCTAGCTTTGATGTCAGCTTTGACAACATTAGCGCCACCGACGGTCACTTTGCCGCCAGCGACTACTACTTTCAACGGGGTTTTTTCAACAGTCGGCACATCGCCAGACTTCAGGCTGGTAGAGAGAACTGCACCAGACACAACATGATAAGTCAAAATCTTGGTAAGTTTGGCTTTGTTGGCGGGTTTCAGCAAATCATCCAAAGTGCCTTTTGGTAAAGCAGCGAATGCGGCGTCTGTCGGTGCGAAAACAGTGAAGGGGCCTTTTCCTTGTAAAGTTGGAACCAATCCTGCGGCTGTCAAAGCCTTCGTCAGAGTCTTGAATTGACCGTCGCCAGATGCAATAGCGACAATATCCTTAGCCAGAGCAACTGATGCCGGTGAAGCAGCAGTTTTTACAGTGCTTGGAGCTTGTTGAGTTTGAGTTGCATTAGCAACATTTGTGTTGGAGGTTATCTGAGCCCAAGCGGGGAAACCGATTAGCGCGCTAGCGCCGATTACTCCTGCGAAACCTGCGAGTTGTTTCATCCAGCTAGGAACATTTTGATTTTTCATTGTGCTTGAATTTCCTTATTACTACGTAAAACAGTGAACATGAATTCTTGTGTTAGCCAAATCTCTACAAAAGGTATGATTTGAAGAGGCTAAGGTAGAGAGAAAAATCTCTGGCATTCCCGATCGACCAAAACTTCCCTACTATAACGCAAGCTGAGGGAAAAGAGCTTCAACCGCCAAATCTGTAACTCAAAACCTCAATTACCGAACCGGTTTGGGGTAAGTCAGCCGATTTGAGCGAAATCGTGTCTTTATCCAACCTACGCACCGGCGTACCATCCATCAGGGTCAAGAATTGATCTAGCGGCACCAAATCGCACGCAGTAGCATCGGCGGCTTGGGTTTTGAAATGCGTGGGAATCACCATCTTCGGTTTGAGAAGTTGCAAAGTTTGCTTTGCTTCCGCCGGAGTGTAAGCTTTCGGCCCTCCACCGACGGGAATCAGCACTACATCCGGCCGCCCAATCAAGATTTGTTCTTCAATGCCGATCGGGCCAGCAACTCCACCCAAGTGTAAAATCTTAACACCAGCTTGTTGCCACAGCCAAGCCACATTGACTCCAAACCGCCTTCCTCCCTCACGGTCTTTTTGCGTCCGAATCCCTTGAATCCGCAGCCCGTTCGATCGATAAGCACCAGGCTCGTACAAAAGGCCGGGATTGCCGGAAAATCCCTCTACCGCCCCTTCATCGAGCAACCGACTGCTAATCAGAATCAAATCTGTTGGCACTTTGGGAGAGCGATAGCCTGCCGTACAGCCCAGGGGGCGAAAAGGATTCACCAGCACCCTCGCACCGCCACCGGTGAACAAGAAGCAAGTGTGGCCCAACCACTGAATCGACAAAGAACCAGCAGTTTGAGCTTGATAGCTTTCCCATCCAGATGGCAAACCAGTGAAGAAAGCTGCCAACAAACTCGTCTGTGCGTAACGTATTAATTGTCGCCGTTTCATCTTTTGGTTGCGGTTGTCGGGTGTTGGTCGTTTGTTGTTATACCACAAATCCATGAAAAAACTGTATATTCAGTTTGTTGAATATTGCACAATCAGATTGAACCCCCTGATAAGTTACCCGAAATCAGGACATGGCAGTGATGTTTTGGGGTAGGGACACGGCATTGCCGTGTCCTAGGTTGCCGCGTTATCGATAAGTTAGGTCCGATCGCACTTTTTACGTAGTACAAAAAAGCTCTAAAGCCTTTCCAAGAAATTTCGCAATAATTGCTTTCCCGAAGTCGTCAAAATACTTTCCGGGTGAAACTGTACGCCTTCAATATGAGGATATTCCCGATGTCGCACGCCCATAATAGTTCCATCTTCCACCCAAGCCGTAACTTCCAAAACTTCTGGACAACTTTGCTTTTCTATTACCAAACTGTGATATCGAGTTGCAATCATCGGCGATTCTACTCCGACAAAAACTCCGACTCCGCTGTGTTCTACCTGAGAAGTTTTGCCGTGCATCAACACGGGTGCAGAAACAATTTTTCCGCCGAATACTTGACCAATACTTTGATGTCCGAGACATACGCCTAAAATTGGCATAGTCGGCCCCAATTCTTTGATTAATTCCAGAGAAATTCCCGCATCTTCCGGCCTTCCGGGGCCTGGAGAAATTACGACGGCTGCGGGCTGCAATCGGCGAATTTCTGCTAGGGAGATTTGGTCGTTGCGGTAGACTTGGACTTCGCTTGCTACGGGCAACTCGGCACCAAGTTCTCCTAGATACTGCACCAAATTGTATGTAAAACTATCGTAGTTATCGATGACTATAATCACGGGTTAAGTTTGATTTTAGGTTCCAAGTTTTAGATTTTATATCAAATCCGTCAGCATCGGAATAGTAAATTCATGTTAACTATTAACCGTCAATATCACCTGACGGTGCAACCAGAATTGATTTTAGATTGACTCGCTGCCTGAATGCAATAGTTTCAGGATTTTAGATAGATGCTATATCTAAAAATAGTTGCAATAGACATCTCCCAAAAAGCCTATGAAGAACAGGCATCCTGCCAGTTCCACAATTATGGGAGAAGTCTAATTTAAAGGCTCCAATTATAACATACAGCAGATTCCAGGTTTATGAAGTACATTCAATATCCCGTAGGGACACGGCAGTGCCGTGTCCCTACAAGAACTATGTATCTCAAATACCAGAAAAGTGCTGTATCAGTATAAGAAACAATTTTTGGCCATTCCGGGCCTGTTAGTACAAGTCCTGTAAAGTCTACAACCTATAAATGAGTTTGTATTATGAAACTAAACATCCGACTTGCTTCTTTGGTAGCGCTCTCAACTTTAGCTGTTAGAGTCTCCCCCGCCTTCAGTAATCCAATTCGTTCTTCTCAAAATCAACTGAACGAAATTACAGTTATTTCCAACAATATCGAACTGAATCGGGCGAAAAACTTAGCCCGTCAAGCAGCAGAAAATGCTAACGGGGGTTTGGGGGAATATCGAGCCGAAGCTGCGATGCACGGGGCTTCAGCGCAATCACCGTTTGTTGAAAATGGCAATGGTACTTGGACATTTACTTTTCAAGGTTACAAACCTGGTGCGTCTGTTTATACCGTAGAAACAGTGGTTACGGTTTCCCAAAATGGGAGAATCACAGTCGATTACAACGGACGAATTCGCAATTCATATAATGTCCGGTAAGTTACCGATCGTCAAATTTATAGACGCATAACCTCGATATGTAGGGCGCGCAATGCGGGCCCTACTAAATTTATAGGGATTCAAAGGCGGCGGTAAAGCCAGTTAAAGTCGAGCATTCTTCGATAAAATCCTCTGCATCATTAACATTTTCAATTTGATATTCCATAATGCGTTGTCCGTCACCTTTCATCTTTTTGGAAGAGAGAGGTGTGCCCGGATATTTTTCGGCGATCGCCTTGAATGCCTTAGAATGAGTATCCCAGTTATCCGCAGAACAGCTAATCGTTACACGCCACATAATTAAATTCCTCCTTGGGTTTGATTTGTGAACAGTGTGAAACTCATTGTGCCACGATTGGGTAAAGGTCAGGTGCGATTAGATATTATTAATGGATTTTGGATATAGCCACTAGGGGCAATCACATCTGGGAGGAGTATCATAAGATAAATCACAATTACGTATCTTCAACTTTATGAGATACCATATCATCCCCTACAACCCCAAACTTAAGGAATTGGCGCGCCAGTTGCGCAACAACATGACTCCCGGCGAAATCAGTCTTTGGAAATACGTCAAAGGTAAACAAATGATGGGCTATGACTTCGATCGCCAACGGCCTATCGATGAATTCATAGTAGACTTTTACTGCAAACAGTTAATGCTGGCGATCAAGATTGATGGATATTCCCATGATAGTGAGGAAGCACAAAAGCGCGATCGGCAAAGACAAGCTCGATTGGAGTCTCTGGGCGTGAGATTTTTGCGATTTACAGAGCACGATGCAAAGTATGAGGTTGAAGGTGTTTTAGAGGTTATTCAAGCTTGGGTTTTGCAGAATGGATACACTCCAATCCCGCTCAAAAGCCGAGGAGCTAGATCCATTCCCCCTCTAGAGAGGGGCTAGGGCTCTAGAGGACACACCCCCAGCCCCTCTCTAGAGGGGAGCTAGATCCGATCCCCCTCCTCGGAGGGGTTAGGGGTGGGTCTTATCTCAAAAGTGCCGATAAATCCAGGGATTCTGTTGTTTGGAAAAAAGCTAACAGCCGATCGACTATACGATCCACACCACCCTTAACATTAGACTCCACATTCAAAGCCATCACTGGATCGTGTAGCGATAAGCGTAACAGAAACCAGCCGCATTCACTAGCTGATGTGCAGGAAATCCGCAGCCCTTCATAGTTATTGGGAACGATTTTCCAGTCGGGTTGGGTTGAGACGAATTCTTGTAGTTGCTCGATCGTGCGATCGCCCAAAACCCTAAAATCATCCACATTAATCTTAATCCGAAACTCGGCACTTTCTTCAGGCTCTTGCAAATTCGCAATTAAATCTGGCAATGACTTATTTGCCAGTTTTGATTTAGCCAATTCAATCAATAGCTTGCTAACCAAATAAGCGCCATCATCCAGAAAGTAATTTTCCTTCAAAGCCCCATGTCCAGAAGTTTCAATAGCTAGCCATGATTCCTGTCCGCTTTGATTGAGGCGAATCGACTCATCAATCACATTTTTGTAGCCCCGTTTGAACCGATGATGAATTCCCTTTAAATCCTGTTCTATGAATTGCGTTAAGCCATCGGAGGTAATCGAATCGGTGACAATCGTAGAACCTGGATGTTCTTGTAACACAATGGCGGAAATCAAAGCAATTAAGCGATTGCGGTTAAGTTCCTTACCAACTGCATCGACGGCCGCACTGCGATCGACATCCGTATCAAAAATAATCCCAAAATCAGCTCGATTGGCAATAACCGCTTGACAAATTGACTGCATTGCCTGTTTATCTTCGGGATTTGGCACATGATTGGGAAAAGTGCCATCGGGTTCTAGAAACTGACTACCTGTAGTATCCGCACCTAAAGGTTTTAGAACTTTATCCACATAGAATCCACCAGCACCATTCCCCGCATCCACAACAATTTTTAGTCCTATCAATGGCTGCTCAAAATTATCGGAGTGATTGACTGACTCCCGAATCTTAGTCACAAATTGGTTCGCATAAACTGATATAAAATCATGTTTGGTCATGCTACCTGTAACGGCGGCTTTTTCAAACTCATTGGTTTCTGCTAATGCTAAGATATCTGTAATATCTTTTTTTTGTAAACCACCATTGGCGGTGAAAAACTTTAAGCCGTTGCGATTAAAAGGTAAATGGCTAGCCGTCAGCATAATCGCGCCATCACACTCAAAACCAAGGGTAATGGTGCTCATAAACATCGCCGGAGTTGATGCCATATCAAAATCGTACACTCTTGCACCAACTGAGGTGATACCCGCCATGACTGCTTGCATTAAAGTTGGGCCAGATAGGCGGCTGTCACGCCCGATCGCAATTATCAACTTTTCCACAGGTTTATGGACTTTTAGCACCAGCCAACTGACAAAAGATTGACCTAAGATTGTCGCTATTTCGGGCGTGAGGTTAACTTTTTCATCGGGAACCCCTTCGAGGGCGATACCGCGAATATCTGAGCCATTTTGGAGTTTTTTCCAGTTATAGTTTTGCATAATCATTGATGGTAATATTTTGGAAACACCTTATTTTACAGCAAATTTTTATCTAAAATTGTTACATTTATTGCATTTGAGAGTATTAGGACTGACACATAAGTACCAAAGAAACCGGGTTTCTGTGAAAAATCTAAAATTCTTAACTAAATATCTAGGAAGAAACCCGGTTTCTGGCCTCGGCGCGCATAGATACCAAAGAAACCGGGTTTCTGTGAAAAATCTAAAATTGTTAACTAAATATCTAGGAAGAAACCCGGTTTCTGGCCTCGGCGCGCATCTACAAATAGATTTCTTGAGCATCTTCTAAGGAATATTCAATTTCATCATCTTCGCCGAAAAGTTGCGTTAATGAAAAATCTTGCCACTGGGTACTTTGCTAGTCCGTGTATTCTGATACTCCTATTTTTTGTTGAGTTGTTATAGATAGGATTAAGCTAGCAATTTGTTCAACAATATGATCTGGTAAGCTATCAATTTGTTGATGTAGTTGTTCGCGAGTAGTGGAAGACATAAAAAATCCTCATCAAATTTGTTTATGGTCACAATACCGGATGTTCGCTGTTGATTTTCCTATAACTTCTCTTGATATCTCATTATAGCAATATATCTAATGGTAAGACTTAGGCATTACGGTGACAGAGTTTTTCAATCCAATAATGGAAATTATAGCCCCATCACCGCTGGCATTAAGCTCTCATTCCTTAGTCGCGCTCAACGCTATAAATTGCCACCAATCGGAACTCACCTTGCGCGGGAACTTCGACAATATCCGTCGCCGCATTGGTCGTTTCCACGCAGATTAAACGCTGATAATCGCGATCGTCAAGGTCGGCCATACTTGCAGCGATTTTTACCCAGGGATTCCACACTACGGCGGACTTACTACCAGAGGATTTAATGCGGATGCGGCGATTAAGACTGCTATCATCAATGACTAATTCGTTGGGAACATCGAGGTAAATACGATCGACCTCACCGATTGTTACTACTCCACCAACTTGAGTTTTTTCGACACCACCATCAGCTTTATCAAGATACTGGGTATTTTCCAATCCCAAAACCTGCACGCGACTAATATCTCCGACTTTGAAATAGGTGTGGAAAGCTTGGGTGAGGGGAAAGGCTTTGTCGCCTAAATTGCGGGTAGTTAATTCTACTGTGAGGGTTGTGCCGATCGTAATTGCGATCGTCAATTCAAAAGCTTGCGGCCACATCGCCCTCGTTTCCTCAGTATCCTTAAGCCCCAGAATGACTTGAGTTGCGCCCTCTGGAGTAGTGCTGGTTGTTACCACATTCCAGAGGCGATTCCGCACAAACCCATGACTGGGCCGCCCCAATCCTTCGGGATCTGGGCCAAACCAAGGCCAACAGATTGGTACACCGCCTTTGATGGCTTTTCCTTCCGCATAGTACGCTTTGTCGCTGAGGAACATCACATCGGCGGTTTCGGTGGCTGGTTGGAAGGAGAGCACTTGGCCAGAATACACAGAAATCAAGGCTTTGGCTTGGCCATTATCGATGTGAATCATCGGAAAACCACCGTTTCCGGCGGCGAAGGTGAGGTGGCCGACAATGCCATAGTCGGTGTTTAATTGGTCAATACTCATGCTGTTGGCCTGGTTAATTGCTTCCCAATTATCTCAGGACTTTAGTATTTATGTTTACCTACTTAGCAAGTAGTTTCAAATAGTAGCTTTGTAGGGTGCGTCGCCACGAGATGTTCAATGAAAATTACAGATTGTAGAAAGCGACGCACCTGATTCCTTGATATTTTGCCATAACTCGGCTGTAATAAACCTTGACAGATGCCCCACATTCGTCGTCGCAATTACAACATCTGGAGAGCCAAGAGTTCTGGCTTGAGCAACCAAAATCATATCACCATCAATCGTCTTGTCTCCTGCTGTCGGTTGCCCTTGCTGACGAGCTTCTGCCCAAAGTTTTGCAGCTTGCTGCATGGCAACCGTTGTAATTAGTAAATACTCAATCAATTTGGCTAAATCATCTAGACGAGAAATACCTTTTATCTTATTTGCTCTCAATAACTCACGGCGAACCTCATAGTCCGAAATCTCTGGAATGATAGTGCGACTCCCTGATGTGATGTGAGCTTGAAGCCACTGGGCGCAAGCCTTACTTTCAACAGACAACTTTGGATTTGTGATTAGACCGAGTAGCCCTGCATCCAATATTATGATTTGGTTTACCAAGTTATGCCCTTCATCTCAACTGGGAATAATTTACGCTCAGAGAGACGATCCTCATCTAATGCACCGATCAAATATTGACCTGTTTCTTGCTGTTCCTCAATATCTTCATCGTCCATCCAAGACTGAAGCAGGTTAACAGCCTTAGCTTGTTTTTGCCTTAAACAAATAAAGCTTTGTAAAAGCTGTAAGGTCACGGATTCAATTGAAAGCCCTTGTTGGTTGGCTTCCTGCAAGAGATATTGCTCAACTTCTGATGGTAGGTCAAGGGTTAGTGTCATAGATTTTTTGGGGTGTGTTCAACATATTTTAACATTCAGACTTTGTTCCTGTTAGCTATTTAAATCTTCCATAAAGGACGACTGTATCATAACTGATAGCATAAATCTGCGTTTTGCTACAAGACCTGGTTAACTGGCTGGGTACAACTGTCGAATAAACTCTTGGTAAAACTGCTCATGTGACCCTGAAAAGTTTTCCATTCCAGTCTTTGTTAAATACCCACTCTTGCCAGTATGTGGATTTTTTACATAGCTGTAAATCACTTTTTGACGCTCTGGATTCTCATGCCAGCTAATGTTGAAAGCTGCGTATTTTGGAAAAAAAGTCATTTCTGAGTACGCATCAATACGATCGTGAATCCACCAAGCTAATGCTGTCCAATCCTGTGTTTGCTCGTAATAAGGAATAAAAGAAGTCACAACAATACAGGCAGTTGCGCCCATATATCCATCCTGATCTTTGACATCCCAGATATGTCCTGCATGATTTTCTTCATTACTGGCGCAACTATATTGATTTTGATTTTCCGCACCTATTTTATTGACAGCACTAGCACGGAAAGCGGAACGGACGCTGATTCGACCAAGTGCATCTTGAATTGGCTCAAGCACTTTTTCGCACAGATTTCTTCCGACGGCAATTGCTAAATCTGGATCGTCCGGGATATTGGGAATGCTTTCAATTTGTGAGATTTCAGAATACAGAAACTCACGCATAAAAAAACTTTTTGAAAGTTGGATACGTCCTAATTTTTCCAGAGATTTTACTGTTTGCGGCTTTCTCATGATTGTTCAAAATTTAGCAGATAGAAACTTCCGATCGCACTCTTGAATTAAAACATCATTAATACTAGCTTCACGTCTTCGCATCAATCCATTTTCGGCAAATTCCCACTGTTCGTTACCATAGGCGCGATACCAGCAGTCAGAATCATCGTGCCATTCATATTCAAAGCGTACAGAAATTCGGTTGTCTGTAAAACTCCACAGTTCTTTTTTTAAACGGTAGTCTAATTCTTTTGCCCATTTGCGTGTTAAGAAAGCTTTGATTTCGGCCCTTCCACTGAAAAATTCCGCACGATTCCGCCACTGTGAATCTTCGGTGTAAGCTAAGGCTACTCGTTCTGGATCGTGGCTATTCCAAGCATCTTCTGCGAGTTGAACTTTAGTTTTAGCGGTTTCTAAGGTGAAAGGTGGTAGAGGTGGTTTAGTTTCCATTGGGATTGAGACGATTTTTGTTGGTGTTTACAACTTATAAGCTTTTCTGCATTTAAATTGTATGTCAATAAACAATCAAATTCTTGTGGGGTGGGCGTCCCGCCCGCCCTGAATATACAATTTACAGCACTTTTCAGGTTAGTGAGGTACACAACAGAGGTAGGGACACGGCAGTGCCGTGTCCCTACGGCAATAAAAGAGCAATCGGGGTGTACTTCATAAACGTGGAATCTGCTGTAAATGTGCAGCAGCTTATCGTTTGTGGTTGCATGGGAATAGTTCTGATCCTGCCAAATTTGATATCATATCGTTTCCGGTTGCACCGAAATGATATAGAGGAGACGGCAGTGCCGTGTCCCTACTGTGATTAATTGTAGGGACACGGCACTGCCGTCTCCTAATTTGGGCTTGCCAATTCGGGTAAATGCTCAACAATCCCGCCTCAAATTACAAGACTGCGACTGCTAAAAGGGCCTCCGCTTCACTCTCGTTCATCTCGTCGAGTTTCTGCCAAACTTGCTGCATCAATTCATTTAATCCAACTCGACTCACAGCGGAAATCATCAACACTGGAGCGCCGCTGATTTCTTTGAGTCGGGCGATCGCATTTCCAATTTCCTCATCCTCAAGATCGATCGCATCTACCTTATTAAAAGCCAAAATCTGCGGCCGATCGCCCAAACCTCGCCCGTAAGCTTTCAATTCTTCTTGAATTGTGATGTAATCGGCGATCGGATCTTCATCGGTGATATCGACTAAATGCAGCAGCAACCGAGTGCGTTCAATGTGCCGCAAAAACTCGTAACCCAAACCCGCGCCTTCGTGAGCCCCTTCAATTAATCCTGGAATGTCAGCAAAAACAGTACCATCGCCACTGGGTTTTCTGACTACGCCCAAGTTCGGAACTAAGGTTGTAAACGGATAATCTGCTATCTTGGGGCGAGCCGCAGATAAAGCAGAAATTAGGGTTGATTTGCCAGCATTCGGCAAGCCAATAATTCCCACTTCAGCTAACAGCTTCAATTCCAGCCGCAAAAATTTGTGTTCTCCTTCTTTTCCCGGCATCGCATAATCTGGAGCACGGTTAGAATTTGTCAGAAAACACTTATTTCCCAAGCCGCCTTTACCGCCTTTGGCAACACAAAAAGTCTGTCCGGGCGTGACTAAATCTGCTAAGATTGCCTGAGTTTCCGCGTCGTAAACTACTGTACCGCAGGGAACTTCGATCGTGCGATCGTCCCCAGAGGCTCCAGTCATATTCTTCGGCGCGCCCTTCTTCCCGTCTTGACCTTTAAAAATGCGGTTGTACTGAAAATCTAGCAACGTTTGCAGACTTTCCACCGCCACCAGAAATACAGAACCGCCCCGACCACCGGTGCCACCGCTGGGCCCGCCCGCTGGTATATACTTTTCTCTACGAAAAGCTACCATACCGTCGCCACCTTTGCCGGCTGCGACTTGAACATCAGCTCGATCGATAAATTGCATAATATTAGTCAGTAGTCAATAGTCATTAGTCATTAGTCATTAGCTATGATACCAGATCGAAGTACAATATTCCTGTTTTTCTGGAGTCCGCAGAGGCCCACTTACAATTGCCGAAAAAATATAGTTATATCAATTTAAAAAATTAGTACACATGGATAGATTGTATCCGATCGCCTGTAGGGAAACGGCACTGCCGTGTCCGGCTCTTTAATCTATGACTTTTAATAATTTGTATCAGATTCAAGATTGTAATTTTTTTTTAATTGATACGATCAAAGTAGATTTTATATGAGTAAGCTGTTACGCATTTAAACCACTAACGAGGCCTGTAGGGTGCGTCAGCTCGATCGCTTATTAAATAAGGGAAACGCTGCTGGCTGACGCACCCTACAATACTATGATACCAGATCCAAGTACAATTTTTATCTTTTGGTGTGCAGTGCACATCCTACTGGACTAATTAGTAGTCATTGGTTAATAGCTTACAATCATTAATCGAACATTTGACAAGAATGACCAATGACTAATGACTAATGACTAATGACCAATGACTACTGACTATTAACAATATGTCGATACATCTTCCTTGCAATCATCTGCCAAATAGCAGAGAGCTCGAAAGCGCATCCCCACCAACTGTTCGTAAAGCGGGTTAATCTGGCACATCGCCGGAATGTGGACGATTTTGCGACCAAATAATACGACATCTCGCTCAAACGGACACTGCGATGGAATCATTTTGCAGACAAAATGTGCTACTCTGGGATCGTGAACTTCCCAGCCGTCGAGCCAGTCTTTGACCGGTTGCAGGACATTTTTGTGGTGAGGTTGAGGTAGCCGAGATGAAAGGGGGATTTCGGCGGGGGCGACATTGGGATCGAAGACTATTTGGCTGATTGGGCCTTGGGGATCGCACTTGCTGTCTTCGATGGTGTGTCGCAGAGATTCGATCGCCTCGACGTTGTGACCCAAAGCTGTGCAAAACTTGTAAAGTATCTCGTCTTCCGAAAGCGAGTACGTACCGTCTGCCAAGGCTACCATTACGGCTGTTCTCAAAAAATTCTCGCCGTTGGCGGTGCTTTTGCCCAACACAGCGGCTAGTTCCTCTGGGGAAATAGGTTCAAAACCGCCGTCAAAAGATACTAGATTTAGTTGATCCTGAGTTAGATTGGCAATCATTTTTTGCTCGTTTTCGTCAAAGTTGCCGTCTGCCCAAGTAATTGTCAGCAATCCGCGCAGCCAAGCGGTAATCTCTTCATTGGTACAGGAAGATTTTGCATCACTCATTAGCATTTCCAGTTCGATATACCAGTCAAGTTGTTGATTTGGAGCGGGAAAAACATTCCCCTCACCATAATTTTTACTGCTTTTTTGGTCGATCGGTCTATTTGTTGAAGGTTTGTGCCTGAAGATTGCTCCAAACGCTTGTAGTGGACGTGTTAAAAGCATATTTTTTTCTCAGGAGCGTCGCCTATCGGCGAGCTAATTTATTGGATAATCCGATTCCTCTACAATGTCATCTGTCTGAAGGAATAGGTTTGTCAGATTCATCTTAACTACAGTTGCGCCGATTTGAGATGGCGATCGAATTTTACTTGCCCGATCGACCTAATTTTTGGCAAAAAATCAAAAGTTTGACAACATAGGATCTAATCAGAAACCGGGTTTCTCACCCAGGGGCGATCGAGCTTCGCTACCTTTACATAGTAATATATATTTTTGTAAATTTTTGTGTATCGACAAAACAATCTTGACAGCAAGTCGGCTTTATGCTTCTGAAATCACAAAAGCTAATGCGAGTGTTGCCGTCTGTCCAGGGTTGTGATTGCTGTGTCTGTATCGACAAAGCTGATTTTTTTTTAACTGCGGCGGCACAAAATCCAGCGCAATTCCATAGGTGGCCGTCCGTTTGCCATCGGGAAGACATCTCGACCGGTGGCCCAACTCGGAAACCAGGGCGTCGGCGGCCAGGCTCCTGCGGGCAGGTGGTGGCGTTCGTATTCGATCACCAATTCGTTGGAGATTTGGACTAAGGGCAACCCTTCCATGGCGGTAGCAAGCTCTTGGGGTGTAAATAAAGTAGACCAGGAGAGTTGGGCAACTTGCCGCACCAGGTCGTCAGGCTGGTAGTCGCCGATGGTTAAAAAGGTGCTGAACAGTAACACGCCTCCGGGACAGAGGAAGTCGCACATTTTAGCTAGAAACAGCCGTACTTGATCGCTGTCTCGAAAATGCGAGATGACTTCGGCGGCAACTGCAAGTTGGTAGCGGGCCGGTTTCATCCGCATTAAGGGATCGAGAACATCGCCTTCGGTGACAGTCACGGGAAGGTTTTCGGCTGTTGCGGCAGTTTTCAATTGTTCTGCAAAAGCGGAGGTTAGTTCGATCGCATCCACAGAATAGCCCAATCTCGCCAGCGGCAAGGTATTGCGGCCGGTACCAGCCCCCACGTCTAAGATGCGGATGCGATCGGGATTTCCCAATTTAGCAGCCGTTGCCATCAATTTTGCATCGGGATGAGAGCCAAAAAGCGGAGGTTCTCGGGTGTCTATCCAGTTTTTGTACTGTTCTCCAACGGTTGAGCTACTAAGAATCACTTTGCAAGCTAAACCAGTTTGTGGCGGCTGTACCGATTCGTATTGCAGGATCAGCACCGATGCTGTGGAGGTACGGTAGCCTTGCTCTAACTTAGCGGCTAAAAGCTTGCTGAGCTCATCTTTGCGGTCTTCGGGCAATGGTCTGTCGAGAGTATTGAATAGCTTCTCGATCGACTTGAGATACTCACTGAGCATTCCCGGTATGCAGGGGAAAACCAATTCTCCACGAGCATTTACGCGAGTATTAACTTTGTAGAGGATAGCTTGCTGGAGAATATCGGGATTTACTACCAATGGTAGCTGTGCGGTTTGGTTGATCGTCGTTTCTGCGCCCATAATTTCCGAGAAGATGTGATTAGTTATTAGTTATTAGTTATTAGTTATTGGTTATTGGTTATTGGTTATTGGTTATTGGTTATTGGTTATTTTTTCTATCAATTCCGGCGCTGCCGGAATTGATATAGAGGACACGGCAGTGCCGTTTCCCTACGCTACATTAATTGTAGGGACACGGCACTGCCGTGTCCTGATTTCGGGTAATATTAATTCCGACGCAACCGGAATTGATATTACATATTTGGGGCGGACAATCTTCGCCCAGCCACAACCTTTTAATTGTAGAGATATAGTTTAATTTAAATGCCGATCGAGCCGATCGAACTTGTTGCCTGACAATCAAATCTCAATCCCTGTTAATCTTTAGTGTCGGGGAGAGTTTCGACTACATACTCCGGTACATACTCTGGTGGCTTTTCGGGCAAATTCTGGGATAAATTCTCCGGTGGCTGTTCGAGTCTGACTCGCCGGATCGGGAGATTTGCAATCAGTGCTGTGGCCCGCTGATCGCTAGCGAGGGAAAACTCTGACTCAGTAGTATCGATTTCCACGTAGCGAGACACCACCTCTAGGATTTCTCGGCGCATCGCTTCAACCATTTCTGGACTCAGCTCTGACCGATCGTGGGCGAGAACCAGTTTGAGACGACGTTTTACTTCATCGCGGCTGTTGTCAGGGGTGCGCGGGAAAAGTCGTTCGAGAAGTGTGTAGATCATGGGTTTGGCTCAGTTGTCAAGGGTTAGGCATAGAAAACTTAATTTTGGAAAAATCTAGGCTTTGGTATTGGATCGAGTCGCTACTTGTTAAAGCCGATCGCAAACATTGGCAACAAATCACATAATTTTCATGTTAAAAAACTTGCGGAGGCGGCTAAAAAAGGTTTCGGGACGAGGATTTAGATCGAGAAATTCCACTTTTTCCCCTTCTAAACGGCGGGCAATATTGTCGAAAGCAGTTCCAGCTAAAGAAGCCGTTTCTGACAATACTAATGGTTCGCCTCGATTCGTAGAAACGATGACGCGCTCGTCGTCAGGAACGACGCCTAACAGCGGAATAGCGAGGATTTCCCGCACGTCTTGCACCGACATCATATCATTTGCCAGCACCATTGCGGGTCTGATCCGGTTGACAATCAGGTTGATTTTCTTGACGTTGTTAGCTTCCAGCAGCCCAATGACTCGATCGGCATCGCGGACAGCAGCGATTTCGGGAGTAGTGACAATGATCCCTTCTTGAGCCGGGGCGATCGCATTTTGAAAACCCTGTTCAATTCCCGCCGGAGAGTCGATCAAAATATAGTCATACTTAGATCCCAACATCTCCACAAGTTGCTTCATTTGCTGCGCGCTAATGGCATCTTTCATGCGAGTTTGCGCCGCCGGCAACAGTACCAATCGCGGCTGACGCTTGTCTTTAACCAAAGCTTGTTCTAATCGGCACTCTCCTGCGAGAACTTCGAGTGCGGTGTAAACGATGCGATTTTCCAAGCCCAACAGCAAGTCTAAGTTTCTGAGGCCAAAATCGGCATCAATCACAGCAACATTGCGCCCCCGCTTAGCTAAAGCCATTCCGAGATTAGCTGTCGAAGTAGTTTTGCCAACTCCGCCTTTCCCTGATGTAACAACAATAATGCGAGGCATAAGCAATTTTAGATTTGAGATTTTAGATTTAGCGATTGGTAACAACAGTTAACAGTTAACAGTTAACAGTCAACTAACCGACTAACAAAGATTTGTCAAAATCAGAAGCTCTACCGATCCGAATCCCTTGAGGTGTCACATAGGCGACTTCCGGGAAAAACTGAGCGGGTGAGGTTTCTGGGCCTCTGGCAACATATTTAGCAATCCTAATCACCATCGGTTCCATCTGCAAGGTCATAATCACGCTTTTGGTATTGCCACCAGCACCGGCATGAACCACGCCCCGCAAACGGCCCCAAACTAGGATATCCCCCCCGGCGATGACTGAGCCGCCAGGATTTACGTCTCCCAAAAGTACCACGGTGCCCGGATGGCGAATTTCTACGCCCGATCGCACTGTCATCTGCAAATATAAAGGTTCTGCTAGGGATTGCGGTTTTTCCGTGGAGGCTTTACTCAGGGAAGAAACGGGAGGCTGCTGTTCTACACAATAGCCGGCGGTGGCTGCGGCAACGGCTGTTTGACGGCGGTTGGTGTGGACTCGTTTGAGTTGGAGTTCGACTTCTAATAGGGCTTCGGCGATTTCTTGCAGTTGACGGATATCTAGGAGTCGATCGCTCGCCATCAATTGTACTTCGGCATTTGCCTGCCAAAAGCGTTCTCCTGCATTCAGCCTGACTTTTAACTGTTGCCAAAGTTCAGTCCAAGTCGAGGCTGCCGCTGTTGGTGCTTCGCTGGTGTTAGTTTCTGAGGGGAGTAGCAGCAGTAGCTGTCCATCTTCTGTTTTAAGACGGACTTGCATATCAAGGCTGACTTCGGATGTCGTTTGAGAGTCTGGGGCGGAAGTGGCTCCGGGGGAGGCATTGGGTGTCATGGGAACGGGTCTGAGTTCGGGTAGGGACAAGATTAAGATCAATATTAGCTCGATCGGGCTTTTGGCTCAGCTTCGTTTGCGAGCAAGATTTTTTTTTAACCGCAGAGGACACAGAGAAAGAGAATGGAGAGGAGAAGAAATAAATAGTTTTGACAAGCTAGGATAATTCAATAATCGTGCTTGCTAATTATTAATTTTCAATTACCCTTTTATGCAGCAAAGAGGGCGATCGCAATTAGTCGATCGTACTTTAATTGCAGGTTTTGGCGATCGGCTTTTCTCTCTATTTAGTTGAAATCTATGTTTTAAATCAAGGGTGACAATTCCCAGGCATAAGGTGGTTTCCAAAAAAGAAGATACTCACACTGACGGGTTTCGACACTTCGACCCTTCGACACTTCGACGTAGTTTATCCTGAGCGGAGCGTCGCCAGCCAGTGGAGTCGAAGGGTCGAAGGGGTCAGGACGGCGCTCCGCTCAGGACGGCGCTCCGCTTCGTTCAACCCTCGATTTATCAGTTGGTTGAGCGGAGTCGAAACCCGTCAGTATGGGTATCTTCTTTTTTGGAAACAACCTTGAAGAAATCGGGCCTCTGGATATTTGCGAATAATTAGCTGACAAGTATCTTGACTTTTGCCGCAGTCTGCGATATGTCAATCTTCCTTCGTCATATAAAAAAAATTATGAGTAAATCTTAAGTTTTTATTAAATTTAGTATTATAATTTTATTTAATCCTTCGTATTAATTCTCACGGTCAGGAACCAGCAGGCTAAAGCCACGTTCTCTTGTAAGCAATTGCAAGCTGTTCTGACCAGATATTTTGATCGCGAAGAAACCTTATTTATTTAGGTCGTCCTGAGCATTGCGACGCTAGTTTTCGGCTCTGTCACCTGCAATTAAACACTTCGACTCCACTCAGTCGCAGTTTTAAAGTCACTCTTTACAGTGTTGCAGGTTTAGCAAGCCTTTATAGCCAGGTCGCAGCGAACACTTCCTTCGACCCTTCGGCTCCGCTCAAGGCGATACTCAGTGTGTGGCATCACCCCGCAAGGAAAATCGAAGCAACCATACCTCGAAAGGAGGGGCAACCATACCCCTCAAACCCCTTTAGGGGATTCAAGGCGGCGGTCACTCTCCCTCAATTGAATGTGTTGAAACCGCCGGTATCGTTTTCCTCTCGGGTTTAAAGAATCGCTCGTTTTCCCCTTACCAATTTATTCTATGATAGCGGATCAATTTCCCTGGCTGACCGCGATTGTGATGCTACCCCTCGTAGCTTCCATCGCCATCCCTTTTCTGCCCGACACAAATGGCAAAACTGTGCGTTGGTACGCCCTTGGCGTCGGAATTGCAGATTTTGTACTAATGTGTTGGGTGTTTTGGACACATTACGACCCCAGCATCTCCACTTTCCAAATCGTAGAGAAATATTCCTGGATACCTTCTCTCGGCCTCAACTGGTCTGTTTCGGTTGACGGATTGTCAGTCCCGCTGGTACTTTTGGCTGGACTGGTGACAACATTATCAATCTTTGCAGCCTGGGAAGTCGATCGCAAACCGAAACTTTTTTACTTCCTCATGCTAGTGATGTACTCCGCACAAATAGGAGTCTTCGTAGCCCAAGACATCATGCTACTGTTCATTGTCTGGGAACTAGAACTAATTCCGGTTTACCTGTTAATCTCGATTTGGGGCGGGCAAAACCGTCGCTACGCAGCTACTAAATTTTTGATTTATACCGCAGGCGCTTCAATTTTCATTTTAATCGCAGCCTTAGCAATGGGATTCTACGGCGGAGGCGCACCCACCTTCGACATGGTAGAACTAGGCTTGAAAGACTACCCGCTGGGTTTAGAATTACTGCTGTATGCGGGATTGTTCATTGCTTTCGGCGTGAAACTGGCGATTTTCCCCTTCCACACTTGGCTACCTGATGCCCACGGTGAAGCATCTTCTCCAGTGTCGATGATTCTAGCTGGTGTGTTATTGAAAATGGGCGGATACGGACTGATTCGTCTCAATTTAGAACTTCTTCCCAAAGCACACGTTTACTTTGCGCCGATTATGGCGGTGCTCGGCGTAGTCAATATTATCTACGGGGCACTCAATTCCTTCGGCCAATCGAACATGAAGCGCCGCCTCGCGAATTCGTCGATTTCTCACATGGGATTCGTGTTGTTAGGTATTGCTTCCTTCACGGATTTGGGAATCAATGGAGCATTGCTGCAAATGATTTCCCACGGTTTAATCGCCTCAGTATTGTTTTTCCTGGCTGGCGTTACTTACGATCGTACCCATACAATGGTTATGGATGAAATGGGCGAGATTGGCAAAGTCATGCCGAAAGTGTTTGCCTTGTTTACCGCAGGTGCTCTGGCTTCCTTAGCACTTCCTGGTATGAGTGGTTTTGCTAGCGAACTCTCGGTATTTGTGGGTGTAGCAACTAGCGATATCTACAGCGATTCTTTCCGCGCAGTGATTGTGTTACTTGCGGCGGTAGGAGTGATTTTGACACCGATTTATTTGCTCTCGATGCTACGCCAGCTATTTTATAACTGTGGCACACTAGCGGCTTGCGATCTTGAGGATCTAAATTTGCAGAATCAGAGAGACAATATGGATGAAGCAGTTTGTTTTGGTAATAGTTGCGCTTTGCCCGGTGATGCACCGTTTATTGATGCTCAACCTCGCGAAGTGGCGATCGCATTTTGCTTTTTAATCCCGATTGTTGGCATTGGTTTTTATCCCAAGATGGCGATGCAAGTTTATGACGCTAAGACTGTCGCAGTCAACGCAGAAGTCCGGGAATCTTACATCCAAATTGCTCAAGTAAATCCTCGGATTTATGCGGAGGGACTTTTGCTTCCCAAAATTGCAGAAGCTCAAAGAGCGCCTGCTTTGGGTAAAATTACAGGCTCTGAATCTGCCTCGGTTTTGGGCATTGTTAAATAATCAAACTTAGTTTTTGTTGAAAATTGGCGATCGCTTTTGTGAAAGAGCGATCGCCTTTTTTGTTAGCACTGAAGTTGTGCAATAATCTGCATCAAATTTTCCCTAGCATATCCTACCTCTAGGGGCGATTTATGCTCCAGGTCAGAGGCAACTTTAGTCAGGATCTTTAGCGGTTCTTCAAAGCCTGTAGTTTTCATGAACAACACTTGCAGGCGATTTTTAACTAATTCTAAAATAGAACTACTTCGAGCCTCTTTACTTTGTTTTCCTTCAGCAGCAATACTGAGTTTCAAATTGTGAGTCTTCAACAAGTGCATTCTTTCTATTCCTTGCGTCTTAATCGTCTCCAAAATCTCCACTCGAATGCGATCGACTAATCGGTCGCTCACATACTGTACGATCAAAGGCCCAAGCATAAAAACCGTTTCTGTTCCCTCACTTATTTTGTCAATCAGCGATCGACGCCCCAAGGAATCGAGATTTTTCAGCAAATCCGAAAGCGACGAATTGACCAACATCTTTTCTCGCAAAGTCGCCAGCGAAATCGGACTTTTAGCAATAGCCAGCCAGTAGGCAATTTCTTGTTCAGAACTTGACATTCGATCGAACTGCTGCGCGAGCAAATTGCTGATATGTTCTTCTATAAATAACGCCGTTGCTTCCACAAACTTTAAAACATTACCGTCGAAAAACTTGTGAATCGTTGTCGCCACAATCTTTAACGCTAACAGATTGCCTCCGTACCGGGCTAACAAGATTTCCAACTCTTTGTTTGGAACCGATAAACCTTTTTCTTGAAAAATCTCCCGCGCAATTTCTGCGGAAATAGCCGGTTTGAAAGTTCGCACTTTTTCTCCCGCCAGCAAAGTCAGTTCCGTAGGTTCTTCTGAACTAACTAGCATCAAACAGCTATTGTGATTGACCTCACAGAGTCGCACAATTAAATCTCGATATCCTTCGTAGCCTTCGCGGTAGTGTCCAGCTAGTTCTTCTGGTTTGAGAATTGCTTCAAAATCGTCTAAAATTAGCAGACAGCGCTGCTTCCGCAAATACTCGACCAAGCGCGAAATTTTGCCGTTGAGGTCGATGGGCACATCGGGTTTTTGCTGGTTAGAAAAAAGTTGAATTAAGTCGGTTAGGAAGTCGGATGGTGCTGGAGTCGATCGCAACGATCGCCAAATCACAAAATCAAACTCATTCTGTACCTGTGAGGCCAACTGCACCGACAGAGTTGTTTTGCCACTACCGACAGAACCCAGCAACGCTACCAGGCGACAATTATCGGATACAATCGATTGCTTTAAAGTAGTTAATTCTTCAGTCCGTCCGTAAAAAACTGCAACATCCGGTGCTTGGCCCCAATCGGACTGTTGACCCGCAATCGCCATTTTGAATAGAGAACCTTTACCTCCACTAAAATCGCTCGTTCCCTGCTCGGCGTGGTATGAAAACAGTAACTGATGCTTCAATTCCGACAGCTTTCCAGGCCCGTTCCCCCCAATCTGAAACTTTTTGTAAACTTCGCCTAGTCTTTTGCGAACGGCGATGTCGCTAATGCCAAGCTTGGTGGCGATTGTCGCCGTAGATTGACCGTCGAGAGCCATAAATAGGGTCTCTAACTCGGCATCTGTGACTGCGCGCTGTTTGGCGATCGTTTGCACAAAGTTCTGAGGAATCTGAGTAGTCAAGGTAGGAATCTCGCCTGTACTAAAAATCTATCTTATATTATATTATGTGAGCTTGAATCGGCGAGGAATTAAATCTGCTAAATTTCAGCTTGCTTGTGCTTTTGGGCTGTTTTAGATAATTTGCACAATTATCGATTGTGAGGAACGGGGAGTCGATCGGCATTAATTGTTACTGTGTTTCTAGCCGTAGTAGCGATCGTACAGTGCAGGTAGGACGATCGATCTGTAGCATCAACAGATAAATTTCCAACCGCACCCGCACTCACGACAAACAAACAATCGGGTAAATTAACAATTCCTGAAACCAGCGCCATATCAGCCAACAAGCTTCACACCTGAAAATTGGGTCTGAAGCCTCCCCGTTTAGGGGGAAATCAAACAAAATGATTCATTGCTCCAATCCTCTTCTATCGACGGCTATGGGTAGCTGTCAACTGTCAACTGTCAACTGTCAACTGATGAAACTAGCGCCGTATTCTTCTGCCGAAAGCAGTCGCCAACTCGAATCACCCAACAGTTCCAAAACCTGCTGGTGATATTGCAACAAACTCATTCTATGTCCGACACTCACAAACGTAGTTTTAGTTGCTTGCAACTGTTCATATAAATGTTGCTCGTTCTTCAAATCCAAAGCACTTGTCGCCTCATCCAAAATAGCGTATCGCGGTTGGGTCAACAACAATCTAGCAAAAGCTAAACGCTGCTGTTCTCCTAAAGACAAAACATCAGCCCAATCTAAATCAGCATCAAAACCGCCCAATCTGTCCGGCAAATCTGCTAAGTTTACTGATGCTAAAACGTCGCGCAATTTTTCCTCGTCAACCTCGGTGCTGGTGTTGGGATACAGAAGTTGCGATCGCAAACTACCCAAAATCATATAAGGACGCTGCGGCAAAAACAGCATTTCCCCAAGTTCTGGCCGCGCCAAACGACCCGTTCCCGAGTCCCACAAACCCGCAATTGCCCGCAGCAAAGAACTCTTCCCAGCGCCGCTTTGACCGACAATTAACAGTCCTTCACCGGGCTGCACTGCTAGGGACAAATCGCTAATTAAAGTTTTTTCATGCTTCGGAGTATCTAAAGTAACGTGTTCTAACGTCAACCGAGAATCCACTACTACATCTATAGCAGTTTCTCCGGCACGAGATACCGCTCTTTCTGCTTCCAAAGTATCTGTAAATACAGCCAAACGATTGATACTCGCTGCAAAAGAACTCAGCGGTTCAATCTGAGTTACAATTACTGAAAAAGCGCCTAAAACCTGACTAAAAGCAAAACCTGCTTGAGTGATATCTCCAAACTGAATTGTATCGCTTTTGTCGGCAAAGTAAGCAGGAGCTAGAAACAAAGCCGGAATAATCACAACAGCATATCCGTATCCAGTGGTAAAATAATCCAAATTTCGCTGCCAGCCAATTAGCAAATTAAAATTGCGGAATACTTCCAGGAACCGCTGCTTTATTTGCGCCGATTCTTGCTCTTCCCCTCTATAAAAAGCAATAGATTCAGCATTGTCGCGAATGTGAACCAGTCCGTAGCGGAAGTTAGCTTCTTTTTTAAGTTGGTTAAAATTAAGAGGTACTAATCTTTGACCAAAAATCAGAGTGGCAACAGTCCCCAAAATAGCATAGACTATCAGGAATATCGAAAGTTCTTTTGAGATAGACCACAGGATACCCGTGAAAGATACAACATCAACTATTGAACCCAGGATAACGAGCAAAAAGGTCAAACTTGTCTGGGTAAATGATTTGATGTCTTGAGAAATTCGTTGGTCGGGATTGTCGATTTCCTTGTGTGAATTTATTTCGTAATAAGCCCGATTCTGAAAATACTTATCGAGGAACTTATTTGTCATCCACTCTCGCCAGTAGAGACTTAATTTATCTTGGATATAGCGGTAAATTACCACAACGGGAGTGCCTACTGCAAAAACCCCTGCATAGACAAACAGATACTTCCAGTAATTGAGTTGGTCTTTCTTAGCTAGTGCGGTGTTAAAAAAGTTACCGACGTAACTAATAATTACATTCAGACCGCTGACTGACAGCGACAAAAACAGCAGCAAAGTCAATAAAGCCCAGGGCTGCCAGTGCGGAGTTAATCTGCCTTTGAAGCCGACAAAAGCACTGAAAGGAAGAATTAACATCAAAGCTACGATCGCAATTGTCGGCGAATTAATAATTCCTTTCAACAAAGTAACTAAGCCCGCCGCAATACTATTGACAAAAACCGGGAAAACAGCAGCACCCCCCAAACAGAAGATGCTGACGAGTACAAACATCGCAGCGAAGAGAAATATCAACAACAGCGCCACTAATCCTAAAAAGATTCTGCCTCCCCTAGGTTTTACAGGATAAAAGTAAGGCTGAGCGATCGCAATAAATCGCTCCCACAACTGACGGTCAAATCGATTCATCTTTGATGTTTGCAAAACTACTTCAACTGTTCTAACATAGCAAGTCTTGCGGCCAAATGCCGCAGTAATTTATTTGGGAGTTGCGCGAAAAAATTGGTCTCATCCACAGACGGATACTTATTTTCCGATTTAAGTCGTGGATCGAAAAAAAAGGGACGTTAGTTGTGGAGCCAATCTAAAATCTAAAATCTAAAATCTCACATCGATCGGCTCAGAAGCAGTTGCGCTTTCACCGGATAAATCCGGCTGCGATTGGCTACCGTAAAATCGCTGGCTAATCCCTAAAATGACTTGTTTCATTACCCAATACAAAACAGCAATTACTACGAAAGTTGCGGCCATTACAACAACCGGACGCTTACCGATCAAATCATTCATTACGGTGTTAACCAGCGCATCGGGATTAGTCAGAAGATCCCAAGTGTTGAAGCGGATAAATCGCCCTAAATAAATGCCGATCGCCGAAAGTGCGTGTATCGTTATCTCCGTTGTTAGGATAAATCTACTCCAACCCTGTTGCTTCAAATAGTAACCCAAATTCATCACCGACAGCACATAAGCCCCAAACCCCGCCAGCATAAACACCACATATTGCGGAATCAAAGCCAATGTTACCACCCATACCGATTGTCCCTCTTTAATCTGGCGGATTAGGTGAATGATATCAGTTAAAACGTAGGGCGCATTCGGCAAAAATCCGATAAACCAGAAAAAACCACCCCACCAGCGGAGAGAGCGAACTCCGCGCTGTCGCAGTACCCAGATGTCTAAAGCCATCAGTGCGAGTGTAATGCCGATCGCCCCCAAAACGTAAGTTTTGCCCACATCTTGGACAATGTGCTTCAAATAGGCCAAAACGTGGCGCGTGCTGGGCAAAAAAGTAGCGCCCAGGAGAATGCCCGTACCCCACAGCAGCCAGCGCGATCGAGGTTTGCGAAACAGCCAAAAACTCAGGCCCAGCGGTACTAAACCTAAAAACAAATTCCAAGACATCCAGCGGACATTGTGTCCCATTGCTTTGATCGCTTCCAGGATTAATCCCATCATGTCAATTTTTATACAATAAAGGGTTGATGCAGTACCGCTTCAAGGGCAGATTGAATCCATCTTAGTCGTTATAGCAGAAGGAAGAAGGAAGAAGGAAGTTAATATCAAATCCGTTAGATATAAACGGAGGACAGGGCAATGCCTGAAAATCCAGAACTGCTGTGAATCCTACTACTACTACTACTACTGATAGGTTGTGCCGATCGGAATCTCAATCTGAAAAGTCGTTCCACATCCTATGGACGAAATACACTCTATTTTGCCCTTGTGCTTTTCCACAACAATCGAGTGCGAAATAGACATTCCCAACCCCGTACCTTTCCCCACTTCTTTTGTAGTGAAAAACGGATTAAAAATGCGATTTCTCACATTCTCCGGGATACCTGTGCCATTATCAGAAATTTCCACGATGACCGTTTTCTGAGTCGTCATCATAGTGCAAATAGAAATCCGGCCGGGATTTGCCTCTGCTTCCGCAACCGATAACTTTTGATACCGTTCCTCGATCGCATCAATGCCATTAGCAATAATATTCATAAACACTTGATTCAGTTGGCTGGCGTAGCACTCCACCAGCGGCAACTTGCCGAAGTCCTTAACTATTTGAATTATCGGCCATTTATCAGACGCCTTCAAACGGTGCTGCAAAATCAACAAAGTGCTGTCAATTCCTGCATGAATATCGACCGACTTCATTTGAGCTTCGTCCAGTCGCGAAAAATTGCGCAGAGACAAAACTATTTGTCGAATGCGCTCTGTTCCCACCTGCATTGAACCCACAATTTTAATCAAATCTCCTGCCATAAAACCCAAATCAATTTCCTCAATTAGATCCCGAATCTTTGACTTCGGTTCGGGATATTCCTGTTGGTAAAGAGTTACCAAGTCTAGCAACTGTTTGGTATACTGCTTGAGATAAGTAATGTTAGCGTGAATAAAGTTAACAGGATTGTTTACTTCGTGAGCGATGCCGGCAACCAGTTGCCCTAGAGAAGACATTTTTTCCGTTTGAACGAGCTGAGTTTGAGTAGAACGTAATTCCAGCAGCGCTTGTTCGAGCTGTTGAGCTCTTTCTCTTTCTCGTGCGTCGCTTTGTCGCAGTGCTTCCTCTGCTTGTTTGCGCTCTGTAATGTCAGTAATTGAACCAACAATGCGGACTGCTTTTCCAGATTCGTCCCACAAAGCTTGTCCCCGACTCAATATCCATTTGTAGGCGCTGTTGTAGCACAACAAGCGGTATTCGATGATGTAATGCGGCGTTTTCCTGTCTAAATGGTCTTGGAAAGCTTGAATTACTAAGTCTAAATCGTCGGGATGCGTGCCCGTTTTCCATTCGTCAAAGTAATCGATATTTGGGCGGTGTTCGTATCCGGTGATTTCCTGAAATCGCTCGGAAATAAAAATTTCTTTTGTTTGCAAGTTCCAGTCCCAAATGCCGTCGTTGTTACCTTTGAGTGCTAACTGCCAGCGTTCTTCACTTTGCATCAATTGAGCAGTTCTCTGTTTGACTCTATTTTCTAGTTCTTCATTAAGCTGTTTGAGACTTTCTTCTGCCTGTTTCCGTTCGATCGCAATTCCGGCTAAATTCCTGACCGCTTCGATCAATTCCAGCTCAAAGTTTTCGGGACTTCGCGGTTGGGCACAGTACATGGCAAAAGTCCCCAAAACTTGACCCTGAGATGATAAAATCGGAGCACACCAGCAAGCTCTGAGTCCAAAACCCAATGTAAAATCTCGAAAGTTTTGCCACAAAGGATCGCTGGCAATATCTGTAACGATTACCTGTTCGCAGCGATAGACAGCAGTGCCACAAGAACCGACATTCGGGCCGATCGCTATTTCATGAACAGCAGCATTGTAACTTTCTGGCAAACTGGGCGCGGCTCCGTGCAGCAGGTGTTGACCGTCTTGATCTAACAGCAAAATCGAACCCATGACATCTCTAGATTGCTGTTCAATAATTTTAACTAAAGTATTTAAAGTCTCGCCGAGAGGATTACTTTTAGCAATCATTTCTAAAACTTGTTTTTGACCGGTCAACCAATTTTCAGCCTGCTTGCGCTGGGTAATATCGCGGGCCATCCAAATAACCGTGTTTTCCTGCATTGGGGCAATGTTAGCAGCAAACCAAACATCTTTGTTGCCAATTTGCAAGCTGTATTCTAGTGAATGCGTCTGCTTTGTGTCGGCGGTAAGTTGAATTTGACTGAGGAAAAAATCTGCTGTTTCTGGTGGCATCATCTCGTGCAGAGTTTTGCCGATAAGTTCCGCCGGTGGTTTGTATAAAAGTTCGGGATTTGTGGGCGCAATTTTTAGATAACGTCCCGACTTATCTATCACAAAAATTACGTCATTCATGGCAGCAAACAAGGCTCGCAATTCAGATTCGGAAGCTTGCAGGGCGATTTCAGCTTGTTTGCGATCGCCAATGTCCGTCCCGATACAAAGCAGTCTGGCCAAATTTCCCTTGGCATCTAGTAAAGGTTTATTTGTCCATGCTATCCACACCCTTTCTCCATTGCGGCGGATGTTTTCATTCTCGTTTTGGCAGTATTTTTCCGGCTGTGCCAAACAGTCTCGAATCATTGCCGCGAGGTCATTTTCTGATAAATCTGTTTTGGGTATAATTGTGCCGATCGCACTTTTGCCAATTATTTCGGCTTCTGAATATCCGAAAAAAGTTTCAGCAAACTCGTTAAAAAAAGTAATCTTGCCTTCACTGTCTAACTGCACAATCATGCTGTTAGCATTCTCAACCAGTTGCCGATACTTAGCCTCGCTTTCACGTAACTTAATCGGCCCGTAAACCCAGCTAAAAGCCACTACTCCGCTCAAAAGTGCCAACAACCCGCCTCCGGTAAGCAAAAATCCTCGAAAAGGCGAACTCGTCGGCCATCCTCCCAGAGGAATGGCAGCTAACTGCCAGGAACCGCTGGGCAAAGTCACTTCCAGAACGATGGGATTATTCTGAAAAATTGCTCCATCGCCGAAAAACACCTCGCCGGAGACTCCTTTGGCGTCTTTGCCCTGCAAAGCGTATTGCAGCTTGGCTGAGGGGTCGTTGAGTCCTGCTTCGTCCATCAGAGAATCTTTGTCGATAACCAGCCCTGCCAAGCCCCAGTAGACTCCTGTTTCGGGATCTGCGCCCGAGGGTGTCAGAAAAATGGGCGATCGACTGATGAACCCGACGCCTCCCGCCAATAATTTCACAGGCCCAGCCAGCACAGTTTTTCTAGTCTCGATCGCCTGTTCGACTATTTCTCGCTGTTCGGGTAGCGCCGTCAAGTCAACCCCGAGTGCCGCTTCATTTCCGACCCGCGGATAAATGTAAGCGACCGTCGTACCTTTAACTAAAGTGATGTTGCGAATGCCGATTTGCTGTGCCAGCAGAATTCTCGCCGTCGCTGCAAACTCGGCTTCGGTAATTTTTGGGTTGTTGGAAATGTAAGCCACCAAACCCCGCATCAAAAACAGCCGGGAATTCAAAGAGCCTTCGAGCTTAGAGCGGACTGTGCTTAGCCGATCGATCGTGGTAGCGCGGTTATGCTGCAAAAATCGCTCTTGTTCCGATCGATCTAAAATGCAAACTCCGACCAAAATTGCTAGTGATGCCGAAATTGCTGCTAAATACGGTGAAATTTGGAATTTTCTAACCTTAAAGTATTCCATCTGCCAGCAGTTAAGGTATATTTTTACGTCTTTAGATAGATTTAGTCTAATTCGATTTTTCTAGGCAGATGCAAGATTTCCGGCCGTAATTGGCTTTTGGCAAGCAGGCGCGAGTTTTTTTTGTGTGATGGGACGCCTACTTTGCGATCGCGCACCAGAAGTACAAGAGATCCCGGACGCGCACCCGAAAGACGGGATTTATTGGCTAAAATAGGGTTAGCAATCATTTTTTTTCAGCGCTGGGCGTAATATCGTTTCCGGTTGTATCGGTATTTTTCAAACAGTCAACAGTCAACAGTCAACAGTCAACAATCATTCCGGTTACACCGGAATTGATCTAAATCAATCATAGGGGCAATTTGATGCAAGAACAGTTGATGGAAGCGATCGCACCTTACCGCGATCGAGTAGATTATCTAGAAGTTCGCCTCGAACAAAGCGAATCAACTGCGATTAGTTTTCGCGGCCCTCAGTTAGATGCTGTCAACCGCAGTTTCAGTCTCGCCGGTGGCGTCCGCGCCTGTCACAAAGGTGGCTGGAGTTTTGTAACTTTCAACGGTTTAGCTGAGTTAAAAGCCCGGATTGAAGAAGCTGTCGTTCAATCTCGGTTAGTTGGTAGCGAAAAAACTGTACTAGCAGATGTTACCCCAATTCAAGATTATGTAGCTGTGGAATTGGGCCGCGACCCGCGCTCTATTACTCTAGCCGAAAAGCGGAAGTTGCTCGAATCTTACAACCAGTTGCTGTTAGATTATGACCCGCGAATTCAGACGACAATGGCCGGTTATAGCGATCGATTCGGGATTACTTATTTTGTGAATTCTCAAGGCACTTCGATCGCTCAAGAGCGCTTGGACGTGACAGGACGTTTCGGGGCGATCGCCCGCAATGAAAATGGTGTCGTCCGCCAAGGGTTTGAGTCAATTCATTCGCGATCGGATTACGATGTCTTGACAAATATCGAAGATCGTGTTAAGAGTGCGGCCGTGCGAGCTGTCGGTCAACTAGAAGCAAAATCGGTAAAAGGCGGTCAGTATCCGGTGATTTTAGACCCTTATTTGTCGGGGGTATTTATTCACGAAGCTTTCGGCCATTTGTCGGAAGCAGACGGTATTTACGAAAACCCGAAAATGCAGGAATTGCTGACTTTGGGCAAACCAGTGGCGATCGAACAATTGAATGTAATTGACGACGCAACAGTGCCAGGATTGCCGGGAACTTTGAAATACGACGACGAAGGTGTGCCCGCTCAGTGCAAGCATTTAATTAAAAATGGAGTTTTAGCATCTCGGATGCACAATCGCGAGACTGCGGGCAAAATGGGCGAAAGTCCGACGGGAAATGCCCGGGCTCTGAGCGCTAGTTTTATGCCGTTGGTGCGGATGACTAATACGGCGATCGAATCGGGCTCACATTCTTTTGATGAAATGGTTGGCGACATTGAGGAAGGAGTCTATGCAGTGCGGATGTTGGGAGGACAAACCAACGGCGAAATGTTTACCTTTGCCGCAGCCCAAGGGTTCATGATTCGCAATGGCAAATTAGCCGAACCGGTGAGTGATGTCACTTTAAGCGGCAACGTATTTCAGACTCTAAAGGATATTGAGTCGATCGGCAACGACTCAGTTTATGCCTACGGCGGTTGCGGTAAAGGTGGTCAAAACGGTTTGTCCGTAAGCGTCGGCGGCCCCCATCTGCGCATTAAAAATGTCGTCGTCGGAGGACGATAAAAAGTTTTGATTTTTGAGCTCAACAGTTTTTCATCTGCGTAAGGTGCGCCATAAGCACCCGAAAGTTCAGGTAATATCAACTCCGATTGCATTGGAATTAATACAACCCGAAATCAGGACACGGCAATGTCCATTAGTGTCTTAAACCTGAAACCCTTGGTATCTCTCGTTCATAGCCAAGTCTTGATCCCCCTAAATCCCCCTTAACAAGAGGGACTTTGATCGGATTCTTGTCCCCCCCTTCTTAAGGGGGGCTAGGGGGGATCTGACCTTAATCGTTAAACAGCATTTTGTGACTGGGTTTGACGTTAAGTTGACACTCCGAAAGGCACTGCCGTCTCCTCTTGCGCCGTGATTTATTGTAGGGAAACGGCACTGCCGTGTCCTCGCTTATCATTCCGGCGCAGCCGGAATTGATATAAGGTGCGCCATAAGCACCCGAAAGTTCAATTAAAAACCCGGTTTCTTGAAGAAACCGGGTTTTTAATGACCAAAAGAATTGATCTGAAAGATTAGGAGGTAGTGGTTGCCGGAATTCTGCATTTCTCCCACAACCGCACTCAACCAAACTACGGGGAAATTTTAGTTACAGCTTCTTACAACTGTCTCATTTCGTCTTCAAGTACCCGAACCAAATCTTGGTTGCCACTGGCTCTCGCTACTTCTATGCGGTGCGTCAGTTGCTTCTGAATGTTAGCGCGGTGGGTATCAGCTATTTTTTTTACGTTTTGGCGATTTGTGTTCATGGTGGACGTTCCTTATATTTAATTTGGTGTATCTGCTACTTCTTTAATATAGCGCTAAATTTCAAAAAGTATCTAAATTTACAAAAAATTTACAGTTATTGACCGATCGACTACAACAGTGTATAATACCGGCGATAAGTCAATAGCGATACCTTGACAATCAAAAAAAAAGAAGGAAGAAGGAAGAAGGAAGATTAATACCTCATCCCTCCGTCTCAGACCCGATTCCGAACATTAGACCTCTTGCAAAAATAATTAGGACGGGCTCTCCGGCCCATCCCACAAGAT
>ENA-OFCD01000125-OFCD01000125.1-metagenomes-genome-assembly--contig:-NODE-125-length-49752-cov-3.877478_pt1 | contig 49752 bp, 42 predicted proteins | sample MGYA00153392_OFCD01 | MGnify analysis MGYA00153392 | reverse complement strand
TCTGGCGTAAAGCGACAGAATGCGTTCATCAAAGCCGGGAACGCGACGTTGGTGCTTGGGCAGTAACTTGGGCGCAAAGCTGGCGTGACGGTCACGCGGGATGGCGATATCAACTTCGCCAAATTCGCCTGAGATGGTTTTGCGGGAGTGTCCATTACGTACGTTGCTAGTGTCGTTGCCAACACTGCCATGCTGGGCATGGCCGAGGTGCTGTGCCATTTCGGCCTTCAGCGCCGCTTCAAACACGGCTTTGGTGAGTTGCTTGAGCATGCCGTTTTCGCCAATTAAATCACTTGGCTGTTTGTAGTGGGCAATGACGTGATCAAGCAGGGCTTGCGGAAAAGCGGGGCGCTCAGGGGGCGTTTCTGCGACAGCGCTGCTTGCATGTGCGTTACCGCTTGTGGCTAATTTCATGTTCTTCATTTAGGCTCCTTTGGTTTATATTGAAGCCTAGCAAAAATTAATCTACACAAAATTCTTTACACCCTCGTTAACCCAAGCCCAACTCACCCGAATCCAAGACCGACACAACCACACCCCGCGCAAATGTCTTGGCTTTAGAACCCCTCACGAGGTAGCATTCAACTGCCCACCGCGTGTCGCCTTTCGAACTTGAATTCGGGTTTATGCCCCAAATCCCGCTCCCAGAGCCATTCTAGCAATCCCCACCACCGCCACCGAACTGCCCACCTGCCTGATACCCGTCGCGCCAGCTGCGTCCCGCGGGCGGCGGTGGCATCAGGCTGCCGGTGTCATATTGCAGATCAACATTCTCCGGCTTGAGCCATTCATAAAGCGACTGCAGTAAATCCTCCGAAATCCGCACGCGCCAGGTTTCGGGCAGTGGCACATCCACGCTGGCGGTGCCATTGTTATAGCGAATCAAGATCGGGCAACTATGGGGTTGATTGGGTGCTAAATGCGGTGCCAGCTTATTGCGCAGCTTGCTGCTGTCGGCCTGGCCATTCATCGACAGCGTCATCATCTTGGCATGCTTGCGCGCCTCATCCATAGTGCGGACTTCATCAACGATGACGCGCATGCCGTCGGTGCGCTCGTCGATGCTGACTTTGCCGCGCACAATCAGCGGCTGATCGTCGATGAGTGAAGCGCGGCATTTATCGAACACCTCGGTGTAAATCACTGCTTCAATACGTGCACTACCATCATCTAACGTGATCACGCACATGCGGCCACGCTTGGCGCTGATGATGCGCTGGCTGTACAAAATGCCGGCCATCATCACATGATCGTTCTTGGGTTGCAGTTCAACCAACAAGGTTTTGGCGAACTGGCGTACTTCTTTTTCGTAAGTAGTGAAGGGATGACCGGACAGATAAAACCCGAGCGCCAGCTTTTCATTGTTCAGGCGTTCACGTTCGCTCCACGGACTGACCTCGACCAACTCCAGCACATCCATACTGCCGCCAGTGGATTCACCAAATAAACTCACCTGCTGCGCATCACGCGCTGATTTTTCGGCCATCTCAATGGCCTTGGGCAGCGAGGTGATCAAGGTCGCGCGATTAGGCTCCAGCGCATCAAAGGCACCAGCGCGAATCAGCGCTTCCATGGCGCGGCGATTCACGGTGTGGCGATCCACACGCTTGACGAAATCGAGCAGGTCTTTGAATGCACCAGCTGCATTTCTGGCAGCCACGATATTGTTAATTGCGCCCTGCCCGGTGCCTTTGATGGCACCCAAGCCGTAGCGAACCGTGCAGGCATCGACTGGCTTGAAACGGTAGGTGCTGGAATTAATATCAGGCGCGAGTACGGTGATGCCGTTGGCCTTGGTGTCGTCAAAAACAATCTGCACCTTGTCGGTGAAATCCATCACACCCGACATATTCGCCGCCATAAATTCGGCGGTGTAATGCGCTTTCAGATAAGCGGTTTGATACGCCAGCAGCGAGTACGCTGCCGAATGGGATTTATTGAACCCGTAACCGGCAAACTTTTCCATGAAGTCGAAAAGCTCTTTCGCGACCCGTTCTTTTACGCCATTCTTGACTGCGCCTTCGGTAAAAATGGCGCGGTGCTGGGCCATCTCGTCGGCCTTCTTTTTACCCATCGCGCGGCGCAGCAAATCAGCGCCGCCAAGTGAATAGCCGCCGATCACCTGCGCAATCTGCATCACCTGTTCCTGATAAATCATGATGCCGCAGGTGGGCGATAAAATCGGTCGCACCCGCTCATCGAGATAGGTCACCGCTTCGGCACCACTCTTGCGTCGGGTGTAATCCGGGATCAGCTCCATCGGGCCGGGCCGGTACAGCGCGTTTAAGGCGGTCAAATCATCCAGCCTCGAGGGTTTGGCTTTTAGCAGCAGATCACGCATGCCGCGACTTTCAAACTGGAAGATCGCGACCGTATTGGCTCTGGCAAAAATCTCGTAGGATTTTTTATCGTCCAGCGGGATGACGGTGAGATCCAAATCTTTATTCGCGTGCCCGTTCGGCTGCATGCCCGGACGCTCGTGGACGAGCTTGACGGCTTCTTCCAGAATGGTCAGGGTGGTCAAACCCAAAAAGTCGAATTTCACCAAGCCTACGGCTTCGACATCATCCTTGTCGTACTGGCTCACAAATGAATCAGAGCCGTCAGCCACATACAGCGGCGTGAAATCGGTCAATGGGCCTGGCGCGATCAACACCCCGCCTGCGTGCATGCCGACGTTGCGGGTAATGCCTTCGAGCTTGAGCGCTAGTTCCATCAACTGCGCCACTTCATCTTCATTGCGCATGCGCTCTGAAAATTGCGGCTCTGCTGCCATCGCGCCGGCCAAGTTGATGCCGAGTTGATTCGGAATCAGCTTGGCTATTTGATCAACATAGTTATAGCCCATGCCGAGTACGCGGCCCACATCACGGATTACCGCTTTCGCGGCCATCGTACCGAACGTGACGATCTGCGAAACCGATTCATGACCGTATTTATTTTTAACGTAATCAATGACGCGATCACGGCCTTCCTGACAAAAATCGATATCAAAGTCTGGCATCGACACCCGTTCCGGATTCAGGAAGCGCTCGAACAGCAATTGATATTCCAGCGGGTCCAAATCGGTAATGCCGAGCGAATAAGCGACCAGTGAACCTGCGCCTGAGCCTCGACCTGGCCCAACCGGCACACCATTATTTTTGGCCCAACCAATGAAATCTGCCACGATCAAAAAGTAGCCAGGGAAACCCATGTGAATAATGGTTTTTACTTCGAACTCGAGGCGCTCCAGATAGGGCTGATAGATTTCGCCGCGTTTTACAGCATCAGGGAAACTTTTTTCCAGCCGTCGATCAAGGCCCGACTTTGCAGAATCAAACAAATACGCTTCAATGCTTTCGCCATTGGGTGTCGGGAAATTCGGCAGCTTTGATTTGCCGAGCGAGAATTCGAAATGGCAGCGCTTCGCAATTTCGCCCGCGTTTTCGAGCGCTTCGGGAATATCGGCAAACAGCGCCGCCATCTCGGCGCCAGATTTGAAATACTGCGCGGGTGTGAAATCACGGGTGCGACGTTTATCACCCAACACTTCGCCACGCGCAATGCACACCCGCGCTTCATGCGCTTTGAAATCATCGGGTGCCATAAACTGAATCGGATGTGTTGCCACCACCGGCAGATCGCACACACTGGCCAGATTCATGGCAGCAGCATTGTAAGGCTCATCGAAATCGCGCTCAGCGCGTTGCAACTCAATATAAAACGCATCCGGAAAATCATGGTTCCAGCCATTTGCCAACGCCATCGCGCGCTTGGTATCGGCCTGCATCAAGGCATGGCCAATATCGCCAAACGCCGCTCCAGATAGGGCGATCAGGCCATCAGATGTATTGCGCGTGAGCCAATTTCGATTAAGTTCGGCACGCCCGCGCCAGGTATTTTCCCGATAAGCGCGAGTCAACAATTGACATAAATTCAAGTAGCCCGCTTCGTTGCGGCACAACAATAACAAGCGTTGCGGCTGGTCGCGATTTTTTTCATTCTCGATAAAAACATCACAACCGATAATCGGCTGTACCCCGCGTCCCCGCGCCATTTGATAAAACTTGACCGCGCCGAACACATTGGCAACATCGGTAATCGCCAGCGCAGGCAACTTGTCAGCGCTCGCTTTCGCCACCGCCTCGTCGATACGGACAATCGAATCCGTAATCGAGAATTCGGTATGGAGGCGGAGATGAGCAAAAGGTTTGGTAATAATCATTGCAAGCGTTCAAAATTCAGATTGAATTTTACCACTCGCTGCGGCACTACAAACTTGATGGAGCCGCATCGGCCGTAAATAAACGGCTTGCAAACCCGCGCTAAATGCCTGTCGCCCGGCAATGTGCGGCAATTTCATCGGCCAGCTGCTGATGCAAGCCGACTGGCAAGTCATGGCCCATACCGGCAATCACGGACAATCGGGCAGCCGGGATTTCGCGCGACGTCTCAATGCCGCACGCCACCGGCACCAGCGGATCATCTTTGCCATGAATCACCAGCGTGGGGGCGACGATACGACGCACTGCTTTCGTTCGATCACCGCTCGCGGCAATCGCCATCAATTGACGCGCCGCGCCGGGCGGATGGTAGGAACGGCGTACATGACGTTCGCAAAAAAGCTCAAGCGTGATTTCATCTTCCGGAAAGCCAGGGCTACCGATCGCACGGATGACTTTTTTCATGCGCCGCACGGCACCGGCAATATCGCCCTTTTTTGCGGGCATGGTCAGGATAGCGTTGCGTGCTTTGCGGGTCGGCCCCGGCAGACTGCGACGACCCGTGGTAGACATAATCGAGGTCAGGCTCGCGACTTTATGCGGAAAATTAGCGGCCAGGTTCTGCGCAATCATGCCGCCCAGCGATGCCCCCACCACATGCGCGCGCGCAATGCCCAGCGCGTCCAGCAGGCCTGCCGCATCGGCTGCCATATCGTTGATGAAATACGGCGCATTAAGCGGTATGTGCAGCAGGTTTTTAACAAACTCCAGTGGAATATTTGGCGTGCCGAGATGATCCAGCTTGGTAGATAAACCTACATCACGATTGTCGAATCGAATTACGCGAAAACCGTGATCCACTAATTTTTCACAGAACGAATCTGGCCACGCGATCATTTGCATACCCAGGCCCATCACCAACAGCAAGGGTGGGGCATCATCCGCGCCGAGAATTTCATATTCGAGCGTCAGCCCGTTTGATGAGATGGATGGCATGGGCTCTATTCCGGGCGATTCGGATCGCGGTAGAAATATTGCCGCCAGCCACTACGATCAAATTTGCACCATCTACCTTCGGGCTGCGACAAACGATCAGCCACCGCGTAAAGCGCAATCGGGTTCATGCCCATGCCGACATGGCTGGCGATAACCTCGATATTTTCGGCCGTCTTTGATTCTTTCTGGATCGATAGCGGCCATGAGACCACGCCATCGGTGCGACTAAAAATTGATGTGGTGGGCACTGGCGGTGCGGCTTTGATATGCGCCAGCATTTGTTTATCTTGCAGCTTATGGCCGCTCACCAATTCATAAAAGCGCCATGCATTGGTCGCTTTGGGATCCCCCGCAAACGGGGTGCCGAGCGTGATCACGCTGCGCACATGTTTGGGTAAGGCCTTGGCGAATTCACGCGCATACAAGCCGCCCAAACTCCAGCCGATCAAGCTCACTGTGCGTTTCGAGGCTTCATGAATTTGCATCACGCGTTCCACGCTTTTTTTAAGCACACCATCCCGTGGCCCAAAATTAAACCCCAAATCCCAGCCGTGGGTTTCATAGCCTTGTGATGTCAAAAAACTGCGCAACGGTGCAGTCGAAAAATCGCCCGCGCCCAAACCTGGGAACACAATCACCGAGTGACCATCACCGGGCGGCGCTGTTTTTAATAGCGGCCACGTGGCCAGCGTAGCGCCAAGCTCCCAAGGGGCACGACCCTCCAGCGCGATGAGAAATGCACCCGGTGCGCGTAATGGCTCAGTCATGCTGTCGATACCAAAAAGCGGGCCGTTTTTAACATCGTCTTGTTGGCTTGATGATGCGGTTTGCTTGGCACGGAATTTTTCCAGAAAATCGAAAGGCGATGATGCGTCATGGGGGTTTTTCATGCGGGTATGTAATTAAATTCAAATAGGAATTAAGTTTTTTTATGTTTTTGCTTAACCATGGCAGATGTAGTGGCTCTCTTTTTTACTAAGGTTTTGGGAAGTGCTTTTTTGACAACGGGTTTTTTAATCACAGATTTGTTCCCGACTCGGTTCGGCGGCTTGATTGGCTTTGGCGGCGGCACGACTGCGGTTTTTTTCGTCTTCACGGCCTTCTTTGCAGGCGCGTCAGCCGTGCTCTTCAAATCGCCCATCATCAACGCAACCAGCTCGCGATGACCTGCATATAAATGCTTTACAAACTCACCCAGCCGTGGCACCTCGTGTTTGGCCGCGATCAAGCCATAGTCGAGCGAGCCGTCATAGGAATGAATGGTTAGGTTCAGCGCCATACCGTGGGTCACGATGGAGACGGGAAAATTTTGCATCATGCGCGCACCGGCCATGTATAGCGGAATCGGCGGGCCGGGCACATTCGAGATCAGGATGTTGGCCACAACCGGAATGCGATTCGACGCAACTGCGGTTTTATATAGCGGTGTGATCACACTCATCAGCCATGGAATACCGAGCGAAGGCAAATCAGTGGCGGCCGTCGCCATTGCACCTTTCAGACTGCCGGTGAGTGATTTAGCGGCGACGCTCGCATCACGGATGGCAAGCAGACGCTTCATCGGGTCGGCAATATCGGTTGCCATATTGATCAGCATTATCGTGACCTGATTATTCGAGGTGGTGTCACCGGCTGCACGCAAACTGGCGGGCACCGCACCGACCATGGCTTTGGCCAATATCGATTTATCTTTGGCGAAATAACGGCGCAACGCGCTGGCCACTGTCGCCAGCACCACATCATTCAAGGTAATGCCGAAGTGTTTGCCAATGGCCTTGGCTTCGGGGAGCGGAATGCGCGCGGTGGCGAAGCTGCGCCGGGCACCAATGGCTACGTTAAGCGGCGTACGCGGGCCCAGCTTGATCCCGGCAGGCAATAATTTTTTTGCGGCTTGCAGGGGGGTATCGCCCGCTTTCAAGCTGCCCAGATTTCCCACCAGCGCCATCATGTTGGCCATGCCGCTGAGCTGTTCGCTAGGGGCGCCCAAGGTTTTTGCTTCACTGCTCGACAATACCGCGCCCGCGATTGACTTCATCGCGCCGGAACCCGCGCTCATGCCAACATTCAGGCCTGCCTTCAAAATTTTTCCATACTGCGCGGCGCTATTGCGAATCGCTGAGGTCAGCATGCTGGTCGCGGACAGCGGTACAGCACGTTTGCTGGTTGATTTTTCAGTCACCGCACGCGCGGGGGGATGGGGTTCGATATCGAGCAAGGCCTGCGAAAGTGCGACCCCGGCCTGGCCATCCATGCCGGCATGATGCAGGCGGGAGGTGAGTGCGACTTCGCCGCTTTGCAGCCCTTCAATGACACTAAATTGCCAAAGCGGACGATCACGATCCAGCATCGGCTCGTGCAATTTTGCAACGGCTGCTTCAAGCTGCGCCTGAGTGCCCGGCTTGGGCAATATGTGTGAACGAATATGCCAATCCAGATCGATATGGTGATCCTCAATCCAGATCGGATTCGCCAGCGACAGCGGCATGAACGCCAACTTACGCGTCAGCAAAGGTGCCAGATGCATGCGCGATTCTATGTGCCGCCGCAGATTGGGATAGAAACTACCTCGATGCCCTTTCGGCTTCTGGAATAACACCAGACTGCCGACGTGCATCGGCGTTTCGGGGGTTTCAAGATATAAAAACAAGGCATCAAGCGCGCTTAACTGTTGCACCAGTTTCTCCTCAAACCCGCAGTTCGGAATAATAATTAATTGCTGGCGACACGACTATTTTGGCATGGATTCAGTGCTATTTTTGTTTTGCTTATTTCTGTCTGCGCAGCGCAAAAAATGCCTTCAGCAACGCGCCCGATTCCGCAGCCAGCACCCCGCCGACAAACGCGGCATGATGATTCAAACGGCTCTCGTTGGGCAGATTCATCACGCTGCCGCACACCCCCGTCTTTGGCTCCATCGCGCCAAACACCACCCGCGCCACCCGCGCATGCAGCAGCGCGCCGACACACATCATGCATGGCTCCAACGTCACGTAAAGCACGCAATCTGGTAATCGATAATTTTCAATATTTTTCGCCGCATCGCGCAGCGCCACCATTTCAGCGTGAGTGGTGGGATCGTGTGAAGTAATCGGCTGATTAAATCCACGCCCGATAACAATCCCGTCTTTCACCACGACCGCGCCGACCGGCACTTCGCCCAGATCCCAGGCAAGTTGAGCCTGCACCAGCGCCTCCCGCATGAAGGCTTCATCGACCACCGACTGTCTTGCATCCTCTGTCGTTTCGCCGGGGAGCCGGGACGGCGGGCTTCGCGTATTACGCATCATCGCCGTCGCGTCCAAAATATTTGAGAAAACTCCAGCAACGGAGCGGCTTTCGAAGCAAAAATGCTTCGAAACACTCGTCAATGCTAGAATTTTTCTGGTAATTTATGGTGATGCCTTATGCTGATCTATTGGCTGATTTATGTGCCGGTTAATCTGCGTCACTGGTTTTTGTAACGAGCTTGCAATTTAATCTAATTTTATTAATGACGGCGCAGCATGCCCGCCTGCAAAAATAACCTCATCAGCAATATACGCGTCTACTTCAATTTCAACGAGGTGATCTACATCGATCAACCGCGAAACCTCCACCATCGTCGCTGCCGGACGCACCTCGCCAAAAAATTCGCCATGTACTAGTCCCACTATTTCCCAATCGGTCATGCGGGTCACGAACATACGGGTGCGCACAACATGCTTCAGCGACGCACCCGCTTCTACCAGCGCACGCTCAATTTTTTGCAGAATGTATCGGGTTTGTTCAGCCGCATTATTTTTGCCCACCACCTGCCCATACTCATCCGTGGCGGTGGTGCCCGCGACCCAAATGTGATTATCGATACGTACCGCGCGTGAGTAGCCGATGGCGGATTCCCAAGGGGCGCCAGAAGAAATATTTTTGCGATTTTTCATTCCTACTCAATCGTCTTTGCTTGTAGTGGTCATTCAGTTTTACCGCCAGTTTGACCGTCAAAAAAACGACAGCTTTTGCTGACGTGGTAGATGGATTCAGTTTGACGAGCCAAGCTGGCTTCCGCATCAATTGTCGAGCATCGGCTGCATCTTTATAATTTATCGCCCATCTGCTGACTGATCCCTGCCTTTATAGCCACCATTATCCCAGTGGAGGCTGTCCGGTATGGGTGGCGCAAGGCAGCTCTATATCATCGCTTGTCGGCACTAGACTGACAAGGAGAACGACACTAGCTTGTAGAAAGGCTTTTATTGCCATATAATTTTTATTATATAGGAGGTTTTATGCTCACATTTAAAGTTACCACCGTAGGGGCATCGGAAGGTTTCATTCTCAACAAGGAAGCGAAAGCCAAGCTCGGCGTTCAGAAAGGCGACACGCTCTATCTCACCGATGCGCCAGATGGCGGATTAAGGATCACTCCCTATAATCCTGATTTCCAGCGACAAATGACGCTAGCCGAACAAATCATGCATGATGACCGTGAAATTTTACGCGCATTGGCTAAATGACTACTTGGCGCTGGATCAGAACTGATTTGGTCTATGCCGTCCACGAAAGCCAGTTGGCGCGACATGGTGGACTGGATGGCATACGTGACAAAAACGCGGTGGAATCGGCCATAGCCCGACCCAAACAACAAAATTCCTATGGCGAACCCAAGCCGGATGCGGCAGATCTCGCAGCGGCTTATGCATATAGTTTGGCCCGCAATCATGGCTTTAGCGACGGGAACAAGCGCACTGCCTGGGTGATTGCTCGCGTATTTTTAGCCGATAACGGCATTGCCTTAAGTTTTGATTCGGTTGATGCAATCCGTACCATGGAAGCCGTTGCGGGCGGATCACTCGATGAAAAGCAACTTGCCGACTGGTTCCGTCAACGCATTGTTTCATGATAAAAAATGTCCTTGCTTGCGTGAGAACGATCAATGCCATGTCTCCTCTGTCCAAGCTTCCACCTGCAGTGCCATGACCCACGACTTCGGCACCCTCGATGCCCTGCGCACCCATCACCCCGCGTGGCGGCTATTGCGATCAGATCACGCGCCGCTGGTGGCAAGTTTTCTGCATCGCGTATTCGTTGCACCCAACGTTCGGGTGATGGGGAGACGAGCTATCAGCAGTTCTGCAGCGGAGTCGCTGTTAACAATACTTTTGAGTGAACGTGTGCCAGCGCTTCTTTCAGTGCCTTGGCAATGACATTGCTGGCCTTATAGATGTTGCGCATCCGATGCGCTTCATCCATGACAACCAGATCCCACTCGATCTCCTTGACGTCCGCTGCCTTGGATTTTGCGAATTGATAAGAACAGATCACTGGCCACATCGGCATCAGGAACGGGTTTTGGCGTTCTTGCTTGCGGATGGTGTTGTAGTTCTTGGCTTCCAGAATCAGGGCTTGCAGCCCGAACTTGTCTTGCAGTTCCTGATGCCACTGTTTGCGCAGGTTGGCCGGAACAATTAGCAATATGCGGCGGCGGCGCTCGGCCCAACGCTGAGAGATGACGAGACCAGCTTCGATAGTTTTCCCAAGCCCAACTTCATCGGCCAGGATGAAACCACGAGAAAGCGGGTTCTTGCAGGCAAACAGTGCCGCCTCAACCTGATGTGGATTGAGGTCAACCTGTGAGTCCACCAGGGTAGATGCAAGCGATTCCACTGTGTCGCTCGCGGCGCGACGGGTCAGCAGCCACGCGTAATATTGGCTTTAGTAGGGCGTGAGTAATTGTTGCGTTGGCAATTGGCCTCCGGTTGCTTCTTCTTATTGATGAGCGAGGTCTTAAATATGGGACGAGCAAGTTGACCTATTTTATCAACTTATCAGGAGTAACCATGAAACATATTCCCCGCTCAAACTGCTGAAAGACCCAAATCATTCCCACTCAATCGTCGCTGGCGGCTTGCCGCTCACGTCATACACCACGCGATTAAAGCCACGCACTTCATTGATGATGCGATTCGATACTTTACCCAGCAGGCTGTACGGCAACTCGGCCCAATGTGCGGTCATGAAATCAGTTGTTTGCACGGCGCGTAAGGCCACGACATTTTCATAAGTGCGGCCATCGCCCATCACGCCCACACTTTTAACCGGCAGATAAACGGCAAATGCCTGCGCGACTTTGTCGTACCAGCTGATGCCGTTTTCGTCTTTGGTGTTGCGTAATTCTTCGATGAAAATTGCATCCGCTTTGCGCAATAAGTCGGCGGCGGGTCGGGTGACTTCACCCAAGATGCGCACACCCAAACCGGGGCCGGGGAATGGGTGGCGATAAACCATTTCGGGCGCCAGGCCTAGCTCAATCCCGAGTTTGCGAACTTCATCTTTGAACAGCTCGCGCAGTGGCTCAAGTAATTTCAGATGCAGGGTATCGGGCAAGCCACCGACGTTGTGGTGCGATTTAATCGTGTTGGCTTTTTTGGTTTTAGCCGATGCGGACTCAATGACATCAGGATAAATGGTGCCTTGCGCCAGCCATTTAGCCTTCGGCAATTTTTCGGCCTCACGCTGGAAAACTTCCACAAATACGCGGCCAATAATTTTGCGTTTTTGTTCGGGGTCGGCAACCCCTTTCAGCTCGTTCAAAAAATCATCTCCTGCATCCACATAAATCACCTTCATGTGCAAATTGTCAGAGAAAGTCTTTTTGACTTGCTCGGATTCATGCAAACGCATGAGTCCATTATCAACATAAACACAGGTAAGCTGCTCGCCAATCGCTTTGTGAATGAGGGCGGCAGCAACCGAGGAATCGACCCCGCCACTCAAGCCCAATATCACTTCATCGCTGCCGACTTGTTCGCGAATTTTGGCCACGACTTGTGGAATATATTCAGGCATATTCCAGTGTGCTGCGCAGCCGCAAATATCATGTACGAAGCGGCTGTAAATGGCTGGGCCCTGAGTGGTGTGGGTGACTTCAGGGTGAAACTGCACCGCATAAAATTTCCGCGTTTCATCCGCCATCCCTGCGAATGGCGTGGTGTCGTTTGAGGCAATCACTTTGAAGCCCGGTGGCAGCTCAGTCACCTTATCGCCGTGCGACATCCACACATCCAGCAGGCCATGTCCTTCGCTGTTGGTGCGGTCTTGCACACCTTCGAATAATGCCGAGTGGCCGCGCGCGCGTACTTCAGCATAGCCAAATTCTCGTACCAGGCCGTTTTCAACTTTGCCACCCAACTGTGCCGCCATGGTCTGCATGCCGTAGCAAATACCGAGCACGGGCACACCCATTTCAAACACGATTTGCGGTGCGCGGGCGGTGTCTGCATCCGTCACTGACGCATGGCTGCCAGAAAGAATAATGCCGCTCGGGTTATAAGCGCGAATATCATCATCACTCATGTCAAACGGATGAAGCTCACAGTACACGCCCGCTTCGCGCACACGGCGTGCGATGAGCTGTGTCACTTGAGAGCCGAAATCGAGGATGAGAATTTTATCGGACATGGGCTTGGCGGTCAGGAGAAGAGGATTAGTGATTTAGGATGAGGGCTGACGACTGGGTTCGACCTTATTTGCCCTTGGATTCTGCGTGCGAATTCAGGTGAAAGCTCGGGTGGGTTTTAAAATATCGCCAGGCGACATATACCGCCAGCACACTCAACGCCGAGCACAGGAAAAACACTGAGCCAATCCGAAAATCACCGGCGGGATAGTGGCTGACTTTGGCCAAAATGGTCGCGCCGATGAGAGGCGCGATTATGACGGCGAGGCTGCTAAGACCCTGCAACGAACCCATCAATGCACCCTGCTCTTTTGGATCAGTCTGCTTTGAGACAATACTTTGCAAAGCAGGTCCGGCTCCGAACGCAAGCACATTACAGAGAATAAATACATACATCATCCAGCCTTCGGTAGCCAAACCGTACAACAGATACACAATTGCACCGGAGGTGAGACCCAACAGGGAAAGTCTGACTTCACCAAACTTTCTCAGCAGCCAACCCAGCAGGCCGGCCTGCACCACAGCGGCTGTAAGGCCCACAAAAAATAACGAGAGCCCGTTTTGAAATGTGCCCCAGCCGAAACGGAAATTGTTATAGAGCACCCAGGTGGTATGCAGCAACATTTGCGCCATGCTGACGAGCGCAAACACGGCCACCAGGCCACGAATATCTTTGCGCCGCGCAAGATTGGAGAGTGAGACAAATGGGTTTGCCTTTTTCCAGGCGAATTGATTGCGTCGTTCCGGCGGAAGCGATTCCGGCACGAAAAAATATCCGAAAATAAAATTTGACGCGCACAAAACCGCGCCAACATAAAACGGCAGATGCAAATTGATGCTGCCCAAAAAGCCGCCGATTACGGGCCCGAAAATAAAGCCCATACCAAAAGTCGCACCGATCATGCCAAAAGCTTTTGCGCGGGTCTCAGGCGTGGTGACATCGGACGCATAGGCATTGGCCACTGAAATACTGGCCGACGACATGCCGCCAATCACACGGCCAATAAACAGCATGGCGAGACTGGTGGCAAGCGCGGTAGATAAAAAATTCAGGGCCATACCGGCCATCGAAAATAACATCACGGGACGACGACCGACTTTATCTGACAGCGCGCCCAGCAGCGGCATGCAAAGAAATTGCAACAGCCCAAAAACGGTCGCCAGCATGCCATACCAATACGCCTGCAAATCGCGACCTTCAACAAATTCGCCGACAATCATGGGTAATCCTGGCACGGCCAGACCAATGCCGAGCATGTCAATAAAGACTACGGCCAGGATAAAATGTAGCCCAACTGTTTTAGCCGGGGTGTTAGTTGTTTCGGGCACTGCCGTATTACTCGCAGCGGCAGCGCTGGATGAATCAGTCAAAATTTTGCTCCAAAATGTTTACAACAAAAAAGTTTCAGTGCAGTTAAAAATGGCTGGGATAGCTGGGAATCGTTAAAGATAGTCAAGGGCACTTAAGATATAAACACACCTATTTGGCAAACCATATTGGCCGGCCATATTTGGCAAACTATCAACTGCATCACCCGCATTAATCGGCCCGATAATTTGGCGCTTCCTTGGTGATCTGCACATCATGCACATGCGATTCGCGCATGCCTGCCGAGGTGATTTCAACGAAGGTGGCATTAGTCCGCATCTCGGCAATGGTCGGACAACCAACCAGGCCCATAGAGGCTCTCACGCCGCCCATGAGCTGGTGAATGATTGCCGTAACAGGCCCTTTATACGGCACGCGGCCCTCCACGCCTTCAGGTACCATTTTGTCAGCGTTGCTAATGTTTTCCTGGAAGTAGCGATCGGACGAGCCTTTTTGCATCGCGCCCAAGGAGCCCATGCCACGATAACTTTTATAGGAGCGTCCCTGAAATAACTCGATCTCGCCGGGCGCCTCGTCGGTGCCCGCAAACATCGAACCCATCATCACGCAGGATGCGCCAGCGGCGATCGCTTTCGCCACATCACCGGAATAGCGAATCCCGCCGTCGGCAATGCAGGGGATGCCTAATTTTTCGAGTGCAATCGCCGCCTCAGCCACTGCGGTGATCTGTGGCATCCCGACGCCGGTGACGATACGGGTGGTGCAAATAGAACCAGGCCCAACACCAACTTTTACGCAATCAGCACCATGATCCGCCATCGCCAGCGCACCTGCGGCGGTCGCGACATTGCCGCCAATTACCTGCACCGCAGGATAAGCCACTTTCACATCCTTGATCATATCAAGCACCGCCTGCGCATGGCCGTGCGAGCTGTCTACGACCAGGCAATCGGCACCGGCTTCAATCAGTGCCGCGGCACGATCCATATTGTCGCCACCCACGCCCACGGCGGCGCCCACCCGCAGCCTGCCTTGCGCATCTTTCGATGCCTCGGGATGATCCTTGGCTTTTTGGATATCCTTGACCGTAATAAGACCGACCAGATCGAATGCATCATTGACCACCAGTACCCGCTCAAGGCGGAATTTATGCAGCAGCGCCTGCGCCTGATCCAGTGAGGCACCTTCTTTTACCGTCACCAGTTTGTCGCGCGGCGTCATAATATTTTTGACGGGCTGATCGAGCTCGGTTTCAAAGCGCAGATCGCGGTTGGTAACAATGCCGACCAAGGTTTTGCCCTCAACGACGGGCAAACCGGAAATATTATTTTGTCGTGTCAGCGCAATCACATCACGCACCAGCATGGTCGGCTGCACCACCAGCGGATCTTTCACCACGCCGCTCTCAAAGCGTTTGACCTTGGCGACTTCAGTCGCCTGCGCGCGTATCGATAAGTTTTTGTGAATAATGCCGATGCCACCTTCCTGAGCGAGGGCAATCGCCAAGCGCGCTTCCGTCACGGTATCCATAGCGGCAGATACCAACGGCAAATTAAGCTGGATCGTCTTGGTTAGCTGGGTGGTAAGCGTTACATCACGCGGATGTACTTGGGAGTGGGCAGGGACCAGAAGGACGTCGTCGAACGTCAATGCTTTTTTGACGAGTTTCACAGAAAGAGCTCCGGCAAAAAGCGGATTATACGCGAGTGCTGCACAAGTGCGTGGACACGTTCCTGACGCCGAGCAAAAATACCGCGCAAAATCAGGGGCAACATCCCGCTGTTTTTGACCACAGCGCCTGCAACGAACTCATTTAAGTTTTTCTGCCCACAAACTGCCTTATTTATTGACTCAGCCTATATTTAACGCTAATTTAGCGAACTAGATTGAAGTAATCCGTCTAACTCATTGATGAAACTTAAATTTTTTATAAATTATCAACACAAATGATCGCTCGTCATACACCTTCTGTTTGTAGCAGTAATCTCGTTCTGAATTCTGATTCGGCACCCCCCATCATGACTGCCAGGCCGCACGGGTGGTGGGCGTCATTTACTTATCGATTAAAATTTGCGACTCAAACAGCGTTAATGATGGCGTCATCAGGCATCATGGTCTTTGGTTTGAGCGGCTGCATTACTGCCCCTGTGCCGCCTGCGAGCTTACCCGCAGTGATTGCCCAACCCGCGCCCGCCAAGTCAAGCACATTAAGTATCGAAGCTGATAACGCTTTAAAAGCGGCTGAACAAACCGTTATTGAAACCCGCGTCAGACGTGCGCTTTGGACTGCTGCTACCGAGCACCTTGAAAGCGCCCGCGTCGCCGCAAGATTATTAAATAGTGATCTCACTTTAAAGCATGCGCGTGAGGTGATCGCGTTATGTCAGCAGAGCTTGCAGCAAAAACAATCACCGCCGGTTACTTGGTAGCCAGTCAGTCATTAAACTAAATAGTTTGTGGTCGTTGTTGTTGCCATCAGCATTAAGGAGCAAACCATGAAATCACCCGTCCAGTTATTCGTTGCCCTCGCGGTGCTACTTGCCACCGCGACGGTTGCCGCACAGGTTTACAAATGGGTCGATAAAGACGGTCAGGTTCAGTACACCGATACGCCGCCTCCACCGGGAGTGGCTAAGGTTGAGCCAAAAAAGATTGCTAAGGCCTCGCCGTCGGCAACGGCTCCTGCTACTGCATCCGCCGCCGCAGTGCCAGGCAAGCCAGTCGAAGCTGCCAAGACCTCTAAAGATAAGGCCAGAGATGCTGCAAAAGAAGTTGAAAAGCGCCGCAAGGAAACGATTGATCAAAATCTGAAAGATGATGATATTGCACAAGTCGCCAAGGCCAATCAGGAGCGTTGCAAAGGCGCAACCGCTGCCTTACTGGAATTCGAAAGTGGTCGCCCTCTAAATCGCACCAAGGAAAATGGTGAGCGTGAGTTTGTAAGTGATGAAGAGCGCGCCGCGAGCATTGTCCGCATGCGTACCGCAATGACCGAGTCTTGCAAATAATTTAAATTGCCTTTGTCGTCTTAGCTATCTCGGTCGCCATCATTTAACTGGCGTCCGATGAACGCCGTGATTGATGCAGTGATTTTTTCATGTTTCCTTTTTGTATCACTGCAGTCTATGGATGATTTTTTAACCTTTATTTTGGCGGAGCAGCTTCCATGCTCTTGCGGTTCGGTCACGTGATGCCGATCGGCCGGTCTAATGCCTTTGTTAGCAAATCGCTTACAACCATTGCGCGCTCAACCCAAAAAATAACAGCCATCCTGCTTGGTCTGTCATTCGCATTCGGTATGCCTGCATTTGCGGTTGGCTTAGCTGAAATTGAAACCCGCTCTTATTTGGGTGAGCCACTCAATTTACGAATCGCCGTGAATGCGGCCGCCAATGAGCCGCTGGACGCGTCCTGTTTTAGCCTTGGATCATCCGCCGACAGCAACACCGAAAAAGACAGCGCAACCTCATCTATTCCGTTGATAACGCGACGCGAAACCCGTCTGACACTGGTTGAAATCGGTAACGCCCGTTACCTGCAATTACGTGGGCAGCTTGGCTTTAATGAGCCGCTTGCCAGATTGTTGGTGCGGGTTGGCTGTCAAGCCGAAGCCGGTGTTACACGTGAGTATGCGGTGTTACTCGATCCATCACCGCTCATCGCTGCGTCAGTAACTGACAGCGTGGCCGCGGTAGTTGCAGGGCCTGTGGTCAGTCAACGTCTCAACAATGAACTGGGCGCACCGCTGATCTCCGCTTATTCTGCTGGGCAATGGAAAGTTTATGCGGGCCGTAAAGTAGTCTCTGTAGCATCAATAGCAACAGGCATTTTTCCCAAAAGCCGTGCCCGCCGTGCCGATTATATCGCGGCTTTACGCGAGCTCAATCCAGCGCTCTCAGGCACGGCTGACGATGCGCCACTGCCGGATGAAACAATACTAAAACTGCCAGATTTAAAAGCGCTGTCGGCCTCTTCGGTAGTGCGAAAATCGCAGGTCCGTACTGTTGCATCACGTCAATCAGCTGCTATGCAACCGGCTCGTCAGGCAACCGATATCACGCCGGCTTCAATACCCCCGCAATCAGCACGCATACGGTCTTCACCGGATCAAAATGTAGCGTCGATAAAAAACGTGCCCCGTTCCAGCGCATCCAAATCGCTGCCGAAAACCACTGCAGGGGCATTTCAGTTACGACTTTCCGGCTCAGAAATGGACTTGTCCCGCAGTCAGGGTATGACCGAGGCGATGCGCGCCGAGATACGCGAAAAACAACTTTTGCTTGATGCAGATGATCAAGTTGCCCAATTGCTGTCACTGAAAAATACGGTCAAGCAATTAGAAGGACGGCTTAATGCCATGCAGTCCAAGCTGCAGGATGCCGCTGTTGCTTCCAACACCCCTATTGCAAATGCCAATGGGCCACCCACGACTTTGCCTGAAACATCCACATCGTTATTCACCGAACGTACCGAACCCAACAAGCCTGTTACAAAAACAGCACAGGCGGCAGACACGGCAAAGACAACCAGCATCAATGCTGCGTCGCTAAAATCCACCCGTTGGCACGATTCGACATTTTTGGGTGTCTCGATAGGGTGGCTGACCGGTTTGCTTCTGTCATCGGTTGCGCTCATCGGTATTGTTATCAGCGCGCGGCTGCTTTACCGGCGCAGCCACGAAAAGCGGCTGGCATCCGTCCATGATTTAAATTCTCTAAATGAGGCCAATATTTCCTCGGCAGACGATTCATTATTTTTTGATCCTTCCGCAGAGCACGGGATCGGCAATGGATTTGATCCTTTTACATCCCGACATGCCGTCGCAAACGCGGGCCATGATGGCGTCGGCAATACTGATACAACCAACCCGCGCGACGCGGATAAAGCAGTCGATGAATTTGCTCGCGCCAACCATCTGCGCGATGAAGCGATGCTCAAAGCTATTAAACAGCAGCGTACCGTGCAGATGCAGTCGCACCCTGACTCTGCAACCGGGCCGGGCCATGAAACCACTCCTGCTACGCCACGTTTCGACACCACCATGCCGCCTGCATTGTCACTGTTGGCTGACCTCTCGGCTGATGATGAGATTGCGCGTTTTGATTTAGACACGGCCCCTGCAACGGCAGTCGATTTTCTGATCGGCAGTGATGATCCCGGCAATGACGCTCACATACGCCGCTTACAATATATGTTTGAGCGTTATCCGGAGCTGTCGTCAAAGACCATTTCGATTGATGATGCAGACTCGGTCATCAATGCTGCGCGCTTGTACTATGAAGAAGCCGAAACCGAAAGTGCCCGCGACAAGGCTTGTGAGCTTTTGACCTTCGGCATTGAAGAGCGTCCACAAGAAATTCGCTTCTGGCTTGCGCAGTTCGAGATTTATCGACTGGACAATCTCGCCAAAGAGTTTACCGAACTGAGTGCCAAATTTCATGTGTTGTTTGGCCATACCGATTCATGGCCGAAGGTACGCCAGCTTGGCTATGGGCTTGACCCCACCAATCCGTTATTTGCCGCCGCCGGTAACGCATCATTAGCCGTTGATCGTTTCGATCCGCTTACCGAAAACTGGCTTATGGCACCGATAGATTCTTCTGCCGGGATACTAATCAGCGAAATGCGGCAATCACTGTTCAAGGATCATGGTGTCGGTACACTGGAGCTGGAAAAGATTACGTCCGCATTAACTGCACTGCATGACTCTGCCGCCTTGTCTGCTAAAGACAATACGGCAGGCTGAACTGAATATGCCAATCGGCAATCCCCAACCGCAAACGCCTGACCTGGTAGCAGCATTTAGCATGCTGACATCCATTGCATCGCTTAGAAAACGTGAGCAGCGCACTGACCTGATTAACGCGGTGAAATCATTTGCAGATTTGCCCGGGCCGATAGGAGTAGATGATCTGCGGCAAATCATCTATTTTGAAAATAAACTCCATCCCATTATCCAGTCCGATAAGCGCTGGTTTTTTTCACTCGCCAGCAAAACAGAAGCGCTGCAATTTGCCCGCGATATGTTTGTCCTGCATGGCGCTGCCGCGCATACGCTAGAACAATTGCTCGCGCGCCGCAGCGAATGGTCATACACCAACAATGATGAACTGCTGCAACAGTTTGTAGCGCTCGCGCTTTACCATCATGGCGCGGCAATTAAATGGTCATTTTTTCGTTACGAGCCCGTCAAGCCTGCAGTCTGGCCCGCGCTGCATCAGTTGTTTTCATTCGCGGAAAAAAATGGGTTTTCCCATGCGCCCGTAAGTCTGTTCGACCATGAAGCGAGATACACGATTTCAGCTCAATCGCTGTACATACGCGCCCTGCTGCTGGAAGTGCTGAACACCGGTAGCCTGAGCCTTGAGCAAGTTGAAATCGCGGATGGCTGGCTCGCAGAATGGACGGCTGACTATCTGTTCGATACGACTTACATGCCGCATATTCATAGTTTGTTTGTTGATACAGCGGCCACTAGCGGGTTACAGCTCGTCACTGGCAACACGGCAGGGTCAAGCTATCGATATCTGCGCATGAATAATTTGAAAAATCAGCTCGAAACGGTTCGCGCCGAATTACGGGCCGGGCGGCCTTATCACGGCCGTGGCACACCAAACCTGTTCGCAATGGATCAGCATATCGCGCTCCTGTCGACCATTGAACGGCTTTATGAAACCTTGCTCAACACCAGCGCATCACGGATTGAAGAGCGAACGCCGGTCAATCACTTATGGGCTGATATACGCCTGGATTTTGCGGATGCACGCAACGCTGTCGCAGCCGAAAATGGTGCGCCAGCGCAAGTAGCTGACAGAGTCGCGCCGATGAAATTTGGCGACATCGTTTTAACATTGGCACCTGCTGGCGTGACGGCGAATCTGGATGCTGCCCAAACCCGCGATAGTAATAGCGCTGGCACAAGCGATAGTAAGGTGACCATTACCACTAACCCGGTTGCCAACAGTCGCCATGTTCGCTGGAAAATCCACGACATCAGCTCAAAAGGAGTGGGCTTGCTGGTGGATCGGGCTACGGGTGAATATGTAAACGCAGGTCAATTACTGGCCGTCAGGCCCGACGGCATGGCGCATTGGTTGCTGGGCGTTATTGTGCGCAAGCTCACTCAGCGCACCATGGGTGAAACCCTGCTCGGTATTGAAATACTTTGCTACCGCCCCTGCCCATTTTGCTCGCTCGTGACACGCATGCCCAAGATATTGATGCCGATGTTGAAACCAAAGCTGATCTTGCGGCGGATCCCATCGCCGCAATGTATTTGCCCGGCACGCATGCCGATGGCAAATCAGATATTCTCATCCTGCCCACGGCCGACTTCCAGTTAAAAAATATCTTCAGCTTGGCGACGCAACATAGCCAATTTCGTGTTCGTATCAATCGCGTACTGCGCAAGGGCAATGATTGGGTTGGCCTGAGGTTTGAGGTGATTGGCAAGGATGGGGCTTAACCGCATACATCACACACCCCGCGCCATAAAAAATGCTGTCAAGCCCGTTTTTTAGCGGCCACTTTTGCGCGTCGGGCATCTTTAGGATCAGCCTCAAGTGGCCGATAAATTTCGACCCGGTCACCATCGCGCAGCAAATAATTGATCGGCCTTGCTTTTCCCCACACCCCGCAAACAATGGTTTTGATTGAAAAATTTTTAATGTGCGGCTCAATCCCGGCAGCGTGAATCGCTTCACCGACGCTGGTACCGGCAGCAACTGTCAACACAATTTCACCCGCCCATTCAGGGCCTGCATAAGCCACCGATACGCGCAGATTACTCATGTGTTGGTTTTAGTGAATCGGTAAATTCCGCGCTCTTTTTTACAGTCGCCAGCGCCTCGGCGCGTGTTACAAAGCGATCCATCATCGTGTCGGCAATCATGGAAAATACCGGGCCGATGGCGTGCTCGAGGATGATATTGGTAAAGGCATAGTCAAGCTGCAGCTCGATTTTGCTGGCATTTTCGGCCAACGCCACAAAATGCCAATGTCCCTGTAATTTTTTGAAAGGGCCATCGCGTAAACTTAAGCGCATCCACTCTTTTTCCTCCTTGGTGTTAATGGTCGTGAAAGATTGCGCCACCCCGCCATAACGGATATCGATAGTAGCAATGGTCTGGGTGACATTGCGCACCAGTACCCGGGTGCCCCCGCACCACGGCAAAAATTCGGGATAACGCTCGACCGCGTCAACGAGTTCAAACATCATCCCGGCGGCGTGAGGAACCAGAACCGATTTGGCAACTTTTGGCATAAACCCCCGATAGAAAACAAAACATATTTTAGCGGAGCAGCGGCTCAGCGCCGCCATCAGTTAAAATCAGCGTATTCACGAGAAGGCATTATGAGCATTGTTGATAATAAAAAAGCGTTTTTTGATTATTTTATTGAAGACCGTTACGAGGCGGGATTGGTGCTGCATGGCTGGGAGGTGAAAGCCATCCGGGCCGGTCGTGCGCAGATAAAAGAAGGCTATGTCGTGCTGCAAAATGGCGCGTTTTATTTGATCGGTGCACATATTTCGCCGCTTAATTCAGCTTCAACCCACGTCACGCCCGATACAGTACGCACCCGCAAACTGCTGTTGAACGCGGCTGAAATCGACAAACTGATCGGCAAAGTCGAGCAGCGCGGCTATACCGTGGTGCCATTGAATCTGCATTATTCAAAAGGCAACGTGAAGCTCGATATCGGAGTGGCGAAAGGCAAGAAACAATACGATAAGCGCGCGACTGAAAAAGAAAAAGACGGCAAGCGCGAGCAGCAGCAGGCGATGAAAAAATTTGCCGAGTAGTCATGCCCTGTTTTCAGGCTCTTGGAGATCTTGGGACGGATGCCAGATAGTCATCACCAGACCCGCCGCCACAATCATTGCGCCGCCCAGCCAATCCTGCAGGCGCGAACTTTCATTGGCCAGGTAATGTGCCGCGATCGCAGCAACGATTAGCTCAAACAGTAAAATCACCGCTGCACGATTAGCCGTGAGCTGACTCAAACCATATTGCAGCGCGACACTGGTTGAGATCAGTACTACCCCAACCACCATAATCATCAGGGCATGGGGTGCAGCCAGCGCAGCCCATTGCGTTACGCTGGGCCCCAACCACAGCGCTGCGGGCGTGGCAACGGTGGCAACACCGATCGCACCTGCCAATGATTTTGCTTCAGGCGTCAAATGATGAGCGCCTTTTACCAGTACATTGCACAGTGCAAAAGCGAAGCCTGCGCACAGCCCCAGCCATTCATAGCCGTTGCGCGGCGCCGGCCATCCCAGCTCCGGGCGCCACAGCATAGTGGCCGCACCGGCCATGGCCAGCGCCATGGTGGCGTAACCGGTGGTGGTTAAACGCTCGCGCAAAATAAGCCTTGCCAGCGGTATGGTCCACAACGGCGCTAAATAAAACAGCAGCACAATCCGCAGCACTTCAGCCTCCATGACCGCGACCAGATAAGAGACATTGGTGATGCCAGCTGAAAGGCCAATCCCTAGTATCCACGGGCCGTTTGAGCCAAATTCGCGCCACGCACGCCTGAATACGAGGCCCCCGACCGTAATCGACACCAAATAAGTCAGCAAAGCTGCGACGGGCACGCTGAGACCATCGTGGTTCATCAGCCGATACGGATACCAGAGAATGCCCCATGAGGTTGCGCCCAGCAACAAAGCGAAAACAGGTCGCAGCGTGGAGACTGAATGCTGACTTGAGTGATGAAACAAGGGTGAGACCTTATAATGGTTGTGTATAGCTGCAACGTGCGAATCAAACAGGCTTGCAATTTAATCATTTTACCTACCCGGCATAGGGCTACCCAAAATTCGCCAAACCGAAATTGAAATCAAAAAATGAATATCGATCAGCTGCAAACTATTATTGATGCCTCATGGGAAACACGGGCGAATCTGCATCCCGCCACCCTTAACGATGAATTACGCAACGCGATTGAACGCACTATAGAAGGGCTTGATGCGGGTCTCATTCGGGTTGCTGAAAAAATCGGTGGTGAATGGATCACACACCAGTGGGTAAAGAAAGCGGTGCTGCTGTCATTTCGACTAAACGATAATCAGGTGATGGCCAATGGTACCGAAGCTGCCGCCACTTATTTTGATAAAGTGCCCACCAAATTTGCCGCCTATACAGATGCCGATTTTAGAACCGGCGGATTTCGGGTAGTGCCCCCGGCGGTGGCGCGCCGTGGTGCGTTCATTGGTAAAAATGTTGTGCTGATGCCCTCGTATGTGAATATTGGCGCCTATGTTGATGAAGGCACTATGGTTGATACTTGGGCGACAGTCGGTTCGTGCGCACAGATTGGCAAGCATGTGCATCTGAGTGGCGGAGTCGGCATTGGTGGCGTGCTGGAACCATTGCAGGCCAACCCGACCATTATTGAAGACAACTGCTTTGTAGGTGCGCGCTCGGAAGTGGTGGAAGGCGTTATTGTAGGCGAGGGCTCGGTTATTTCGATGGGTGTGTTCATCGGCCAATCGACCAAAATTTATAATCGTGCGACGGGCGAGGTGAGCTACGGTAAAGTACCGCCATACTCTGTCGTGGTCGCGGGCAGCTTGCCGTCTGCCGACGGAAAATATAGCTTGAACTGCGCGGTGATCGTCAAACAGGTAGACGCACAGACGCGCTCTAAAACCAGCATCAACGATTTACTCAGAACCTGATTACAGCAGCGACATACAAGGAGACAGCATGGTGATTCTCGAAAAACTATTTCGCCTGATGGCAGAAAAAAACGCCTCGGATATTTTTGTCTCGGCGGGCGCTGCGATTCACATAAAAATTAATGGCAACGCCGTACCGGTTAATCCGCAAATTATGTCTGCTGAAGACTGCAAGCGGGTTTGTTACGAAATTTTGAAGCCCCATCAAATTGAAAAATTTGAAAAAGAGTTGGAGCTTAATTTTTCCTTTCCGATTGAAGGTATCGGTAATTTTCGCGTGAACATGATGATGCAAAAAGCGAGCGTCGCCTCCGTGGTGCGCTTCATCAGCAACAACGTGCCACCGTTTGAAAGTCTTGAACTGCCCAATGTGCTGCGCCAGGTCATTATGGAAAAACGTGGCTTGGTACTGGTTGTCGGCGCTACCGGCTCGGGCAAATCGACCTCGCTAGCGGCGATGATTGATTTCCGCAATCAGATGAAGACTGGGCATATTTTGACCTTCGAAGACCCGGTTGAATTTATGTTCACATCGAAAAAATCGATTATCAACCAGCGCGAAATTGGCAGCGACTCACACTCCTTCCACGATGCGATGCGCAACGCGCTGCGACAAGCACCCGACTGTATTTTGGTCGGCGAGATTCGCGATATTGAAACCATGAAAATGGCGATGATGTATTCGCTGTCCGGCCATCTCTGCCTGGCAACGCTGCATGCGAACAATAGCTATCACGCACTAAACCGGATCATCAATTTTTTCCCGCTTGAACAGCGCGCCGTATTGCTCGGCGATCTAGCCGTGGCGCTGCGTTGCATCATGTCACAGCGGCTGGTCAAAAATGTGGAAGGTACGCGCACCCCTACGGTTGAGGTATTGATGAATACCCAGAACATTGCAGATCTGGTTGAAGAAGGCCGCGTCTCCGAAATTAAAGAAGCTATGGAAAAATCTCTCACACCAGGTTCGCAAACATTTGAACAGGATTTATTCCGCTTGATCAAGGCCGGCAGAATTTCGGTTGAGGAGGGCATGCTCAATGCCGACTCTGCCACCAATCTATCGCTGCTGGTGGGTAACAGTGGCATGATGGAGGCATTCAAATCCACCGATCTGCCTACCAAGCCCGGAATGGGTGGTCCGAATTTTAGTGAATTCAAAATCAATTAACAGACATCATTTATCGAACCCGCATTTGGCGATTGCAATGTAGGCCCTGGCTTCGGCAAACTAAAGTTACTTAATCATTTCAATCATCCCGCATGAACTATTCGTTACGCAAAATCGTCAGCTTTTTCGCCATCGCGGCTGTGCTGTTCACTCAGCTCGCGGTGTCGGCCTATGCTTGCCCAATGCTGCTGAAACAGTTTGCGACACCCATGCAGATGCAGATGAATGGCGATTCAGATCAAACCTGTGATGACATGGCTATGAACCAACCCGCACTGTGCCAGCACTGCTGCGAGGATAGTCAGCAAATTGTGAATGATGCGCAGGTTGATCAGCCATCGATTACGTTGGCGTCTTTTTTTATCATCAATTTCACCGCGATGGTTTCATCATTTGAACCATCCCTCATCATCGCGCCATCACTGCATCACGCCACCTCCCCACCGCTGGCCATTCGCAACTGCTGCTTCCGTATTTAATCTCCCGGCAGGTTAATCACCTGACACCTGTGGTGTCCGGCTTTGATACTGTTCGTCTGGAGGTCGTATGCGTTTCCCATTTTTCATTGCTGCCTTGCTCGCTCATGCATTTGCCATCACTTCTACTGCTGCGCTATCTGCAACTTCATCGGCCAATTTATCTACCAATCCATCTGCAGGTTTGCTGTCGTTAGCACAGGCGCAACACCTGGCTGCGAAGGATGCGCCGCAAGTTGACGCTCAAGCCGCTGCCTTACGGGCAGCTCAGCAATCGAGCCTAAGCGCTGCTGAATTACCCGATCCCAAGCTCACTCTTGGCATAGAGAATCTGCCGGTAGATACGGCTGATCGATTTAACCTCACGCGTGATTTCATGACTATGCGCAAAATCGGTTTGATGCAGGAATTCACGCGCCCGGAAAAACTCAAGCTGCGAGCCGACCGTGCCGACGCAGAAATACGCAAGGAAGAGGCGATTCTTTCTCTCGCTACGGTCAACTTGCGGCGCGATGTGGCGATTGCGTGGATTGAACGCTACTTCGCCGAGCGCCAGCTTGATCTGTTGAAAGAGCTTGCGCGTGAAAGTGAGCTGCAAATCACCGCCGCCCAAGCTGCGTTGGCAGGCGGTAAAGGGCAAGCTGCCGATCCGTTTGCGGCGCGCTTGGCCAGCGCCCAGCTTGCCGACAAAATCATCGATAGCGAGCGCCTTGTGATCCGCGCTCAAATAAATTTGGCGCGATGGATCGGCGCCGCCGCCAAACAGCCGCTCGACCTAGCACCCGCCTTCGACCAGCTTCTGCATCGCCACGCTGAGTTGATCGCGGGCCTGGAGAGTCATCCGCATTTGGCGATGTACGCACCCTTGCAAGCAATCGCCGATAGCGATTTGCGGCTGGCCGAGGCCGCCAAACATCCTGACTGGAGCCTCGAAGTCGCTTACGCAAAGCGTGGCCCTACGTACTCAAACATGCTGTCCGTCGGGGTGCGGATTGACTTGCCGATTTTTCAGAGCCGCCGCCAGGACCCCGCCATCGCGGGCAAAGCGGCCACGGCCGAACAGATTCGCGCACAATCCGAAGATGCCAAACGTGCGCACAGCGCCGAGATTGAAGGCATGTTCGCCGATTGGGAATCAGCCAACACGCGGCTACTGCGCTATCGCGCCGAGCTTATGCCGCTTGCCCGCGCACGAAGCGATGTCGCGCTGGCCAGTTATCGCGGTGGCAAGAGTGAGCTGGCCTCAGTACTTGATGCGCGCAAGGGTGAAATCGAGGTGCGCATGAATTATCTGGCTGCACAAAGCGAATTAGCGCGCGCCTGGGCCAATCTCAACTTCCTGCTCCCAACCTCCAAGGAAAACAAATGAAACCAAAATTTATAGGGGCATTCGCCGCGGTTGTTATCCTGGGACTTGGTATCGCAGGCGGATACGGGATAGCTATGCATCGCATGATGTCAGATCCCACGTCAAACACCGCCACGCAAGCAGGCACACCCGACAAAAAACCGCTCTACTACTACGACCCGATGTACCCGCAGCAAAAGTTTGACAAGCCCGGCAAATCGCCTTTCATGGACATGATGCTGGTACCTGTTTATAGCGATGACGGTGCTGATGTTGGCGCCAGCAGCGGGACCGTCAAAATCAGTTCACGTATCGTGCAAAATCTGGGCATTCGCACCGCCGATGTCACTCAAGGGACTCTCGATAAAAAGGTGCAGGTGACCGGCGCAGTGGCGTTCGATGATCGTGCGGTGGCGGTAGTACAGGCACGCGTCAACGGCTTTATCGAAAAACTGTTCGTGCGCGCGCCGCTCGATCCCGTCATTAAAGGTCAACCGCTGGCCGAAATTCTCGCGCCAGAATGGGTTGCGGCACAGGAAGAATATTTAGCATTACGCAATAGCCCACTGGCGAATAATGAATTACGACAGGCGGCGCGCCAGCGTCTTATTCTGCTCGGCATGGCAGCATCAACCGTGACCGCGATTGAGTCTGACGGCAAGACTCGACCACGCATCATGCTCTTGGCACCTTTAAGTGGTGTAGTGGGTGAGCTCGGCGTACGCGAAGGCATGACCGTCATCCCGGGCACGATGTTGTTTCGCATCAACGGGCTATCAACAGTCTGGATCAATGCCGATGTGCCTGAAGCGCAGATAGCCTGGATAAAGCCAGGCAGCACGATTGAAGCGACCCTATCCGCCTTCCCGGGAGAAATATTCAAAGGCCGCATTACAGCGCTGCTACCCGACATCAACGCCAACACCCGCACCCTCAAAGCCCGGATCGAGGTCGCCAATCCGCAGGCACGATTGGTGCCGGGTATGTATGCCACCGTATCGGTTGTGGACGCGGCCAGGCAAGCGGTGTTGCTGGTGCCCAGCGAAGCGGTCATCCAGACCGGCAAACGCACCGTCGTGGTGGTGGCCGAGACAGCGCAGGATGGCAAACAGCAATTCATGCCGACTGATGTAGAAATAGGTGCGGAAGTTAATGGCATGACTGAAATTCGCAGCGGCATTTTAGTCGGCATGAAGGTGGTGGTGTCTGGCCAGTTCCTGATCGATTCCGAAGCCAGCCTAAAATCAACAACCGTCCGCATGCGCGATGCACCGCCGCTGTCGCAAGAGGCGAACCAGGCTGAAAAATCCCAAAAATCCGAGCAGTCCGACATGAAGATGGACGCAGCACCCGCTGTGCCGGAAAGGGTTAAAAAATGATCGCGCAACTCATCCGCGCTGCGCTCATCAATCGCTTCCTGGTGCTGCTGGTGACCGCGATTATCGTCGCGTGGGGCGTCTGGTCAGTCACTAAAACCCCGCTCGATGCGATCCCCGATTTATCAGATGTGCAGGTTATCATCCGCACCAGCTATCCAGGGCAAGCGCCACAGATTGTCGAGAACCAGATCACCTATCCATTGACCACCACCATGCTATCGGTGCCCGGCGTCAAGACAGTGCGCGGCTTTTCGTTTTTTGGCGATTCTTTTGTGTATGTATTATTTGAAGACGGCACCGATCTCTACTGGGCGCGATCCCGTGTTCTTGAATACCTGAACCAGGTGCAATCGCGCCTGCCACAAAATGCCAAGGCCTCATTGGGGCCTGATGCTACCGGTGTAGGCTGGGTTTACGAATACGCGTTGGTGGATCGCACCGGCAGACATGATCTGGCAGAGCTGCGGGCGCTTCAGGATTGGTTCCTCAAATACGAACTTAAAACCCTGCCGAATGTGGCCGAGGTGGCCACCATCGGCGGCATGGTCAAGCAGTATCAGGTGGTGCTGGATCCAGATCGCTTGCGTGCCTACAACATTACGCACAGTAAAGTCATTACAGCCATCCGCAATGCCAATCAGGAAACCGGCGGTTCGGTGCTGGAGCTGGGTGAAGCCGAATATATGGTGCGGTCTGGCGGCTATCTGGGATCGCTGGATGATTTCCGCTCTATTCCGGTGATGACCAGTGAAGCCGGGGTGACGGTGCTGTTAAAAGACGTAGCTCGTATCCAGATTGGTCCTGAAATGCGCCGTGGGATTGCAGAATTAAATGGTGAGGGCGAAGTCGCCGGAGGCATTATCGTGATGCGCTCGGGCAAGAATGCACTGGAGACCATTGAGGCCGTCAAAGCCAAACTGGAAACCCTCAAACCGGGCTTGCCTGCTGGCGTGGAAATCATCACCACCTATGATCGCTCAGAACTGATTAACCGCGCTGTTGAAAATCTGCGCCGCAAACTGATCGAGGAATTCATCGTTGTAGCACTGGTATGTTTTGCGTTCCTGTTTCATCTTCGTTCTGCGCTCGTGGCGATAGTCTCGTTACCGATTGGCATATTGATCGCTTTCATCGTGATGCACTATCAGGGGGTCAATGCCAACATCATGTCGCTGGGCGGAATTGCCATCGCCATCGGCGCGATGGTCGATGCGGCGGTCGTGATGATCGAGAATGCACACAAGCATATTGAGGCGTGGCACCACCAACATCCGGACCAGCAACTGACAGGCGAAACCCACTGGCAGGTGATCGGCGATGCCGCCGCAGAAGTCGGCCCGGCGCTGTTCTTCAGCCTGCTGATTATTACGCTTTCATTCATACCGGTATTTACCCTCGAAGCGCAGGAAGGCCGATTATTTTCCCCATTGGCATTTACCAAGAGCTATGCAATGGCCGCGGCTGCAGGTCTGGCTGTCACGCTGATTCCGGTACTGATGGGCTATCTGATTCGCGGCAAAATTCCAGACGAGCAAAAAAATCCCCTGAACCGTTTTCTGATTGCGCTTTATCGACCGTTGCTGGATAAAGTGCTCGCGTTTCCCAAGGTCACGCTCGCGATTGCCATCGCGATTCTATTGGCTAGCGTGTATCCGGCGACCCAGATCGGCGGCGAATTTATGCCCCCGCTGGATGAAGGCGATTTACTTTACATGCCTTCAGCATTACCCGGCCTATCCAGTGGTAAGGCGGCAGAGATTCTTCAGCAAACCAATAAGTTGATCATGGCCGTGCCGGAAGTCGCACGGGTGTTTGGCAAAATGGGGCGCGCTGAAACGGCCACGGATCCGGCACCGCTGGAAATGGTGGAAACAACGATCCAGTTCAAACCCCGCGAGCAATGGCGCACAGGCATGACACCCGAAAAACTGATTGAAGAACTGGATCGTACGGTGAAACTGCCCGGGCTTTCAAATCTATGGATTCCACCTATCCGCAATCGCATTGATATGCTCGCCACCGGCATCAAAAGCCCGGTAGGTGTGAAAGTGACCGGCACGAACTTAGCCGAAATCGAGCGCATTGCGAGCGAGGTTGAACGCGTCGTCAAAAATATTCCCGGCGTGATCTCCGCGTTGGCTGAACGGCTGACCGGCGGGCGCTATATCGATATCAATATCAACCGTCTTGCGGCTGGACGTTACGGCATGAATGTGGCGGATGTGCAGAGCGTGGTCGCAGCCGCCATCGGTGGAGATAACATCGGTGAGACCGTAGAAGGGCTGCAACGCTTTCCCATCAACGTCCGCTATCCCCGCGAGATTCGTGATTCAGTCGAGAACATTCGCAACCTGCCGATTGTTACCGAACGCGGCGCGCAAATCACGCTCGGCACTGTTGCTGACATCAAGATTACCGATGGCCCGCCCATGCTGAAAAGCGAGAATGCCAGGTTATCTGGCTGGGTTTATATTGATATACGCGGACGTGATCTGCAATCGGTGGTTAAAGATATGCAGCAAATTGTCGCCAAAGAAATCAAGCTCACGCCCGGTTACGCTATTGCGTGGTCGGGCCAATTTGAATATCTGGAACGGGCAAGGGCTAAATTAAAAATCGTGGTGCCATTCACGATACTGATTATCTTTGTCCTGCTGTATCTGACCTTTAAACGTTTCGATGAGGCGATATTGATCCTGGCAACGTTACCGTTTGCGTTGCTAGGCGGTCTTTGGCTAATGTATGCGTTGGGATACGCCATGTCAGTCGCCAGCGCGGTGGGCTTCATTGCGCTGGCGGGTGTGGCGGCAGAATTCGGGGTCATCATGCTGCTGTATTTAAAGCAGGCATGGGACAAAAAGCGGACGCATGGTCAAAGCGATTTGAGCGCATTGCTGGACGCTATTCGCGAAGGCGCGGTGCTGCGCGTGCGCCCAAAAGCGATGACGATCGCCGTCATTCTGGCCGGGTTATTTCCGATCATGTGGAGCGGCGGCACCGGCTCAGAAGTCATGCAGCGCATTGCCGCGCCGATGATCGGTGGCATGATCACCGCGCCACTGCTGTCCATGCTGGTGATTCCCGTTGTGTATCTACTCATACGGCGACGGCAACTAAATAATTGATAGATTGACCCACAGCGGGATGGCGGAACAGAATATTGGGGAAACGGATGCGTTATTCACATCATTTCCGCCCGCGAAATATTTAACCCGCAATTAGGCCAATACGCCTGCGATGCGTGCGCGGTTTACTACCAATGTCGTGCATACGCACGGCCATCGATGTAAACCACATAAGGTCGCGGCGCCCATGGCCCGCCGTATGCCCAGCCCCAACTGCGGCCATACAGCCAACTATCTTCATACGCTTCGCGCCGCCCTTGGCGCTCGGCCATTTTCAGTTGGCCTTGCTGCATAAAATCGAGCACCGCATCAGGCACGCCGTCGCGAGATAGTTTGGCGTATTGGCTGGCGGTTACGTCATACAGGGTCCGTGAGGTTTTAATCTCGCCGATGATGGTGGGCGCATCTTTGCCCGCCTTCGACATTTCAACAATTTGCTCCAATGTGACCGGCTGTCGCTCAGGCCCGCCCATCGTTGCGCATCCACTCAGCGCGATCAAGCTTGCGCCTATACAAAGTTTGCCAATTGTGAGTAAACTACGTTGCATGAAACACCTCCTGTCATCACTACACAAAAAATCTGCAACCCAACGCTGTCGCTTCCGCTCAGCCTTGTGGGTCGTCGTCAAACGGCGCGGGTCCCATCCCGGCATTTTCGGCCACGCCTAGAATTTCATTCTAGCGCGGCATTGCTAACCTGTCGCGTCTTGCCTGTAACAAATTAAAACCTCCGCTACCGGCTTCGCGATAACCTCAAAGTCAGACGCTGTTATTTATATTACGTTCACCGCCACCCGGTGGATGTCGGAGACGAAATGAATCTAGCGAATAGTTCTGCCGATAAGCCTGTTGGCGCCCCCACCGACCAACATATCGGAAATACCGCCGACAAGCCTGTCGGCAGCACCATCAACAAACCTGTCGGCGACGTCATCGATAACCCAATGGGTACCGATGGTTTTGAATTTGTTGAATACACCGCGCCCGATGTAAAAGCCTTGGGTCGCTTGTTCGAAAGCATGGGCTTTGTAGCGGTGGCCAAACATCGTTCGAAAGACGTAACCCTGTATAAACAGGGCGACATTAATTTTATCGTTAATGCTGAAAAAGACAGCTTCGCGCAATCGTTTGCCCGTGTGCACGGGCCATCGGCTTGCGCATTTGGCATTCGCGTGAAAGATGCCGCCGCCGCGTTCAAGCGCGCGATTTCGCTGGGTGCCAAAGTATACGATGGTCCGGTTGGCCCGATGGAATTAAACATTCCGGCAATTCAGGGTATTGGCGGATCATTGTTGTATCTGATTGATCGTTATGGGCCGCGCACGATTTACGATGTGGATTTTCAGCCGATTGCGGGTGCTGAGCAAAATCCTCAAGGTGTCGGCCTGCAATATGTTGATCACCTGACCCACAATGTCTATATCGGGCGCATGGACACATGGGCCGAATTTTACCGAAAGCTGTTTAATTTCCGCGAGATTCGCTACTTCGATATCAAAGGCAAGAAAACGGGATTAACCTCGCGCGCACTGACCAGCCCCTGCGGAAAAATTCGTATTCCGATCAATGAACCGTCAGATCAAAAATCGCAAATTCAGGAATATCTGGATGCCTACAACGGCGAAGGGATTCAGCATATTGCGCTGGCCTGCTCAAATATTTATGAGACCGTCGAAGCACTTCGTGCGAACGGTGTAAAATTTTTGGACACGCCCGATGCCTATTATTCACTGGTGAATAAACGCGTGGCGAATCACGGCGAAGATCTGGCGCGATTACAAAAAAATAAAATTCTGATCGATGGCGAAGGGCTGGATAAAGAATCGAATGAAGATAAATTGCTGCAAATTTTTACTGACACCGTCATCGGCCCGATTTTTTTTGAAGTGATTCAACGCAAGGGCAATGAAGGTTTTGGAGAGGGTAATTTTAAGGCGTTGTTTGAAGCGATCGAAGCAGATCAAATCGCGCGTGGCGTTCTTTAATAAACTCTAGCAATGGCGACGTGTTTGAAGCACTTTTGCCTTGTGATGCCCGCCAATGCTAGTGTTTAAAAATCAGGCGTAGGTCAGGTTGCGCAGCTACCTGACCTACTATGTTGCAATAGTTCCCACACATTTAATATGAAAAATTCCGAACTCCAATATCAATCCGGCTTGGGTAATGAATTCGCCACTGAGGCAATCGCAGGCGCGCTGCCACATGGACAAAATTCGCCGCAATGTGCGCCGCTTGGTCTTTATGCCGAGCAAATTTCAGGCAGCGCATTTACCGCGCCTCGTCATGAAAATTTACGCACATGGCAATATCGATTACTGCCTTCGGCGAGCCATTCGGCTTACCGGAAAATAGAGCATGGTCTGCTACGCACGGCACCCTGTGCCGAAGTGGCAACACCGCCAAATCGGCTGCGCTGGAATCCATTTCCGTTTCCATTATCCACCACGCCAACCGACTTTATTGATGGTCTGATGACCGTTGCCACCAATGGTGACGCACGTTTGCAGCGCGGTGTGGCAGTACATCTTTACGCGGCCAACCAATCCATGACGCGGTGCTTTTATAATGCCGATGGCGAGCTATTGATCGTGCCGCAGCAAGGCGCACTGACATTAAAAACAGAGGCAGGCGTGCTGGAAATTGCGCCAGGTGAAATCGCGGTTGTACCTCGCGGCATCAAGTTTCGCGTGGAAATTGCGGACGCTGTACGCGGCTATGTTTGTGAAAACTATGGTGCGCCTTTGCGCTTGCCCGAGCTGGGCCCAATCGGCGCAAACGGCTTGGCAAATGCGCGTGATTTTCGGGCACCTGTCGCCTGGTTTGAAGAGGTTAAAGGCCAAACTGAAGTGATCGCAAAATTCGGTGGCCATCTATGGGCCTATGAGATGCAGGGCTCACCGCTGAATGTGGTGGCTTGGCATGGCAACTACACGCCTTATAAATACGACCTCGCGCGATTTAACACGATCAATACTGTGAGTTACGATCATCCCGATCCCTCTATTTTTACCGTGCTAACCTCGCCTTCGGAAACTGTCGGCACTGCCAATATTGATTTCGTCATTTTTCCGCCGCGCTGGATGGTGGCCGAAAACACCTTCCGCCCACCTTGGTTTCACCGCAATTTCATGAGCGAATATATGGGCCTGATTCACGGCACGTATGATGCCAAGGCTGAAGGGTTTTTGCCCGGCGGTGGCTCACTGCACAACAGCTTTTCGGCGCACGGCCCGGATAAAGTCAGCTTTGAAAAAGCCTCAGTCGCTGAATTGAAACCGCATTACATCGCCAATACCCTGGCCTTCATGTTTGAAAGCCGCTATGCGTTTGCGCCCACGAAATTTGCGCTGGACGCAACCGAGCTACAGTCTGATTACGATACGGCATGGAGCGGATTTATTGAAGCAGATATTAGACACCCCACCGGAAACTAAAGATGAAATTCGCCTCCCTCAAAAACCAAAATCCTGATGGCTCGCTGCTGATCGTCAGTCGCGATCTCAAGCGGGCATCAAGCGTTACCGACATCGCTCCCACGCTGCAACACGCGCTCGAACATTGGTCACACATGGAGCGCGCACTGCTTGACGCTTATGAAGGTCTGGAATGTGGCAACGAACGCCCGGAGTTTGATTTTCAGGCGCTGCTGCGTGATGGTGAAATTGCCGCACCGCTGCCGCGCACGCATCAGTGGATGGACGGCTCGGCATATCTGTCCCATGTGGAACGTGTACGACGCGCCCGCAACGACACCGTACCCGACAGCTTTTATCATGACCCGCTGATGTATCAGGGCGGGGGCGATGCCATGCTTGGCCCGCGTGATGATATTCGCGTGTTGAGCGAGGATTGGGGTGTTGATCTGGAAGGCGAAGTCGGCGTGATCACCGGCGATGTAAAGATGGGAGCCACACCGGCTGAAGCGTCCGAAGCGGTGCGACTTCTGGTACTGATTAACGATATTTCATATCGAAAATTAATACCGCCTGAGCTCGCCAAAGGGTTTGGTTTTGTGAACAGCAAAGGTGCCAACGCGCTTTCCCCAGTTGCGGTGACGCCGGATGAATTGGGTAGTGAGTGGAATAGCGCAAAAGGCGCGGGCAAGCTCGATTACCGCTTGGTGTGCCATGTACGTGATGCCTGGTTTGGCAACCCAAATGCAGCCGATGATATGACATTTTCACTGTTTGATTTGGTGTCCCACGCAGCCAAAACACGCGAATTGAAAGCGGGCACGCTAATTGGTTCTGGCACCATATCGAATCATGATGTCGCTACCGGCTATGCATGCATCATGGAAAAACGGCTGGTTGAACAAGTCGAGCTGGGTGCGGCTAAAACAGATTTTCTCAGGTTTGGCGAAACCATCAGCATTGATATGTTTGATCATAACGGCGATACGATTTTCGGCGCCATTGAACAAAAAGTAGCTCGCTACAAAGCATAAAAAGCGCGCAACAAATAACGTAACAATGCTGCACCAGCAATGCGATTTGTATTGCAATAACCATGACCAGAGTGACAGGAAATATGGCAGGCCAGACCGATCACGCCCTACGCGGCAACTACGATAATATTCGCGCCGACTATACCGTTGATCAGGATTGGGCCGCCTATACTGCAGCCGAACATGATCTCTGGAAGCGGCTCTATGCGCGCCAGTCCGCGCTGTTGCCTGCGTATGCCTGCGATGAATTTCTGGATTCGCTGAGCACGCTTAATTTCAGTGCGGGCATACCGAAGTTTGCCGACATCAACCCCAAATTAAAAGCCGCCACCCAGTGGCAGATTGTGGCCGTACCCGGACTGCTGCCTGATGATGTTTTTTTTACGCACTTGGCCAACCGCCGCTTTCCGGTGACCGTATGGTTGCGCACGCCTGAAGAATTTGATTACATTGTTGAGCCCGATATTTTTCACGATTTCTTCGGCCATGTGCCATTGCTGTTTAACCACACCTTTGCCGACTATCTGGAGGCTTACGGCAAAGGCGGCGTAAAAGCCAAGGGATTAAATGCGCTCGATTATTTGGCACGTCTTTATTGGTATACCGTTGAATTCGGCTTGATCGAAACCCCGCAGGGCCTCCGTACTTATGGTGCCGGGATATTGTCATCCGGTGGTGAATTGCCCTACTGCATCGAAAGCAAAAAATCGAACCGCATCCGCTTTGATTTGCTCCGCGTGATGCAATCAAAATACAAGATTGATAGTTTCCAGGAAACCTATTTCGTCATCAAAAGTTTTAAACAACTCTTTGATGCCACCGCGCCTGATTTCACGCCTTACTACGACGACCTGCGCACCCGGCCTGAGCTGGCCGCGAATGAGGTTATAGCCAGCGATCAGCTGCTATAAGTTGCTCACTCAGAAATTTAGTGATCCAGCTACCTACACACTCACCCACCCCACCATCACCCTTGCACCAAGTCATCGCCAAGCCACCCTGTTTTTTGGCGTGAGCTTATCTAAATCCCTACTTCTCACGCGCCCATGTTTGATTTTTCACCTGAAGCAGGCCTGTGGGGATTGTTCGCATCGGCCTTTGTCTCCGCCACTATTTTGCCCGGCAGTTCTGAGGTGGTGTTGGTGGGTGTGCTCGCCAAATATCCCGATACCTTTTGGACCGCTATTGCTGTCGCCACGGTGGGCAACACATTAGGCGGCGTTTCATCTTATTGGCTCGGCCGTCTGCTTCCCAAGAAAGCCGAAGGCCGCGCTATTGCATGGGTGAAGCGTTACGGCGTATGGTCGCTACTGTTGAGCTGGGTGCCTGTGATCGGCGATGCACTATGCGTTGCCGCAGGCTGGCTACGGTTTAACGCATGGCTTTGCATGCTACTGCTGGCGGTGGGTAAATTGTTGCGCTATGTATTGATTGCAGCGGGATGGGTGTGGTTCCGATAGCGGGTAGCGCACCTGGATTTTTATCCAAACTTACCAAAAACACTTCACACGAAACTGTTTCATCGCAGCATCATCCGTGACTAGAATAGCGTCTTTGAGAACTGCCGGTGCGGCTAGCATCCGATCAAATGGATCACGATGCTCCATCGTGAATCCGCCAGCCTTGATCGCATGTCCATAAGAAATATCAAGGTGAGCAAATCCGTCACTTACAATGAAATTATTGAATTTTTTAATAGCGTACTCGGCTCCCGGCAGTTTGCCGATACGATATTTGATGGCAATTTCCCAAGCACTTGCTGCACTCACAAGAACAATATTATCTTCATCAGTAATGGCTTTAACCGCACGTTTTTAGCGCTGCGGATCATCTTTTTACCACCAACGCAACGCGTGCGTATTGAGAAGAAGTTTCTACCCTCCTCCCAGACTTTAATCTCGACATCGGGAAGCGGATCGAAAAACGCATCATCGATAATTCCTTTTACCCGGCCCCGCCGACGCTTCGGCGGTATCGTCGCAAGCGGCACCATCCGTGCATAGGGTTACCCGCTTTCGCCCGGATAATTTCCTGCCCGGCATGTGCTTGTTCAAACAGCTTTGAAAAATTTTTTTAGCATCGTGTACGTTAATGGGCATAGCCAAGTTTCCTGAATGGGGAATAACTTATTGAGACTTAGTCCATTGACTTAATCAATTTTGTTTTTAACCGTCACAAGACTTCAGGCTATGCTGCTCATTGGATTAACACTCCGCTCGCGCTCAACACCCCGTCTACCGCCTCCCGCGTCAATTTCGGCGCCAGCAGCTCGATCAACTCATAGGTATAGCCGCGCAAAAACGCGCCACGTTTCAACGCGAGCTTGGTCACACTTTCGGCGAATAAGTGTTTGGCGGAGATGACGCCGAGTGCGCCGTCCTGCTTAACGTTATAGGCCATCTCGGCCAGCAGGCCGATACCGATACCCAATTCCACATAAGTCTTGATCACATCGGCATCCATTGCCGAGATCACAAAATTAGGCGTGATGCCCTGCTCCACGAAAGCCCGATTCACCGCGCCGCGTCCGGTCATCGAAATATCGTAGGACACCAGCGGATAAGCTGCGATGTCGGCCAGCGTGAGCTTGCGTTTGCTTAAAATGGGGTGGCCTTTTTGCGCCACCACCACGCGGTTCCATGCATAAAGCGGCATCGTCACCAGCTCAGGAACACCATCCAGATATTCAGTGGCGATACCGATATCGGCGCGGCCCGAGGCAACCTCTGCGGCCACCTGCATCGGATTGCCCTGATGAATAAACAGCGAAACTTTCGGGAAGCGCTTCAAAAATATCGGGATCACTTTGGGTAACAGGTAGCGCGCTTGGGTGTGGGTGGTGGCGATGACCATTTCGCCGACACTCTCATCCTGCAAATCACGTGCGGCACGCTTGAGATTACCCGCATTGGCCAATACCGTTTCCGCCATCGCTACGAGCCGTTTTCCGGCGGGGGTCATTTCAGTCAGCCGTTTGCCACGGCGTACAAACACCTGCACGCCCAGCTCGTCCTCCAGCGCGAGGATTTGCTTGCTGATGCCAGGCTGTGAAGTATGGAGTGCGGTCGCGGCATCTGAAACTGAAAGATTGCGGCGCGCAACTTCACAAAGATAGCGGAGCTGTTGAAGGGTCATGGTTTACTTTCTATATGCAATTTAGCTATTTAATATTAACTTAATATTCCTTTTGCGTCTATGCAACAAGCACTACCATCACACCTCACGATAAAGAGATGATCTATGGATTTTGCTTATTCAATAGCGGGTTTAGGAGTGGGTCTGGTCGTCGGGCTGACCGGCGTCGGCGGCGGCTCACTCATGACGCCCCTGCTGGTCTTGCTATTCGGCATCACGCCAGCCACAGCGGTGGGTACTGACCTGCTCTACGCTTCTATCACCAAGGCGGGCGGGGTGGCCGTGCACGGCTTCAAAAAAACGATTGACTGGAAGATTGTCGGCTGGCTGGCAGCAGGCAGTGTGCCAGCGAGCTTGCTGGTGGTTTGGTATCTGGCTACTCATCGTAGCGAAGCCGCTGTCGTGGGCGCAGGTTTCTCTTCGCTGTTTTCATTTTCCTTGGGCATCATGCTGTTGCTGACGGCGCTGGCATTGGTTTTTCGTAAACGCCTGCAGCAGTGGGCGGAACATCGCAGCCCGGAGCCCGTTGCCGTATCAAGGAAGCCCCTGTATACGGTGTTGCTGGGTGCGTTTATAGGTGCGGCCGTATCGCTTTCATCCGTTGGCGCAGGTGCGGTGGGCGTTACTGCGCTGATTTTGCTGTACCCGAAATTGCCCATCGCCCGCATTGTCGGTACAGATATCGCTCACGCCGTTCCGCTCACGCTGATCGCGGGATTGGGGCACGCATCGCTGGGTCATGTTGACTTGAATTTGCTCGGCTCTTTATTAATAGGTTCGCTGCCGGGCGTTGCAATTGGCAGCCTGCTTGCCACACGCTTGCCAGAAATTTTTGTGCGCCACTCGCTGGTGGTGTTGCTGCTGATCATCGGTGGCCGTCTGGTATTTTTAAGGTAATTATTTTATGTACAAATATGATTCCATTGATCAACAAATCGTCGATGAACGCGTGGCGCAATTTCGCGGCCAGACTGAACGGTTTCTCAGCGGTGAATTAAGCGAGGATGAATTTCGCCCGCTGCGTCTGCAAAACGGTTTATATATACAAAAGCACGCCCCGATGCTGCGTGTGGCGATTCCTTATGGCCAACTCTCCAGCACCCAGGTGCGCATGCTGGCGCATATTGCGCGCAAATATGATCGTGGCTATGGACACTTTACGACCCGTCAAAATATTCAGTTCAACTGGCCCGATTTAAAACGGGTGCCAGATATTTTGGCCGATCTGGCAACCGTTGAAATGCACGCCATCCAAACCTCAGGCAACTGTATTCGCAATACCACGTCCGACCAATTTGCCGGGGTCGCGCATGATGAGCTGATTGATCCACGTCCGTATGCGGAATTGATTCGTCAATGGTCAACATTCCATCCCGAGTTTGCTTATTTGCCGCGTAAATTCAAGATCGCCGTAAATGGCGCTATTGAAGATCGCGCGGGTACACTGTTTCACGATATTGGCATTCATACGGTTAAAGATGATGCGGGCAATGTGGCGTTCCGCATTCTGGTCGGCGGCGGGCTGGGGCGCACGCCGATCCTGGGCCATGTGGTTCGCGAGGCGCTGCCGAAACAACATTTGTTCACCTATCTTGATGCGATTTTGCGCGTCTATAACCGTTTTGGCCGTCGCGACAATATGTACAAGGCGCGCATCAAAATTCTGGTAAAAGAACTCGGTCTTGAAAAATTCCGTGCCGAAGTTGACGCCGAATGGGCGCATCTGAAAGATGGACCTGCAACCCTGACACAGGCCGAAATTGACCGTGTCGCGGCCTATTTCGTCGATCCCGATTATGCCGTTCTACCGACTGTTGATGCGGGGTTTGAGCGCTATCTTGTCGATCACAAAGCGTTTGCGCGCTGGGTTGAACGCAATGTATTTGGCCATAAAAAATCCGGCTATGCGTCGGTCACGCTATCGCTGAAAAAAACCGGCGTAGCACCGGGTGATGCAACCGATGCACAACTGGATGCGGTAGCCGATCTGGCCGATGAATTTAGCTATGGTGAAATTCGTGTCTCGCATGAACAAAACCTTATCTTGGCGGATGTAAAAAAAGCCGATTTATTCGCCGTCTGGCAGCGTGCAAAAACGATCGGTTTTGCCACGCCCAATATCGGACTTCTTACTGACATCATTGCCTGCCCAGGCGGCGATTTCTGTTCCCTCGCCAATGCCAAGTCCATCCCGGTGGCCGAGGCGATACAGCGGCGCTTTGATGATCTGGATTATTTATTTGATATTGGCGATATTGCGATCAATATCTCGGGCTGCATGAACGCTTGCGGGCATCATCATGTGGGCCATATCGGTATTCTGGGCGTGGACAAGCATGGCGCGGAGTTTTATCAGGTCACCATTGGCGGCAGCCAGGGCTTGCAGGCTGCGCTGGGCAAAGTAATTGGCCCCTCATTTGCGCAGGATGAAATGGCTGATGTGGTGGAAAAACTGATCAAAACCTATGTGGCCTTGCGCCATGAAGATGAACATTTTTTGGATACCGCCAAACGCGTTGGTATGGAGCCTTTCAAGACCAGCGTTTACGATAAAAAAGCCGGTCGCCATGAAGCTGAGGTAGCGCATGTCTGATACAAAAATTATTCGCGATGGCGCGATTGTGGCGGACGACTGGGCTCTGTTGCCAACCGATTACGATGCTGTTTTTCCGAGCGGCAAGCTGATCGTGCCGCTCAACATTTTTGTTTCGCGCCAGGCTGAATTAACGGTGTGCGCTGAGTCGGTCGGCGTGTGGATGGAGGGTCATGACGATCTCGCGCCCATTTTGAATTCAATTGAAAAACTCCCGCTGATCGCGATTAACTTCCCCAAATTTACCGACGGGCGCGGCTACTCAACCGCTGCATTATTACGCACCCGCTATGGTTTTAAGGGCGAGCTTCGCGCGATTGGGGATGTATTACGGGATCAGCTTTTTTACATGAAGCGGGTTGGCTTCAACGCTTTTGCGGTGCGCGCGGATAAAGATATTGCGGATGCATTAAACGCGCTGAGGGATTTTTCTGAAAACTATCAGGCTTCAACCGATCAGCCGGTGCCCTTGTTTCGTCGCCGTGCGCTTGATGCTTCAGGGAGCGCTGCATGAACGCATTACCTGAATTAAAAATAGCATCGCATAGGGACTCAAAAATCACGGCGCTAAAAACCCTGCTCGCCGATATTGAACAAAACTTTGCGCCCGCCGCGTTCGCCTCCAGCTTCGGGGCTGAGGATATGGTGTTGCTGGATCTCATCGCGCGTCATTTCAAAGGTATCGAGATTTTTACGCTTGACACGGGCCGTCTGCCGCCTGAAACACTAACGCTTATGCAGCGCGCACAAACCCGATATCGTATCAATGTGACGTCCTACACGCCTGCACCCCAAGCAGTGCAAAACTATATTAGTAGCGCCGGACTCAACGGATTTTATGAGAGCATGGCAAAGCGCAAAGGCTGCTGCCAAATTCGCAAAGTTGAGCCGCTCGCGCGCGCACTGGCGGACAAGCGTGCATGGCTAACCGGGCTGCGCCGCGAGCAAGCGCCGACGCGGGCTGATTTGGCTGAGTCAGAGTTTGATGCAGTACATGCTCTGACTAAATTCAATCCGTTGATTGATTGGACGAATGATGATGTATGGGACTATATTCGTGCGCATGATGTACCGTACAACACCTTGCATGATCGTGGCTACCCGAGCATCGGTTGTGAGCCCTGTACACGCGCGGTGAAGCCGGGTGAAGATGCACGTGCAGGGCGCTGGTGGTGGGAGTCAACGGCGGATCAAAAAGAATGCGGGTTGCATATTGGCGCATCAGACTTCAATGCTCAAGCTATGTCCAGCATGCCAAAATATGCGTCTGTAGCGATTAAAATTATCGATAAAGATATTGAAAAAGTAATTGAGAAAAATATTGAGGGAAATATTGAGAAAGTGCGGGTATGAGTTTGATTGATTCCATAATCCCGGCACGGGCAATTGCGGCCAACGACAGCCCACGGCCACCGCTCAGCAAACATTTGCGCTGGCTTGAATCAGAAGCGATTCACATCATGCGCGAGACGGTGGCCGAAACCCGTAATCCGGCGCTCCTGTTTTCGGGTGGCAAAGATTCGATTGTGATGCTGCGCATTGCCGAGAAAGCATTTCGTCCGGATCGGTTTCCGTTTCCTCTGGTGCATATTGACACCGAACATAACTTCCCTGAGGTAATCGCCTTTCGTGACCAGAAGGTCGCCGAGCTTAACGAAAAACTGATTGTGCGCTCGGTCGGTGATGGCATTCGCAGCGGTCGTATCGTGCTGCGCCGCGCAGATGAAAGTCGCAATGTGCATCAGACGACCACGCTGCTCGATACGATAAAAGAATTTGAATTTGATGCTCTGTTTGGCGGCGCACGTCGTGATGAAGAAAAAGCCCGCGCGAAAGAGCGAATCATTTCCCACCGCGATGAATGGGGCCAGTGGGATCCCAAAAATCAACGGCCTGAGCTATGGAGTCTGTACAACCTGCGCATTCATCCGGGCGAGCATGTGCGGGTGTTCCCGCTTTCAAATTGGACTGAGCTCGATATCTGGCAATACATTGCGCATGAAAATCTAGCCGTGCCTTCAATCTATTTTTCGCATCAGCGCGAAATCGTTGAACGCAAGGGCATGCTCGTACCCGTTACCGAATTGACGCCACCCAAAGCCGGTGAAACCGTATTGACCAAAGCGGTGCGATTCCGCACGGTAGGCGATATTACCTGTACCGCGCCAGTGGCGTCTGACGCCGTTACGGTAGATGAAATTATTGAAGAAACGCTGCTCTCCCGCTTAACCGAACGCGGTGCCACGCGGCTTGATGATCAAACCTCGGATGCGTCGATGGAACAGCGCAAAAAAGAAGGGTATTTCTGATGAGCCGTTTGAACCTTGCCAGCTCCCAAACTGAAGCCGCCATTGATACGCTGCGCTTCACCACGGCAGGCTCCGTTGATGATGGCAAAAGCACTTTGATCGGACGCTTGCTGTATGACTCGAAATCGATTCTTGAAGACCAGATCGCCGCGATTGCGCGCACTACCCACAAGCGCGGCCAGGAAGGGCTCGATTTATCACTGCTCACCGATGGCTTGAGTGCTGAGCGTGAACAAGGCATCACCATTGATGTGGCCTACCGTTATTTCGCCACGCCTCATCGTCGCTTCATCATTGCCGACACACCGGGCCATGAGCAGTACACGCGCAACATGGTTACCGGCGCATCCACCGCGGATGTAGCAATTGTGCTGATTGATGCCGCCAAAGGAATCCAGCCACAATCACGCCGCCACGCGGCGTTAGCCGTTCTGCTCGATTTGCCACAGGTGGTGGTAGCGGTTAACAAGATGGATTTGGTGGGATATAAAAAAGAAATATTCCAAAAAATTAAAAGTGAATTTACCGCGATTGCGCGTGAGCTCGGCGTGCGCGAAATTTCGTTTATTCCGGTATCGGCACTGTTGGGTGATATGGTCGTTAATCGCGAGATTGTTAACCATAAAGCCGTTAACAACGAAACCGTTAACACCAACAATATGCCCTGGTACGCAGGCCCGACGCTGCTGGAATTTCTGGAAACGGTGCGCGTGGGCAAAACCGTTGCGCCCGCGTTTCGCTTCCCGGTACAGCTGGTGTCGCGGGTTCGTTTTGGCGCGCAGCAGGACAGCCGTGGCTACCTTGGCCGGGTCGAATCCGGTAGCATCAACGTCGGCGATCATGTCGTGGTGCTGCCTTCTGGCGAGACAGCACGCATTGCTGAAATTATTACCCTAGAAGGCAATGCCGCATCGGCCGCGGCGCTTGATTCTATAACAATCACGCTGGATCGTCAGCTCGATATTTCACGCGGTGATGTGATTGCAGAACGCTTTAAGCCGCCCCGCGTGACCGAGCATTTTCGGGCGAACGTATGCTGGCTGGGCAATGAGCCGCTCACCACTGCGAGACGCTATTTACTTAAGCACGGCACGCGCACCGTGCCGGCCAAAATCTCATCGGTAAATTCACGCTACGATATTCTCACGCTGCAGCCTGAAGCGGCGACAACGCTCAACACCAACGATATTGGCGAGCTGTCGATTCAGGTTGCACAACCGATCATGGTGGATGCCTATTGGGCAAATCACGCGGGCGGCAGTTTTATTTTGCTCGATGAAGCCAGCAATGCAACCGTGGCTGCTGGCACGATTTTATCGGAGCCTAGTGATGTCTAATCTAGTGATGTGTAATCCATTGATGTCTAATCCGGTAGCGTCTAAGCACGCAGCATCAACGGTCTATCTGGTCGGCGCAGGCCCCGGTGCGCCCGACTTGCTCACACTGCGGGCGGCACGTTTACTGGAACGCGCTGATATCGTATTTCATGATGCGTTAGTGCATCCCGACACCATCGCGCTCGCCGTAAATGCCCAGAAAGTAGCCGTCGGTAAACGCGCCGGACAAGTCTCAACCGATCAACGTTTTATCAATCGCAGTCTGGTGGAAGCCGCCGCGCGTTACACCACCGTGGTGCGATTAAAAGGCGGCGACCCGATGATGTTTGGCCGCGCCCAAGAAGAAATTGCGGCACTGGTCAGCGCGGGTGTCGCCTATGAAGTTATCCCCGGCATCACCGCCGCGCTCGCCGCCAGCGCGCAGCTGGGCGTCTCTCTCACCCAGCGCGGCATCGCCCGCAGCGTCACCTTCGCCACCCCGCGCATCGGGCCTGATGCCAGCACGAGCGATTGGGCAAAGAGCGCGGTGGCCGCCGATACCATTGTGCTATACATGGCCGTCGGTCAAGCCCCACAAATTGCCGCCGCACTCATTGCAGAAGGTAAATCAGCGGATACTCCCGTCGCAATTGTTGAGAGCGCGACCCTGCCGGAAGAGCAACGCATTTTCACCACACTCGCCGGCCTCACCGCGTCGTCACTGACGTTACGCGGCCCGGCTGTGCTGTGTATTGGCGAGGTGTTTGGTATGGGGTCGGGTGCGATGATAAATGCTGCGCGTAACAAAATCAGGAAGAAAAACACTAGCACTGGCGCGGCGTTTGAGCCCATTATGGCTGTTGACGCCCGTGGATACTAGAGTTTAAATTGCACAAACACCTGGACTGCCTCGATATAAGCGCCGACGTCACCTAGCTTCGCAACATGAACTACCAATGCACATCGCGGGCAAGCGTCTGGAATAAAAATAATGCACGAATAACTTGCCAACGAAATCGCTCCCCTACGGCATCTTTACCCAGGTTAGTTCCAGCCAGGCATCTGGCCGATGTACCACGGAAACGCCGGATTTTGCAGCCCACGGGGTCACTTGCAAATGCAGCGGGATATGCAGCACCTCATCGTGATGAATCTGCATCGCTTTGATGATCATTTCCTGGCGTTTTTTCATTTCCGTTTCGCCTTCAATATTATCGATCAATTGGTCAAGCTCGACATTCTTATAATTGCCCCAGTTGAATTCGCCCACGCCTTTGTCATTGCGGCTATGCAGCACCGGATTCAGGGTAAATATCGCGTCCGTAGTGGATCCGCCCCAGCCGAGCATGTACATGCTGTTATCGAGCTTGCGCTGCTTGGGAAAATAATTCGCTTTGGGAATTGACGCCACTTTTATATTGACGCCGATCTTGGACCACATGCCCGCCAGCGCAACACAGATACGCTCATCGTTGATGTAGCGATCATTCGGGCAATCCAGCGTGACGCTAAAACCTTTCGGGTAGCCTGCATCAGCGAGCATTTTTTTGGCCGCGTCAGCACTGATCATCGGGTGACGTTTTTCCATTGAATCGGGAATGCCTGCTTCAACGCGTGACGGTAAATTAATCGCGGTGGGAATGGCCATACCACGCATGACGGTACGTTTGATGGCTTCTATGTCGACCGATTGATAAAGGGCCATGCGCACCCGTTTATCCTTGAACGGATTTTTGCCTTTTACGTCCGAATACAGCAGCTCATCGCGCGCCTGATCCATGCCAATAAAAATGATCCTGTTTTCGCGGCCCTCGTAAATTTTGATTTTTTTATCCTGCTGCAGCTTGGCAATATCTTGCAGCGGCGGATCGAGAATAAAATCGAGCTCACCCGAAATCAGCGCTGCTACCCGGGTCGCGTTTGAGCGGATCGGGGTGAAAATCACATCGGTGACATTGCCTTCAAAGCGGCCTTCCTTGATGCCCCACCAGTTCGGATTTTTCTTGAGCACAGTCTTCACATCAGGCTCGCGCAACACCAGCATGAAAGGCCCGGTGCCCATCGCATTACGCACGCCGAAGGTTTCTTCCTTGTCGGGGAAATTCTGTGGCTTTTCGATTTTATTTTTAATCGCCCACGCCTTGGACATGATAAATATCACGCTACTGCCGAGCATATCGGGCAGCACCAAATTCGGCACCGGGGTCGTCAGCTCCACCGTGAAGTCATCAATCTTGCGCGCCTTGCCCAATGCCATGCTGTACACCCGATAGTTTGAGGTGGGCTGCTGGGCGCGCACGATCGAGAACACCACGTCATCAGCCGTAAACGCGGAGCCATCGTGCCATTTCACGCCTTTGCGCAGCGTCATGAGCCAGGTCGTAGGTGCCGTTTGTTTTACCGAAGTGGCCAGGGTCGGAATCAGCTTCATGTTCTTGTCGCGGGACAATAGCTGCTCGTAAATTTGTCCGTTGAATTGATTGTTGAATGACTCATTTTGCGCATGCGGATCGTGCGTGGCGATATCGCCCTGATTAGACCAGCGTAGTGTCTTGGCCTCGCTGCCTGCTGATATTGACAGCGCTAATGCAACCAACCCGATGCCGATATTTGTAATGAAATTGTTCATGCGGTTTTGATCCGTGGACGGGTTAAAAACAGAATCCTTATCATAATCGAAACGGTTGCTTATAATGAACACTTATGAATGCATCTGACAGCTAAATTTCATTCTTCATCCTCGTTAAATACCAAAAATTCTATGGCCGCCATTTACTACACGATCACGCCGAAGCATCTTGCCGCGCACCTGTTTGAGGTTACCGTCGCAATCGATCAGCCCGACCCGGCCGGCCAACGCTTCATGCTGCCGACATGGATTCCCGGCAGTTACATGATTCGTGAATTCGCGCGCAACATCATCACCCTTACCGCGAACTGCGGCGACGCGCCGGTGGCGACGCAAAAAATTGATAAGGCTACCTGGCAGTGCGCAGCGTGTGCAGTGGATGCGGGGCCACTCATGCTTACCTATGAAGTCTATGCATGGGACTTGAGCGTGCGTGCCGCCCACCTTGATGCAACCCACGGTTTTTTTAATGGCACCAGTGTATTTCTGTTGCCGGAAGGCCAGCGCGATGCGCCATGCAGCGTCACGATCGTAGCGCCTGAGGCCTGGCGCATTGCGACATCCCTAAGCACAACCCCCGCATTGGCGGGCACCGCAGAGCATTTTGTCGTAGAAACGCGCTCCCAAAGCGGATCTACGAATTCAGTAAATCATCATTTCTATGCCAGTAACTATGATGAGCTTATCGATCATCCGGTCGAAATGGGCACCTTCACCCACGCCACTTTTGAAGCCTGTGGCATTACCCATCACATTGCCATCACTGGCAAGCATCGTGCCGATATGACGCGGCTGTGCGCAGACTTTAAGCGAATTTGCGAGGCGCAGATTCGGTTATTTGAGCCGACCACCCACACCGCTCCGTTCCGCGAATACTGGTTTTTGATCATGGTGGTCAGTGACGGATTCGGTGGCCTGGAACATCGCGCATCAACCGCCTTGATGGTGGGCCGCGATGATTTACCCTTCGCTCATGTGCCGAGCATGACCAGCGGCTACCGCAAGGTGTTGTCGCTAACCTCGCATGAATATTTTCATAGCTGGAATGTCAAGCGCATCAAGCCTGCGGGTTTTATTCACTACGATTTATTGAACGAAAATTACACCCGCCAGCTGTGGTTTTTTGAAGGCTTTACCGATTACTACGATGATCTGATACTGGTACGCGCCGGTC
>ENA-OFCD01000124-OFCD01000124.1-metagenomes-genome-assembly--contig:-NODE-124-length-50167-cov-16.923791_pt1 | contig 50167 bp, 44 predicted proteins | sample MGYA00153392_OFCD01 | MGnify analysis MGYA00153392 | reverse complement strand
GTTCTTCTGTAAGCCATACACGAAGACCCAGCGGTCGCCCTTGTTGGTGGCGCCCAGCGTCCGGTAGCCGCCGCTCTTTCCTTGGCCGGGTCGAGCTATACGCTTCTTGAACAGACCGCCGCCGAGGTCGGCGTCGAACAGCCAGTTCGTCATTTCCATGCGCGACGGTACAGAGTCTCGCCGGGGCCAGTCCCTGCCTGCGCGCCCAACGATCGGACCATCGGGTCGTGTAGATCGCCATGGCTTCGTCTCCTTACCTCATTATATAGCACTAAGTGCTACTGTATGCAATACCAGTCTGCCACATTCGTGGGCGTCTCTGCACGCGGTATACCGCCGGTAGGCCGCGTGCCACGCGCTGGCGCGCCCCGAGCCTGGGTCTCGGCCTGTCCGTGACGCCAGCTAACGCGAACAGCCAAGGTTAGCGGCATCGGCTGACGCACATGCCGTGAGGAACAGATAGCGCCGCGTACAGCACCGTCTGCCCGCTGACGCGGGCCCGGCCCCAAGGCTGCTCCGCCGGCCCGTGCCCGAACCCGGCTAAGAGGCGCTGCCCCTCGCGCAGCGCAAGGGTAAGCGCTGCGCCCGCCCGCCGGGTATTCCAACCTTCGCTGTGCTGCAGGCCGGCCCTGCGGGCCGCGCTGCGCGTGGGTGAGCCCCGTCCCGACATGCGCACTTGCACCTTTCCTCCCCGGTCTCGGCGACTGCCGGAGGCGAGCACAGCGCAGTGCTGAGTCTCGACAGCTGATTCATGAGCAAAGCCATGAAGACCGAAACCCGTGTCGGAATTGCTTGCTAGCAGGATAGTTTGTTCTTGCGGATAGCCGAGTCCGCTTTGCCCTTGAACGACCGGTTCTTGACCTGGAAGCCGTCCGACTTCCTCAACTGCTGGAATGACAGCCACCGCTCCATCGCCGACCTTGCCAGTCAGCCATCCAACGGCAGTAGTAAAGCGACTTAAATTCTGGCGAGTCCACCAGTAATAGGCATCGTCGTCTTGCACTTCGGGTAGCCGGAGCAGCCCCAAAAGGCCGCGCCACCCTTCCGCGGAGAACGCTCGACCATTTTGACCCCGCAGTTGACGCATGTCGGTCGCCAATATTCGCCCTCGGTGGCGACTTCCAGCAACGCTGCTTGCTGTTCGCCAGTTCGCTTGGCGATCAATCCGAGTAGGCCCTGGACATCCAGTAGATTGATCCCGTTGTCCTTCGCGAATGCCTCGGCATCGGGCGTGAATGTCGACGTGGTGGCGAACTGGCCGCGCGTCACGTTCTTCGCGGCCATCACGCCGCGAAGCTCACGTACCTTGTCCACGCCGACTCGCCTTCCCTTCCAATGCTTGCACTGGACCAGGCTGACTGGCACACCGGGCCTGTTGCGCGAATACAGCCAGATGTCGATGCCTTCATCAGCACCGTGCGACTGCGAATTCGTCTCGAAGCCCGCCTGAGCGAAGAGCGCCTCGACGAGGGCCTCAAACCTTCGCCACTCGATGACTTCGAATACTGCCGGCCCCCATGTCTTAAGCTCACGGACGGCCGACCCGTCAAGCGCTTGCGAATGGCTCCTCGGTGGCGCAACCCCGGCAACGAAGCGCTCCACCTGTGGCAATGCGTCTGAGGTACGGGCGAATGGCCTCGGTGACTGCCGGACTGAGCTGGCATCCGGCGCGACCGGCGCCGCAGCCCGTTGCCTGTGACTTTGCCACCAGAGCAACCCGCAGCCAACCAGAAGCAGGAGCCAACCCACCGGTTGGAGTGAGCGAAGTCCAAGCCCTATGGGGGACGCGCAAAGAAAGAGCGGAACGATGGCGAGCAGCAAGCCGGCACCGATCAGTTTGGGCGCGAGGGCCTCCTGCGCCCTTCGTTTGCTGGCGTTCGATCTGTTCTTCTTGGCCACGACCACTCCCGTTGGTCGTCGATCCTAGCTACCGAGCCATCGACTGGGATGGCTTGCAAGGGCAACTCGACGCGCTCCGTGACTTCAGCACGATACCTAGCCCCCGGACAGTGTTCAGCGCCTCGGCTCAACTCTGTCTCTCGAGATGGCAGTCGCCCTGCCCGTCTCAATCGTGGGTCGCGCAAGTTCACGTAGGGCCGCCGCAAGCTTTCTGTCGCGCGGCTCGTCGGAAACAGACAGTGCATTGGTTAGCTGAGACCATATCTCGACGCTGCGCTTCCAATTAATCGAGGAAGTCGAGTCGCGAGATCGAGGCTGGTCCCGCAGCAGCCGTTGCTCCTCGCCGGCCTTGATTCGCCATAGCGCTTCGCCCTGGCGACCTTGCCTACGAACGGCGCGCGAAGATGCTTCGGCCTCGATGCCCATCTCTCTGAGCTTGTCTGCAAACGTCTGCCTCCAGCGGCTCAAATCTGCCTTGCGCGGATTGAGCCGCTTGCCACGACGAGACTCTGCTCGCACGCTCAGATGAACGTGTGGATTGGCCTGGTGATCGTGCAGCACCATGACGTACTTGTGGTCGGCCAACTCAGTCTGCGCAAACTCCCGTGCAGCCTTCAACACATACAGCGGATCGACCCCGCGAGGCATCGACAGCATGACGTTGAAAGCCTCCCTCCTAAATCCAAGATCGTCGATCGGCGTCCCGCCCAATCGCCAGTCATCGGCAAGTCCGCGCAGATCGTCCTTGCCTCGAAGCAGCTCACCACGGTCGTCTTCGATATCCAACCTTCCGTTCTTGCTGATGTACTTGAAGTGCGCAGCGATCGCCTTCATGCCGCGGCCGCCGCCCGTGACCTTGACCATCACCTGCGGCGCCCGTCGCACGACAGTCGCTTCGATACGCGCACGTACCGCATTCGCTCTTTGTCTGAGCAGGTTCGCTGGCACTCTTGGCTGCGGGGCGACCTTGACGATTCGATTGCCGGGGTAGAACAGACGCTCTCCCCACTGGACCAACACGCCGTCGATGGATTGAGGGTCTGACATCAGTTCTTCTCCGGTTTGTGTCCAGCAACGTGTACAGACGCGCTCTGCGAGCCATGCTGTGGCGCTATCTGTTTGAGAGCCTGTCCGACCAGATGCAGGTGCCTTTCGACATCGCCCCCCAAGCCGTCGAGCATCGATCTGTATTGCTGCGCCGCGCGCATGTCGCTTCGGGCTAGCAACGTCGCCAGGTGGCGCACATTGCGACTGAGAGTCGACAGCTCAGCGTTCGATGCGATAAGTGCCGACAGGTGATCGGTGCGTCCGCCGGAAGACAAGACGCGAACGCCGTCGACCAGGCCTGCCAGGAAAGCCCCGCGCGACATGGCCGCTGCCTTCGCGCCCTTCGCGAGACGGTCGGCCTCGTCGGCTGTGAGCCTGATCGATAGCTTCGCGGTGTTCGCGACCGGCGCCACCGCTTGATTCGATGCCTCGGCTTCAGGCGGAAGAGCCTTCGTCAAGGCGTCTCGTACAACGACCGAGACGCTCACACGCCGCTCGCGAGCGCGAGCGACCAGCGCGGCTTTCAGACCGCGCATATCGACCGTGACGAACTCGTGAGGGACCATGTTCATGAGGCGACGAATGGACTCGCGAAGCGGTTGTGAAATCGGCGGCGCGCAGCCTATCTCTGCACTCACCTTGAATTCATCTTCGTCGATGAATCGACCCTCTTGGTTGCTGAATTTCGACTCAAATTCAGCACGCCAGATTATTTCTGCGCAGTGAAGATGGACCAAGCGCGAATCGAACTGACATGAAACTGATACCCCGCACACCCCCCGGCCGCACGAACCGACGGGCCCGAGCGTTCGGCGAAGAGATCGCACGGCTCCGATGCGAAGGGTATGGCTACGTCGCCATACAGGAAGCACTTGCCGATGCGGGCGTCATCGTCAGCAAGAGCACAGTGCAACGCGAGGTCGCCCGAATGTCCAGACCAATACCGCAGACCGGGAAGTACAGCACGACCGCGCGCGTTCACACGGCCTCTGGACCGATCTCAACCGAGTCCTTCACCCCGCCGGTCGGCCCGCCGCTTCACCAACGACGCAGCGGAAGAGACGTCGCCGAGGCGTTCATGAAGGGCCAGATCACCAACCCCCTGTTTCGTTCAAAGGAACCACGATGAAGATCGCAGTCATCAATTTCTCCGGCAACGTCGGCAAGACCACGATTTCACGGCACCTCCTGTTGCCGCGCATTCCAGGAGCCGAGCTCATTGCCATCGAAAGCATCAACGCCGAGGAAGGTCATCAGGGACAGTCGCTTCGTGGTCGACAGTTCGGCGAGTTGCAGGAGTACATGCAGACCGTGGAAAGTTTGGTCGTGGACATCGGCGCCAGCAATGTCGAAGACCTGATGGCGCTCATGCGCAGGTACCGCGGCAGTCACGAGGACTTCGATTTCTTCGTGGTGCCCACGGTCGCCGCCCGAAAGCAGCAGCAGGACACGATGGCGACGCTGGCCGAGCTGGGCCGGTCAGGGATACCGCCGGAACGCCTCAAGGTCGTCTTCAACATGGTCGACCAGGAAGTGGACGTGGCCCAGGCCTTCGAGTTGCTGCTCGCTTTTTTGAAACAGTATCCGGTGGCCAACGTGTCGATGGATTGCCGCCTGGAGGCGAACGAGATTTACGGGCGAGTCAAGGGGATGGGGACGGCCATCGACTTGGTGGCGCTCGCAAACGACTCGACCGACTACAAGTCCCTCATCACCAAGTCGACCAACATGGCCGAGAAGCTGGCGCTGGCACAGGCATTGGCGACCCGCCGCCTGGCTTGCGGCGTCGTGCCGGAGCTCGACGCATGCTTTGCGGCTCTTGGATTGGAGCCCGTGTCTCCATGAACCGCCCGACCAGCGCGCGCGAGGCGCTCATCGTCGAGGCCCTCGGCGACGTTGCGCTCCTGCTCGACCGGGTCGAATCGCTGATGTCCTCGATGGAGACGGGTCGACTCGAGTTGGCCAATGCCAGCGCACACCTGGACAGCCGGCTAAAGGCGTTCGAGGCGGGCACGGCCTCTGTTGCTCAAAAGGTCCAGGTGAAGGCGATCGAGCACATCATCAGGCGCACTGGCAAGGCGACGAGCGACTCGATCGAGTTGCAGGCGCGCGCCATGAACGCAGCAGCCAGGTTGACCTTCTCGGCGGAGGTCGATTCGAACCTGACACGTCTCACCCACGCGCTACAGCAGGCCCTGCATCGAGTCGATCGACCGTGGGATGTTTGGTTGACGCACGCTGCGACAGCTACCGTATCGGCTGCACTCACATGGTGGGTCGTCAGTTCGTCCGGGTTCCGATAAACCGCCCCGGAGGAAAGGCGTGCTGACCTCGCACTCGAGTCAGCACGATGTGCGCAAGAGCAATGGCGAGCCGAATTGCCCCGGCCCGCTCAAGCGCGCGAATGGCCCATCGTCAGAGTGCCGCGTCCTTCAGCTTCTTCAGCGCGCGCGTCTTGATCTTGACCGTCGCAGGCTTGGCCGCGAAGACACGCTCCACCTTCGTGAACGGATCGAGGCCGGTGCGCTTCTTCTTCGCAGGCACGTTGATCACGTTGACCTTCAGCAGCCCTGGCAACGTGAACGACCCCAAACCCTTCTTGTGCACGGACGCGAGCATCGTCGCTTCCAGCGCGCCAACGACGGCCTTGACCGCCTTCGGTTCCACCGCAGCGGTTTGCGCCAGATGAGCGATCAAGCTAGTCCGATTGAACGCGCTCTTGATCGGCTTCAGCTCGACAACAGACTTGGGCGGCGCAGCAGCCTTGATTGCCTTCGTCGCGGGAGCAGTCTTCTTCGCTGCCATCGTCACTGGCGCAGCCTTCTTGGCCGGCACTTTCGTCATCGTCTTCTTTGCAGTTGCCATGGGGTCGAATGTCCTCGGAGGTAAAAGAAAAGCCCGCAGTTCACGGGCCGCGGCATTCTAGGCGGACAAACTTTCTCGAAGAATCGGGGCGTGCCATCGGATCCTCGTCGGGACATTTGAAGCGTTCAATGTCAAGATTGCCAACTCCTACAGCAATCGGCCATCACGGCACAGTTCCCGACATGCCAAACATTGCATCCGTCCTGAAGTCAGAGATCACCCGCATCGCGCGCAAAGAGATTCGCGCCGAGGTCGAAACTTTGAAGAAGTCCGTGAGCGGCTATCGAAGCGAGATAGCCGGATTGAAGCGTCGCTCCCAATCGCTTGAGCATGAGGTGCGGCGCCTCAACAAGTCCCTGAACAAACACGCACCGGCTGCGACCGATGCCCCGACCCCGACCACGAAGTTCAGTGCCAAGGACCTGGCCTCGCAGCGGAAACGATTGGCGCTGACGATTGAGGGCTGCGCACTCCTGCTCGGAACGGCTGGCAAATCGATCTACCGCTGGGAGACCGGCAAGGCGCAACCTCGCGAGACGTATTGGCCCTCGATCGCCGCACTCCGCACGCTCAGCAAGGAACGAGCCGCTGAGATTGTTGCCGCGCGCAAGTAGGTAGCCCGCGCTACTCCGGAACGGGAAGCGCGACACTTCCCGGACCGCAGGCTTCGATGGCCGAGGGACGGGAAAACGCGAACCGGCCACGCCGGCGAGCGCGCTTTGGCCGGCCAAGCGCACCCGCCCGGTCGGCGTCCATCGACGAACTGAGACAAGGCGACCGCATTGCTGCGGCCGCACTCCACTCAGGTCTTGATCTTCCGCATCTCTTCGGCCAGCACCCACAGCGCGCGATTGAGAGTCACGCTGCGATCGATGCTCCCGACAGAACGGGTCTGCATCCGCCGGCCCTGCACGCTGCGGCCACGCTGCCCGCCGCGCAGGGCGTTCTCCTGGATTCGCTGGAACGTTGTCCAGAGGCTGTGCCCGAGGTCCTCGGGCCGGCGCGCTTCGATCAACTGGTCAATCGTGATGGGCGCAGGCGGTTGACCCTCACTCCGCTCGCCATAGCGCAGCGCTAGCGCTGCGGTCGCAAAGGCGCGTTCCTCGTCAGGCTTCAGCGTCAACGCCTTCATGCCGTGCGCCGATGCCTCCACGGCCTCGAAGTCGTCGAGCACGCGGAACGCGCCTTCGATCACGTCATCCTGAATGTTCCCCTTGTGCGGGATGCGGATGTCGTTCGACACGGTGCCGACGACCAGGCCATTGCAACAGACGAAGCGGAACACGCCCGCGAGCATCTGGTGTGAACTGGCCCCGTCGTGGCTGTTGATCAGGATGATCTCGTTCGCTTCCGGCCGCGCCTCCACGTGCCCGGCGTGCCGCGTGCGGATCATGTGCTTCGTGAACTCGGATTTGCCTTCGATCCGGCTCTTGCTCTGCGCGACCATGAACGGCTCGAACCCCTCTTTACGGAGGCCGCGCAGCACCTCGATAGTCGGGATGTACGTGTAGCGCTCTGAACGGCTCGCGTGCTTGCCTTCCGCGAAGATCGACGGCGCGGCCTGCCGCATCTGATCTTCCGCGAGGGGCTGTTCGCTGCGGATCACGTGGGTGTTGCGCGCGAAGCGCGTCGCGAGACTCGGGCTGGTGCTTGTAAACATGTTGACTCCTTGTCGATGAGGAAAGACGGCGGGCCGGCGCAGACGCGCCCTGCCCGCCCGCAGATCAGTTCGCCGCAGCAGCGCCGCGACCCTGGACACCGGAACGGCCCGCGCGCCCGCGCGGCTTCGCCGTCGCGCGCTTCGCGGTCGTGTCGTCGGGCGCCTCGTCCTGCCGCTCACGGCGTGCATCGGCATCGGCCTTGCTGTCGAGGTAGTCGAGTTCCTCGCAGGTGAACTGGAACCCGTACACGGTGCTGCCGTCCTTGTCGTAGTTGTTGTTCCGCAGGCGCCCCACCACGTTGACGCGCGAACCCTTGCCGAGGTACTCGGCGGCGTTCTCGGCCTGCTTGCCCCACAGCGTCCACTGGATCGCGGTGGCTTCCTCGGACTTGTCGTCGCCCGACCCGCGTCGGGTGTTGCTGATGATGGTCACGGTGCCCTTGGCGACCTCACCGTCGCGACCCCTGACGAACTCGACCTTGACGACTGACGCCAGACGCGCGTTGCGTTGTTCCACTCGTACGAATGCCATGATGAATCTCCAGTCAGAACGATCAGCCGGATGCCGTTGTGGCGTTCCTTTGAACTGATCCTTCTGCTCGGACTTCCTCGCACCCGCCCACGGGCGGGCGGGGGGTGGGCATGGCCTCTTCCTTCACGGGAAGAGGTGGGAGATGGGTGGTGTCTGTGTTTGGGTACCAGCAGCCGAAGCGATGAGCCAGTTTCCCGGCCCACCGCTGTTTTAGATCCCCCCACAAGTCCCCCTCGCAATAGACGGGGGCGCAGCTGGGGGGAGCGCGGTGGGTTGCACTGGCGATCGAGGCTGCAAGGAGTGGAAAGAGGGCCCGCAGCAACGGCGAACGATGTGATAGGTTTCCTGGCGCAGCGGATGCGCGGAGGAGCCCGCTTCGTCCGTGAGAGTCGGCGGCTCCGCGGCACGCGTGACACCAAGTGAGCCGAAGGCGAAGCGACTGGCGCGTGGGCCGAGCCGGCTCGATCACATCCGACCTCGACGGTCACGGCGCGCAGCGCCTCGGTGGGTCAAGAGATCGGTGTTGCGTCAGGGATGGCCGCCCGAAGGGACGAGACGACGGGCCTTTGACGGCGGCTCGCCGCGCAGCGCAACAGCCCGGCCCGGCGCGTCCGAGCGACGCCCTAGGATGAGAATCGCGAAGGCTTGATCGCTCGGTAGTAGCTCAACGAATTCCCTTCATGACGCTCGCGCCGGGTGCACCACGCGATGAGCGCCAGCAGTACAACCTGAATCGGCAGTCTCAGCCAGAGCGTCCACACGGGAATGAACGCGAACAGGTCCGGCCGCTGCAGCATGTAGATGTGGCACGGCGTGACGGCAAGCGTCAGCAGGAACAGTCCGACGCCTGCCGCGCGCCGCGTCGGTCGCCACAACAGTCCCACTGCCCCAAGCAACTCGAACACGCCGCTGATCATCACGGCGGCGCGCGGCCACGGGATGTAGGGTGGCACGATCTTCATCTCGGTCTCGGTCGCCACGAAGTGGGCGATACCGCCAACTGAGAACCACAGGAAAACGACGATCAGTCCGACCAGCTTCCCACGCGCCATCGACACATCCGCCATCGCCTTACTCCCCCAAAAGATGCAGCGCGAGCTCGCGCCGATGCGCCCGCGTGCGGTGCTCCCAAAGATAGATGCCCTGCCACGTTCCGAGCGCCAGGCGGCCGTCGGACAGCGGAACCGACAACTGCACCGCAGTCAGCGCCGCACGCACATGCGCCGGCATGTCGTCGGCGCCTTCTTCGCGATGCCGGAACAACGGATCGCCATCCGGCACGAGCCGCGCGAAAAAGCGATCGAGGTCGCCGCGAACATCCGGATCAGCGTTCTCCTGGATCAGCAGGCTGGCCGACGTGTGGCGAACGAACAGCGTCAACAATCCCGTGTCCAACCCCGCCGCATCGACCCAGTCCACCACCGGCTTCGTGATCTCGAACAGCCCTCGTCCGCGGGTTTCGAAGGTCAACGACGTGGTGAACTGGCGCAGCATCGCCAAAGAATAATGCAAGACACCCGACGGCTCTCCGAAGGGCGCCATGGCGAGCGCCAAGCGCTTGCCACTGCGGGCTTGTTGGCTGTTGGTGGCCCGGCTTCGGGCGTGGCGGGTGGTCGGGGTGACGATCTGGCCGGCGCCGCGCACACGCAGCGCAGCTACGTGTCCGCAAGACGGTCAGTTCGTCAGCGCGCTCGTTCGCGCACAGCGCGAAGGAAAGCAGCGCGCGAACCCCGACCGCGGGAAGGGCCGCCTTCGGAACTCGCCGGCTCGCCGGCCCGTCCAGGCGCACGCGTCGGCAACGGGCAACATCAATGGCCCCGGCGCACGCGCCGGGGCCGGCTCCTTACGCCGTCACATCATCATCTTCGCGCTCACCGACAGGTGCGTCACCCGATGCGCCAGCAGCTGCCGGGTCGGACGCTGGTTCGGCATCGCGTTCGACCGCACACAGCATCGCGGGCAACCAACCGCTTCCGGCGACCAGCCTTTCGGCTTCACTCGCCAGATCGCCCTTCTTGAGCTTCGACAAGCGCGCCACCTGATCGGGTGCAACGACCGTCACAGCCTCCAGCGCCTTCGCCTTCGAGACATGCTCGAAGTAGCCCACCGCCGTAGGCCTCCACCACGTGTGCATGTCCAGCCCGACCGCCTGCGCGAGCATGGATGCAGGCATCTCCGTTTCACGCGAGCAGATCGCCGTCGTGGTGGACGCCACGCACACCGCGAGCAGCGACAGGGCCTCGCTCTGCGGCATCACCAGCAACTCCGCGAACATTGCTTCCGATTCGCTCGGCATGCGATCGGCCCAGGCCTCGCGCACTTCGCGAAGTCCGGTGGCCGCAGGCGCATCCGCCATGTCGGCAGCGTGCTTGACCAGCCCATCGACATGCGAGGTCGCGTTGATGTTGATCGGCGAGCCCTCGTAGCCGATCGAGAGTACACGGCGCGCCAGGTGATGGATTAAGGGCTCAGCAAGCGTCGCACTTCGAGCGGCGACAGCTCTTTGGCTTTGCGTGGCATGTCCAGCCCTTCCCAAATTTATCCTACCCCTTTCCTACCCACACAAGAAATTGGGATGGTGTGGAATCAGGGGGGACAAGCTGGGACGAGCTGGGACGGCTTTTACCAACGAAAAAGGCCCCTTGCGGGGCCTTCTCATTCTTGCTGTTGGCGGAGTGGACGGGAGTCGAACCCGCGACCCCCGGCGTGACAGACAGAGCAGCATTGCACCGCGCGCACGCGTCCCATCAAGCGTTGGCCGCGCGCCCGAGCTGCTAACTCGTGCCGAGGTCGCGTTGAGTCCTTCGCGACGCAATCGATGTGACATCGGGCCGCGGTAGGATGATGGCGAGATCGATTGCCGTGTTGAACCACAGGGGGAAAGCCAAGAAATGTGGGGGTATGGCTGGGGGTATCTACAAGTCTTCATGAAAATAACTTTAATGAAAACAACATGTTAGGACGGCTTTGAAGATCGCCACCTGGAACGTCAATGCGCTCGCCGTGCGCTTGCCACAGCTGCTCGACTGGCTCGGCACCTACCAGCCCGACGTGCTGTGCCTGCAGGAAACCAAGCTCACCGACGACAAATTTCCGCATGCGGCGATCGCGGCCGCCGGCTACCAGGTGCAGTGGTTCGGCCAGAAGACCTACAACGGCGTCGCACTGATCAGCAAGTCGGTCGCAACAGACGTGGTGCGCAATATTCCGGGCCACGATGACCCGCAGGCGCGCGTGATCGCAGCGATGGTCGACGGTGTGCGCATCGTCGGTGTCTATGTGCCGAACGGCCAGTCGGTCGAGAGCGAGAAATTTCCGTACAAGCTCGCTTGGTTGACTGCGCTGCGCGACTGGTTAAAAGCCGAATTGGCGGCGCACCCGCAACTCGCGCTCCTCGGCGACTACAACATCGCGCCCGAAGACCGCGACGTCTACGACCCCGTGACTTGGGCCGGTGAGGTGCTGTGCACGCCCGAGGAGCGCGCGCATTTCAAAGGCCTGCTCGCACTCGGGTTGCACGACGCGTTTCGCCTGTTCGAGCAACCACCGAAGCAATACAGCTGGTGGGATTACCGGATGCTCGGATTTCAAAAAAACAAGGGCCTGCGGATCGATCACATCCTCGTCAGCGACGCGCTAAAACCGCGCGTGCAACGTGTGGTGATCGACCGGCCGACGCGCAAGAACGATCGGCCCAGCGACCACGCACCCGTGATCGCCGAACTCAAGTTCGACTAGCGGTCAGTCGTCGAGACCCAGCTCCTGAATCTTGCGCGTGATCGTGTTGCGCCCAATGCCGAGCTTTTGCGCGGCCTCGATGCGGCGCCCGCGCGTGATCTCGAGCGCGGTGCGGATGAGTTGGGCCTCGAACTTGCGGGTCAGCGTGTCCCAAACCTGCGGGTCACCGGCCATAAGCAGGCTGCGCGCCTCCTGCTCCAACCCGCCGAGCCAGTCAGAAGCGGCTCTGAACGACGGTGCTGTGCCAGACGCCGTTGACATGCTGCTCGCTGCAAGAGTCGAGGCTGCCGGCTCTGCCGCAAGTGGCTCGCGAACGAGGCGCGCGGGCGCGATTGGCACGGCTTCGGCGGCGACTGACTCGACGGCGAGTTCGGGCGGCAGGTCCTTGGCCTCGATCACTTGCGACGGCGCCATGACGGTCAGCCAATGGCAAATGTTTTCGAGCTGCCGCACGTTGCCTGGAAAGTCGAAGCGCATCAACCGCGCGAGCGCCGAATCGGTGATGCGCTTGGCCTCGACGCCGAGTTCCTTCGCGCTTTTTTGCAGGAAAAAGCGGGTCAGCGAGGGCACGTCTTCGGCGCGCTCGCGCAACGCTGGCAAGCGCAACCGGATCACGTTGAGGCGGTGGAACAGGTCTTCGCGAAACGCGCCGAGCTTGACGCGAGCTTCGAGGTTCTGGTGCGTGGCCGCGATCACGCGCACGTTGCTGCGCATCGGGTTGTGGCCGCCGACGCGGTAGTACTGGCCGTCGCTGAGCACGCGAAGCAGGCGCGTCTGCAGGTCGAACGGCATGTCGCCGATCTCGTCGAGGAACAGCGTGCCGCCGTCGGCCTGCTCGAAGCGGCCGCGGCGCGTGGTTTGCGCGCCGGTGAAGGCGCCGCGCTCGTGGCCGAAAAGTTCGGATTCGAGCAGATCTTTCGGGATCGCCGCGGTGTTGATCGCGACGAACGGGCCGGCGGCGCGCGGGCTGTGCTTGTGCAGTGCGTTCGCGACCAGCTCCTTGCCCGAGCCCGACTCGCCGGTGATCAGCACCGTGACGATGCTTTGGCTCAGCCGGCCGATCGCACGGAACACGTCCTGCATCGCAGGGGCCTGGCCGAGCATCTCGGGCATTTGAGCCGCCTTTTCGTCGCGCACTTCTTCGCGCAGGCTTTCTTCGACCGCGCGGCGGATCAGCTCGACGGCCTTGGGCACGTCGAACGGCTTCGGCAAGTACTCGAAGGCCCCGCCCTGGAAAGCGCTGACGGCGCTGTCGAGGTCGGAATACGCCGTCATGATGATCACCGGCAGCGCCGGCATGCGCTCGCGCACCTTGGCCAGCAGCTCAATGCCCGAGCCACCCGGCATGCGGATGTCGGAGACGAGTACTTGCGGCTCGTCGTCGTCGAGCGCGGTCAGCACATCGCGTGCATTGGTGAAGCTGCGCACCGCGAATTCTTCGCGTGCCAGCGCCTTCTCCAGCACAAAGCGGATGGATTGGTCGTCGTCAACGATCCAGATGGGTTTCATTCGAGGTTCAGGGTAACGGAATCACGATTTTGAAGACAGTCTTGCCCGGTTCGCTCTCGCATTCGACTGTACCCAGATGCTGCTGCACGAAGGTTTGCGCCAGTGTGAGACCGAGGCCGGAGCCACCGTCGCGCCCCGACACCAGCGGGTAGAAAATTCGGTCTCGGATGGACTCGGGCACGCCCGGGCCGTTGTCCTCGATATGCAAGTCCAGTGCCAGACGGTAGCGTTGCTTGCCCAGTGTGACCTGGCGCGCGATGCGCGTGCGCAAGGTAATTTGTGCGTCACCGAACGCGATGCGCTCGCTCAACGCCTGCGCGGCGTTGTGCGCGATGTTGAGCACTGCCTGGATCAACTGCTCGCGGTCGCCACGAAAGTCGGGAATCGAGATGTCGTAGTCGCGCTTCATCTCGAGGCCGCGCGGAAACTCGGCCTGGATCAGCGCCCTCACCCGTTCGCAAACCTCGTGCACGTTGACGTCGCCGACCACGTGCGGCTTGCGGTGCGGCGCGAGCAGCCGGTCGACCAGCGCCTGCAGCCGATCCGCCTCGTTGATGATCACTTGGGTGTACTCGTGCAGCTCGCGCGATTCGACTTCCATCTCGAGCAGCTGCGCCGCGCCGCGAATGCCGCCGAGCGGGTTTTTGATCTCGTGCGCAAGATTGCGAATCAACTCCTTCGTGACCTGTGCCTGGCCAAGCGCGCGCTCCTCGCGGTCTTGTCGGGTTTGTTGCTCGATCTCGACCAGTTCGACGACGACGTTCGACGACGAATCCATCTGGTTGACGATTACATGCACCGGCAGCGGCTCACTGTGCAAAGCGCCGGGGCGCCGCAACAAGGCTTCGAGGCGGCTGGTCGAAAAATCGTTGCGGGCGACTGCGGCCACGGTATCGCGCAGGCGCTGCGAATCGACGAACCAGTCGAACAACGAACCGCGCTGCACGCTGCGGCGCGACAGGCCCAGCACGTTCTCGAACGACGCATTGGCAAACACGCATTCGCCGTCGTCGCCGACCACGGCCACCATCGTCGCAAGGTGATCGAAGGCGGCGTACGCGACCGCAGCCGTGGCAAAAGGAGTGATGGTCGGCGGGTGGGCGCGCTTCACTGTGGCTGCTTGCCGATTTCGCGCTTGAGTGCGAGGACGTCGCTTTCCTTGCGAGCGATCGCCGCCTTCAGGTCGGTGACCCGGTCGAGGTACTTCTGGTAATTTTTTTCGCTGCCCTGGCGCTCGGGTTGACCGTTGTTGTAGTCGGTCTTGAGTGAAGCGAGGCGGTCTTCCTCGCGCTTGAGCTCGCCCTCGAGGATGCGCCGGGAATCGGTGTCGCGGGCGCGTTGATCGGCCGGGTCGACCTTGCTGCCCGCCGGGCCGGAACCGGCCGGCGGCGTTGCACCCGCACGCGGCTTGACGCCCTGGATGATCGTGATCGGCGCGCCTTCGATCGTCTTGCAGCCTTTGTCTTTCGCTTCCTTGGCGCTCAGCGTGTTGTTGTATTCGTTGCCGGGGCAGCGGTACATGGTTTGGCCCTCGGCGGCGAGGGTGGCGCCGACCCAAGCCAGCATCGCAGCGAACGAAATCAGAACAGAGGCGACGAACTTCATGCGGTGGTTCTCCAAGCCTCTCCAACGCGCCGCACCGAAGTAGCGCCGACAAGGCGATGTAGATTGTGGCGCAGCTTGTTCGCTCGCCGGCCCACCAAAGCCCGCCAAAAGCAAAGGGACAGCTCGCGCCGTCCCTTTGCATCTGGGCCGCGCCGCCAGGGCGTGGCTTACAGCGTGTAGTACATGTCGAATTCGACCGGGTGCGTGGCCATGCGAAAGCGTGTCACTTCCTGCATCTTGAGCTCGATGTAGGCATCGATGTACGCATCGGTGTACACGCCGCCCTTGGTCAGGAACGCGCGGTCCTTGTCGAGGTGCTCGAGGGCTTGGTCGAGACTATGGCAAACGGTCGGAATCTTCGCGTCTTCTTCAGGGGGCAGGTGGTACAAATCCTTGCTGGCGGCTTCGCCCGGGTGGATCTTGTTTTCCACACCATCGAGGCCGGCCATCAGCAACGCGGCAAAGCCCAGGTACGGGTTCATCAAGGGATCGGGAAAGCGCGCTTCGACGCGCCGGCCCTTCGGGTTCGCGACGTGCGGGATGCGGATCGAGGCCGAGCGGTTCTTCGACGAATACGCCAGCTTCACCGGTGCCTCGAAGCCCGGCACGAGGCGCTTGTAGGAGTTCGTGCCGGGGTTCGTGATCGCGTTCAGCGCGCGCGCGTGCTTGATGATGCCGCCGATGTAGAACAGCGCAAACTCGCTCAGGCCGGCGTAACCGTCACCGGCGAACAGGTTCTTGCCGTCCTTCCAGACCGATTGGTGCACGTGCATGCCCGAGCCGTTGTCGCCAACGATCGGCTTGGGCATGAAGGTGGCCGTCTTGCCATAGCTGTGGGCCACGTTTTGGATCACGTACTTCTGCAGCTGGACCCAATCGGCGCGCTGCAGCAACGTGCTGAACTTGGTGCCGATTTCCATCTGCGCTTGCGCGACCTCGTGGTGATGCACCTCGCACGGGATGCCGAGCGATTCGAGCACCAGGCACATCTCGGAGCGCATGTCTTGCATGCTGTCGACCGGCGGGGTCGGGAAGTAGCCACCCTTGACGGCAGGGCGGTAGCCGGAGTTGCCGTGCTCGTACACCTTCTTGGAGTTCCACGCGGCCTCTTCGGAGTCAATCTCGACGAAGCAGCCCGACATGTCGTTGCCCCAACGCACGCTGTCGAACACGAAGAACTCGGGCTCGGGGCCGAAGAACGCGGTGTCACCCAAGCCCGAGGCTTTCATGTAGGCCTCGGCGCGCTTGGCGAGCGACCGCGGATCACGCTCGTACGGCTTGCCGTCGGACGGCTCGACCACGTCGCAGGTCAGGATCAGCGTCGGCTCTTCGAAGAACGGGTCGATGTTGGCGGTGTTCGGATCGGGCATGAGCTGCATGTCCGAGGCTTCGATGCCTTTCCAGCCGGCGATCGAGGAGCCGTCGAACGCGTGGCCGCCAGTGAACTTGTCTTCGTCGAAGTGCGACACCGGCACAGTCACGTGCTGCTCTTTGCCGCGGGTGTCGGTGAAGCGGAAATCGACGAACTTGACCTCGGCGTCTTTCACCATCTTCATCACGTCGGCAACGGTCTTGCTGGCCATCTGGAACTCCTGGTGGAATGCTTGTTCGGGGGTGATAAAAAACTGCGAACTCGGCCTTCGAAAGACCCGCTCGCGGGACCACAAAAAGCGCACAGGAATGTAGCAGAAACCATGCCCGCAACAGGATGCTGAGACACCCTTCGACGCCCGGCTCCATGCGGGGCGCAGGCTGCAGGCCGGAGTGGCGATCTTCCACCCAAATCAGTGCATGAACACGCACCGAATCGAGTCGCGCTATCGCACCAGTTCAGGGCCGAGTTTCGCGCCGTGCGATGCCAAGCCGTCGAGCATCGCGCGGTACGCGGCATCGAGCAAAGCGAAATTGCCTTTAACGCCGAGCTCGATGTGACGGCCGTACTGCGGGTGGTCGACGCTCGGCAGGCTGAACACCTTGACGCCGTCGAACTCGGCCTCGATGCGCTCCATCAGAGGCGTCAGCGCGGCTTCCATCGCGCCGAACACGATCACCGATTTTTCGCTTTGCGCGCCCTGCCCGTGCAGCGCGGCGTAATGGTGATCGAGCACCCATTCGATCATCGGCCAGGCCATCACTGGAAAGCCCGGCACGAAGTGCACGTGGCCGACCGTGAAGCCGGCGATTTTGTTGTACGGGTTCGGGATGATTTGCGCGCCCTCGGGAAACACGCCCATGTTCAGCCGGTGGACGTTGTCGTGCCGGTCGGGCTCGTACGCGAGGCCCTGCTCTTTCGCGGTGTCGCGCATGCGCTCATGGATGAGGTCGCGTGCTTGCGGGTGCAGCGCGAGCGGCACGCCGAGTGCGGCCGCGGCACACTGGCGCGTGTGGTCGTCGGGCGTGGCGCCGATGCCACCGCACGAGAACACCACGTCGGAACTGGCGAACGCGTATTTCAGGTCAGCAGTGATGCGCGCCGGGTCATCGCCGACATAACGCGCCCAGCTCAGGCCAAGACCACGTGCGGCCAGCAACTCGATGACCTTGGGCAGGTGCTTGTCGGCACGTTTGCCCGAGAGGATTTCGTCGCCGATGATGATCACGCCGAAGTTCATGGCGAAGCCTTCGAAATTTGAGTTGACGTGCGCAAGCTGTGCCGTTTATCGAGATCAGGCTCCACGGCGAGTACGAGCCGTTCGCATTCTGATCAATTCGGAACGAAACCCTCCGCACAGGTTCGTTGAAATAAATAGTTACTGCGAAGCAAATGCAACAAAAGTTCGCACACTGCGCGGCTGCTGACCAGCAGCAACGTAAGAACTGATGGCCAATATTGCGATCCCTTCATGCCCAGCCTCCTGCGAAAGACGAATCGTGCGTCGCTCATGCGCCCACAGAAGTGCGAGTTCTCTTCCTGCTTCAAGAACAATGTGGTCAGTTGGAGTCGCGTCATCGACGAAAACTTTGCCGTCAAGATGAAAACTGGATTCCGCCTTCCCCTCCGAAGGACCAATGACACCAAAGGCATGCGCGCCATCACTGAAGAAGACTCTTGTCCGTCCATTGCCGAGAGACTTAGCGTCTTTGACCCAACATGGATGCTCATGCCCTTCGGCAAATGCAGATGAACTCAGAGAGAGCAGGAACGCGAAGACAGTAAATCGCATGTGTCAAAGTTCGTTGGAGCGCGCCCCGAGCGCTTCAGAGGGCGGGGAAACTAGCTGCGATTCGTCGACTGGTTCTACATCGCGCGGGCCATCTCGCACCGCCGGCAGCACCTCGACCGAATCGTTCTCCCGCCGCATCACCTGCAACGCTGCCAGCACAAAGTGCGCGAACCAGAGTGCCGAGAACGCAAACACGAGCGTGTAGATCCAGATCGCCACGGGCACCAGCACCGGCGCGAACACGATCGCTATTGCGCCTGACGCCCACACCAGCGACGGCGCGGCGCCGAGGTAGCCGGTCAGCACGCCCATGCCGAGCAGCGTGTTGCGGTGGCGCTTGACGAGCACGCGGCGCTCGTCGGCGCTGGCGTGTTCGGCGAGTACGTCGTAAGTCATTACGCGGTAGGTGAGCCAGCCCCAGATGAGCGGCGGGATGATCAACACCAGCGGCGGCACGAACCACAGCGGGATCGAAATCAGCAGTGCAAGCAGCGCCACAACCGTCGCCCACAGCGCGCCGAACGTGCTGCCGACGAACGAGCCGCCGTGCTTGCGTTCGAGCAGCGGGAAACGCCGGTTCGCGACCAGCGTGAGCATGGCCGGCGACATGAAGGCGGCCACCAGCAGCAGCGAGAGCACGACGATCACCGGCGTGGTGAGAAACACGACGACCATTGGCGCAAGCGCTGCTTTCAGGGCAGCCAAGCCCACGCCATCGAGCCAGCCGCTCATCGTTTTCAGGATCGGCCACGACTCGAAGCTCGCGCGCACCGCAGCGATCGCCGGTTCCCAAAAAAAGTAGCCGAGGCCGAGTGCCAGGCTGGCCATCAGCACCAGCGGCAGCAGCGACAACACGATCACGCGCGGGTGCAGGCAGTAGGCGGCGGCGCGCCATAACGAATCGAGCAGCAACTTCATGCCGAGGTGTCGCGCTGATTCGAGGTCAGCGCATGTTGCCGGTGTGGCCGAGCGAGTAGCGGCCCGGCTGCGGCCACACGGTCAGCCCGTGCGGTTCGGTGCCGACCTTGATCTGCTGGACGGCGCCGCTGGCCGTGTCGAAACGGTAGATGACGTTGTCGTAGCGCGCCGCGAGCCAAAGGTATTTTCCATCGGCGCTGACGTTGCCCATGTCGGGGCTGCCACCGCCCGGCACGGCCCAGCGCGCGACGATCTTTTCGGTTGCGAAGTCGATGACCGTGACGCCGCCATCGCCGAGCTTCGGCCCGCGAATCTCGTGCGAGCCGCGGTTGGCCACGTAGAGGCTCTTGCCATCGCGGCTCGGGTACAGGCCATGCGCGCCGATGCCTGTGGCGATGAAACCGACTTTCTTGAACGACTCGACATCGACGATGTGAACGCCATCGGCGTGCATGTCGGCAATGAACACGCGCTTGCCGTCGGGCGCACTGCGGATGTCTTGCGGCATGCCCTTCGAAACCGTGCACATTTCAGTCTCGCCCGGCTCCCAGACCTTGCCGGCCTCGGTGCGTGGCGCGCCCTTCGTTTCTTTAAAGCGCGTGGACGGCATGTCGAGCCGCAGGTAGCCCAGCACCTTGTGCTCGACCAGATCGATCTTGACCAACGTGCCCGAAAACTCGCAGGTGAAAATCGCACTGCGGCCGTCGATCGCGAAGTCGGCGTGGTTGATGCCGGGGCAACCCGGCGTATTGACCGAGAACTGCAGCGCCATCGTTTTCGGGTCGCGAAAGTCGAGCCGTTTGCGCGCCTCGGCAACGACGATCGCCGACTTGCCGTCGGGCGTGAAGTACATGTTGTACGGGTCGTCGACCGCCACCGGAACGCCAGCCTTGCCGGTGCGCGGATCGATCGGCGTCAGGCTGCCATCGGTACGGCCTTCGGCGTTGTTGGTGACCCAGAGCGTGCGCATGTCGTACGACGGCACGATGTGCTGCGGGCCGATGCCGACCTTGAAGTGTTCGATGACCTTCATCGCGATCGGGTCGACCACGTAGACGTCGTTCGAGCGCAGGTTCGGCACGTAGATGCGTTCGAGGTCACCCTGCAGCGCAGTGCTGACCTTGCCGGCGCCGATCTCACTGTACAGATTGCGCGGGTCGGGCACCGGCGGCATGCCGGGCAACAGCGTCGACGCGGCCACAGCCACCGCAGGCTTCGCGACCGGCGGCTCGGTGCCGGCGCCGTGCACCTGGCTCGCCACCAACACGCCTGCCACCGCACTCAGGCCGATGACCCACACCGCCGCCTCTTTCAATGCCAGTTTCATCTCGCTGTTCCGTCTCGAATTGAATGTGTCGTCCGGATTCACCGCGCCCGGGCCGCATCGCGGATGACCTGCACCGAGCGCTCGACCTGCAGCGCGATGCCGATCTGCCCGAGCTCGGCCGTGGCGCGGCGCGGGTCACCGTGAACACCCTCGCGCGGCCCGGCCTTGGCCGCCGTTGCCAGCGCGTCGGCACGCACCATCGCGGGGTCGATCGCCAGCATCAGCGCCGTGTCGGCCAACCCTGCGTGGGTGCCGATTTCATCGACGCTGAAACCCTTGGCTTTCAACGCCTCGACGAAATCGATCTGCGACACACGATAGTAGTCGACGAGCGCGATCACTTTGGCGCCGGGCCGGGCTGCCCACTCGCGGTTGAGCTTGGCAGCCACGCGCTCCAGGCTTTTCTGGTAGCCACCGTGGTCACCGAGCAGCACGATCTCCCGAAAGCCGTGTTGGCGAAAGCTGCGCGCCGCGCCTTCGAGCAAGGCCTCGAACGCGGCCTCCGAAATCGAGATCGTGCCCGCGAAGCGCATGTGGCCGGCAGGCGGTTCGACCGCACCTTCGGGCACATAGGCGATCGTCGGCGCCACCACCGCGTTGCCGAGCTTTTGTGCGATGCGTCCTGCGATCACCTTGACACGTTGGTTGTGCTTGCCGAGCGCCATCTGCGGCCCGCTCTGCTCGGTGCCGCCGATCGGCACGAGTACCGTCGTCGCACCGGCGGCGATGCGATCGCGCAGCTCGGTCCAGGTCAGGTCTTCGAGGTAGGCGCTGCTCGCGGGTCCTGCCGCGTGGGCCGGTGCGCCAGCGATGTACATCAGCGCCAGCCACATGCCCAGAAGCACCGCCCGGCGCACGCCGGGTTTGGTTTGACTCATGCTCGGCACCCGATCTCAGGCGTCGTCGCCGCCACCGAGCACGCTGCCCAGCAACCCGCCGACCGCGAGCCCGCCCAGCAGCGAGCCTTCTTCGCGCGAGCCGCCGCGTTGCGGTGCGGCCGCGAACACGCGCGAGGCCAGGCGCGAGAACGGCAAGCTCTGCAGCCAAACCGTGCCGGGGCCGGTGACCTTCGCGAAGAACAGGCCCTCACCACCGAACAGCGCGGTCTTGATCTTGCCGACGTATTGAATCTCGAAGCCCACGCTCGGTGTCATCGCAACCAGACAACCGGTGTCGACCAGCAGGGACTGGCCTGCGCGCAGTTCGCGCTTCTCGACCGTGCCGCCGGCATGCACGAAGGCCAGGCCGTCGCCGTCGAGCTTTTGCATGATGAAGCCCTCGCCGCCGAAGAAACCCACCGAGAGTTTTTGTTGGAAGAAGATACCGAGCGAAACACCGCGCGCCGCGCACAGGAACGCGTCTTTCTGGCAGATCAACGTGCCGCCGAGCTGGCGCAAATCCATCGCCAAAATCTTGCCCGGGTACGGCGCTGCAAAAGCGACCTTGAGCTTGCCCGCCGATTGATTCGAGTAGACGGTCGTGAACAGCGATTCGCCGGTGACGAGCCGCTTGCCGGCGCCGAGCAGCTTGCCGAACAGGCCGTCGCTGCCACTGCTGCTCCGGCCGTCGCCAAAAACCGTGTCCATGCCGATGCCGGCGTCCATGAACATCATGCTGCCGGCCTCGCCGACCGCCGCTTCGCCCGGATCGAGTTCGATCTCGACGAACTGCATCTCGGCGCCCTTGATTTCGTAGTCGACCACGTCCATCGCCAAGCTCAAGCTCCTTGTAAATAGTTCGGGTTGCGCGCGCCGGGTTTGCGGCGGTACATGTCTTGATCGGCCGCCGCGATCACGTTGTGCGCCTCGTCGCCATCGCGCGGGTAAAGCGCCATGCCGATGCTGCCGCCGACCGTGACCAGCGCATCGTCGGGCATGCCCTCGATCGGCTCGCGCAGCGCACGTTCGAGATTCTGGCGTACCTCTTCGGCGGCCTCGGCAGAAACCACGCCGTCGAGCAACACGATGAACTCGTCGCCGGCGTAACGCGCGACCATGTCGGTGTCGCGCACGCCGTGGCGCAGGCGGGCACCGAGGGTGGCGAGCACCTTGTCACCAGCGGCGTGACCGAACCGGTCGTTGACGGCCTTGAACGCGTCGAGGTCGACGAACAGCACCGCAAGCGAGTGTTCGTCGGACGAGCGCCGGTGATGTCGGATGCGCGTGCCCAACCGCTGCAGCACCGCCTCGCGGTTCGCCAGGCCGGTGAGCTTGTCGGTGCGCAGCTTGTGCTGCATCAGGCGGAAGTTGCGCGCCAGGTCACCGAGGACGTCTTCGCGGTCGATGTCGATCGGGCTCTCCAGGTCGCCGTCGCCGATGCGCTGGGCCGCGACCGACAAGCGCCGAAGGTCGCGCGTGACCCAGCGCATGATCGCCATCCCGAGCAACACCGCGAGCAGCGCCGCGAGCGCGCCGACGAGCACCGTGCGCACCACGTTGCCGGTCACGCCGCCCATGAAATCGCTGCGCGGCACCGCGACGACGATGGTCCAGTCGAGCCCGACTGAATCGGTCACGCGGGCGAAGCCGGTTTCGATCTGGCGGCCATCGGGCGCGGTAAATCGGCGCGCACCGCTCTGGTTGGCCGCGGCGGCCGCGAGCTCGGTCTTCAACTCGTTGTAGGTCGCGACCAGCAAGGCGTTCGGCGCGTTCGCGGCATTCACGCGGCTCCAGGTGCCGTCGTCGCGCTTGAGCACGTTCGGTGCGTTCGAGGCCGCGACCAAATCGCCGTTGCCCTCGATGACAAACGCGAAGCCGTTGGGTGACACCTGCAGCCCGCGCACGAACTCCTCGATCGCGCGCAGCGAGAGGTCGGTCGCGACCACGCCTTCGGTTTTGCCGTCGGCGCCGTTGACGTGGCGCGCGCGCGTGGCCACGAGCTCATGGTTTTTGAAGTCGACATAAACCGAGGTCCACGCTTGCAAGGTGGTTTGCGTGCCGACGATGTACCACGGGCGCTGCCGCGGGTCGTAGAGGCGCTGCTCGCGCACCGGCTCGCGCAGCGCGCCACCGATGTCGGTGAACTTGGAAAGCGTGCGCGGCTCGTCGGCCTGCAGCTTGACACGCCATTCGGCTTCGCTTTCCGAGAAGCGCCACAGGCCGACGAACTGGCCCAGCCGGTTGCCGTAGTAGGCGTAGTTGTTCGGGTCGCGGTGCAGGGTTGTCGCGATCCAGAGGCGGCTGCGCAGCACCGGCAGCTCGTCGCGAATATCGGCCGGCGCCGCGAGGCCACGCGGAAAGGCCGCTTCGAGCACCGCGCCCGAGCCGACCACATGACGTTCGACGGCCTGGCCGATACGCTGCACGGTCTCGCGCAGCAGGCGGCCCGAGACCGTGTCGACCGCATGGCCAGCCGCGTTGTACGACAGCACCGCGACCGCCAACGCCAAGCCCAGTACCAATGCCACATACGGGATCGTCAACAACCACTGGAGCGGGATACGGGAAACTGCTTTCATCGGATCGAGCGCATCGGCCGTCGCGCGGGACTTTTTTAAGGTGCGCGATTATCGCGGCCCTCAGTCCACGCTCGGCGACTGCAGCGCAACGCATGCCGCAGCGCCGGTTCACCCGTCACATCGGCGTGACGCCGCAGCGACGAACCGCCCCGCTCACGGTTGCCGCAAGTGCCAGGCGCGGGGCCGCGAGAAGGTCTGAATGCCCAACGTCGACAATGTCAGACCGACGCCCGAATCGCCATGCCCCGACCACGGCAACCGCGGGCTCACGCGGTCGCAGCAGTTCCAGTACACGGTGCCGGCGTTGACCTGGCAGAGGATCGCTTTCGCGCGCGCTTCGTCTTTCGTGAACACACCGGCCGTCAAGCCGTAGCGCGAGTCGTTCATCAGCGTCAGTGCCTCGGCGTCACTCGCGACCTTCTGGATGCCGATGATCGGGCCGAAGCTTTCTTCGCGCATCAGCGCCATCGTGTGGTCGACATGGCTGAACACGGTCGGCAGGTACCAGTTGCCGGGGCGATCGGTGAGGCGCGCGCCGCCGAGCAGCAAGACGGCGCCTTTGGCCTTCGCATCGGCCACTTGCGCGTCGAGCACGCCCAGTTGCGGCGCGCGGGTGATCGCGCCGATGTAGGTGTCTTCCGAGGTCGGGTCGCCGAGCGCAAAGCCCTTCACGGTCTCGACGAAAGCCGCCACGAAGGCATCGTGAATGCGCTCGTGCACATAGATACGCTCGACCGAGCAACAGCTCTGGCCGGCGTTGTACATCGCGCCGTCGGCGAGCGACTCGGCGGCGGCTTTGACATCGGCGTCGTCAGCCACGTAGGTCGGATCTTTGCCGCCGAGCTCGAGCTGCAGCTTGATGAAGCGCGGGCCGACAACGGCTGCGATGCGCTGCCCGGTGGCATGCGAGCCGGTGAAGAACACGCCGTCGATTGTTTGCTCGAGCAGCGCCGCGCCGACCTCGCCCCCGCCGACCAGCGGCGCGAACACGTCGAGCGGCACGCCGGCTTCGTGCAACAGCCGCGCGATGTGCAGGCCCGTGAGCGTCGCGAACTCCGAAGGCTTGTAAAGCACCGCGTTGCCCGCCAGCAGCGCCGGCACGAACACGTTGCCGCCGACGAAGTACGGGTAGTTCCAGGCCGAGATGTTGACGATCACGCCGAGCGCATCGAAGCCGAGCACCTCGCGTGTGCCGCCGTCATCGTGGAGTTGGCGCGCGCCGATGGCAGCCTCGGCTTGCGCGATGAAGAAGTCGATGCGCGGCAGCAACCCGTTGACCTCGTTGCGCGACTGCCGGATCGGCTTGCCGACCTCGGCCGTCAGCGTTGCGGCGAGCGACTCGACCTCGGCCGCGATGCCGACACGAAAGCGCTGCATCGTCTCCATGCGCTCCTGCAGTGGCAGCGCGGCCCAGGCGGGTTGAGAGGCGCGCGCCGCAGCCGCGCGCTCGGCAACGAGTTCGGGCGAGGCAGCGGGCACCTCGGCGAGCAGCGCGCCGGTGGCGGGGTTGTAAATCTTCATCATGTCGCGTGCTTCTTCTTGAATGCACGGCCCCACGACGAGCGGGCGGCGCGCGCGGTGGCGAGAAAGTCGTTGAGGATCGGGCTGCCGTCGAGCTGATCGGTGTCCAGTGATTTCAGCGCGAGGAACTCGGGGTGCCATTGCATGCCGAACACATAGCTCGGCCCGCGCCAGCGGATCGCCTCGACGACGCCGTCGGGCACGCCCTGCGCTTCGACGACGAGATCCTGGCCCAGCACCTTGACCGCCTGATGGTGGATCGAATTGATCTTCGCCTGCTTGATGCCCGGGTACATCTTCGCGAGTTTGGTGCCGGCGATCAGGTTGACGCCGTGCAGCGCGCGTTCGTACAAATCGGCATCGCGGTGCGAGATGGCATGCGTCACCTGGGTCGGGATGTCCTGGAACAAGGTGCCGCCGAGTGCCACGTTGATGAGCTGGCAACCACGGCAGATGCCGATCACCGGCTTGCCGGCCGCGACGAAGGCGTTGAACAGGTCGATCTCGTAGCGGTCGCGCACGCGGTCGCCGGCCCACTCGGACGTCAGCGGGGTTTCGCCGTAGCTCTCGGGCGCGATGTCGGCGCCGCCCTGCAGCACCAAGCCGTCGAGGTGCTCCGCGTACGAACTCAGCCTGATGTCGCTGGGCTGAATCAGGCCCTCACTTTCGATCGCCGGGATCATCACCGCGAGCACGTCTTTGGCGAGCACCCAGTGCGCGACCGATTGTTCGAGGTAATGCAGCGTCTTGGTGTAGACGCCGCCGAGGTCGAGCACGGGGCCGACCGGGTGGTGAATGCGGGCGGAAATGCCGATGATCAGGGGTCGTGCCATCTCAGAATGCCTCGGTGAAGAACCGCTCGAAATCGGCTGACGTGCACACGCGCGGGTTCGTCGCATGGCAGCCATCGGCCGTCGCGATTTCGATCAACCGATCGAACTGCTCGCGCTTCACGCCGACCGCGGCCAGCCCCGACGCGATGCCGATCTGCTGCTTCAACTCTGCAAGCCACGGCACGAACGCGTCGCCCGACGACACGCCGACCCCATGCGCGAGCTCCGCGAACTTTTGCGGCGCAACTGCCATGTTGAACGCCATCACCGGCTCGATCATCAACGCGTTGGCCAAGCCGTGGTGCAGGTCGCACACGGTGCCGAGCGCATGCGCGCACGAGTGCACCGCGCCGAGGTCTTTCTGGAACGCGATCGCGCCCATCATCGAGCTCATCATCATGTCGGCGCGCGCCTGCAGGTTGTCGGGCTCGCGCACCGCCGTGCGCAGCGCGCGCGCGCCGATGCGCAGGCCTTCGAGCGCGATGCCGTCGCACAGCGGGTGGTCGACCGGCGACAGGTAGCTCTCGATGTTGTGGGTCAGCGCGTCCATGCCGGTCGCGGCGGTCACGGCGGGCGGCAGGCCGAGCGTGAGTTCGGGGTCGGCGAACACGACCTTGGCAAGAATGGCCGGCGAGAAAATCACGCGCTTGACGTGCGTTGCTTCCTCGCTGATCACGCTGCTGCGACCGACCTCGCTGCCGGTGCCCGAAGTGGTGGGCAGCGCGATGAAGTACGGCAATGCGGCGGGGTCGATGGCGCGGGCCTGCGGGTGATCCCAGACGTACTCCATCACATCGCCGGAGTGCGTCGCGAGCAGGCCGACGACCTTCGCCACATCGAGCGCCGCGCCTCCGCCGACGCCGATCACGCAATCGGCCCCGTGCGCCTTGTACGCCGCCGCGCCGTTCATCACTTGGGCGCCGGTCGGGTTGCCGAACACGCCGCTGTACACATTCACGTGCAAGCCGGCGGCATCGAGCATGGCCTTCAGCTCGGCAATCAACGGCAGCGCCGCCAGACCCTTGTCGGTGACGATCAACGGGCGTTTGCATCCGCGCGCCATCAGGTGCGGGCCGGCCAATGCGCGCGCGCCAGCGCCGAAGTGGATCGTGGTCGGAAACGAGAAACGCGTGATGCTCATGGTGGGGTGCTGGTTGGCTGGCTACTTCATGCGGGCCCAGCGCAGCTCGGTCGAATCGGCGGGCCACTGAACCGCGCTGACCGACTTGCTCATCGCCCAGGTCAATGTGCGACGGTACAGCGGAACGAAAGGCAGCTCGTCACCGACGATGCGCAGCGCGGCGCCGACCATCTCGCGGCGGCGCGTCAGGTCGGGCTCGACACGCACCGCGTCGATCAGCGCATCGAGCTTCGGGTTGCTGTAGCGGCCGGCATTGAAGGTGCCGAGGCCGCTCTTGTCCCAAGTGCGGAACAGCGCGTTCAGCGACGACCACGCATCGGGGGTCGGCGTCCAGCCGAACTCCATGAAACTGGCAGTGCCGCCGCTGAGCTTCGGGAAGAACTGGTTCGTCGGCGAGCTGCGCAAGGTGGTGCGGATGCCGACCTGCGTCAGCATCGCCGTCATCGCCTGGCACACCGCCTCGCGCCACGGCACGTTCACGCAGTCGAGCGTGACCGAGAAACCGTTCGGGTAACCGGCCTCGGCGAGCAATGCCCGTGCCTTGACCGGGTCGTAAGGCAGGCGTTTGTCGAACTCGGGCGACGAGCCGTCGACCTTGGGCGACAGAAAAGCGCCGGTCGCCACGCCCTGCCCGCGCAACACTTTTTGCGTGATCAGCTCGACGTTGAGCGCGTGATAGACCGCGCGGCGCACGCGCAACTCTTTGAAGGGGTTCTTGCCCTTCACGTCACTGTCCGGCAGCTCGTCGCGCGCCTGGTCGAAGGTCAGGTATTGCTGGCCGAGGTCGGTGGTCTGCAGCAGCTTGATCGCCGGCTCGCGCTTCAGGCGTTCGATGTCTTGCGCGGGCGGGTCGAGCACCAGATCGACCTCGCCCGAAACGAGCGCTGCCAGCCGCGTCGCATCGGAGCGGATCGCGATCAGCGTGACGCGGTCGACATTGCCCGAGCGCTTGTCGCCCCAGCCCCACCAGCGCGGGTTGCGCGCGAGCACGGTGCGCACATCGGGCTCGTAGCGCTCGAGCATGAACGGGCCAGTGCCGTTGGCATTGCGCACCGCGAAAGTTTCTTGCTTGCCGTTGAAATCCTGCGCTTTTTCGACGCGATGGCGAACGCTCCAGGGCCGGCTCATCATTGCCAGCATGAACAGCTTTTCGGGCAGCACGGCGTCGGGCGCTTCCAGCGAGAGTTCGAGTGTGAGGTCGTCGATTTTGCGCGCCGCCTTCACGCCCTTGAGCTGAAACGAGCGCTGCGACGCTGCACCCATCGCGCGCTCGATCGAGAACACCGCGTCGTCGGCGGTGAACGGCGTGCCGTCGTGAAAGACGACGCCGGGCCGCAGCTTGAAGCGCCAAGTCGTCGGGCCGACCGCCTGCCACGACAACGCCAGCGAAGGCTCGAGCTTGTACTGCTCGTCGCGGTTCACCAGCGATTCATAAACCTGCGTGTAGACGCGTGAGTGGTACAGCAGCGCGAGACCGTGCGGGTCCATCGTCTGCGGGTCGAAAGCGCTCGCGATACGCAGGGTCGCTGCGCTGGCGGACGCCGGTGTCAGTGCCATGAGGAGCGCGACGAGCGGTGCCATGAGTGGTGCCGTAAGCAGCGCGAGCAGCCAACGGCGGGCAACGGGCGGCGCCTTCATCGTCAGATGACCTCCAGGTAGCGCTTGAGTTCCCAGTCGGTCACGCCGTCGAGCCACTGGCGCCACTCCCATTCGCGCGTGGCGGCAAAGTGGTCGACGAAGTCATCGCCGAACCAGTCGCGTGCGACCGTCGATTGCTTGAACACGCGCGTGGTCTCGATCAAGGTGCGTGGCGCGCGCGGGATGTCGTCAGAGCCCGCGTTGGTGCCGGTGATCGGCGGTTGCGTCAGCTTCAACCCTTGCTCGACGCCGTGCAAGCCGGCGGCGATCACGGCGGCCATCGCAAGGTAGGGGTTCACGTCGGCGCCGGGGCAGCGGGTTTCGAGCCGTGTCGCCTTCGGGCTGCCGGCGATCACCCGAAAACTCGCGGTGCGGTTGTCCATGCCCCAGGTCGGTTTGACCGGCGCCCAGAAGCCGTCGACGAGCCGCTTGTAGCTGTTGATGGTGGGCCAGAACATCGGCGCCATCTCCATCAAAAAGCCGCACTGCCCAGCGAGGTAGCTCTCGAACAGCTTGCTCATCTTGCGCGAGCTTTTCGCGTCGAAGAACAGGTTCGACTTTCCGTCCGACAGGCTTTGGTGGATGTGCCCCGAGCAGCCCGGCAGCTGCTGGTTCCACTTCGCCATGAAGCTCGGCATCACGCCGAAGCGCGCGCCGATTTCCTTGGCGCCGGTCTTGAAGAGAATCGCGCGATCGGCTTGCTCGAGCGCTTCGCCGAACGCGATCGCGACTTCATAGACGCCCGGCCCGGTCTCGGTATGCAGCCCCTCGATCGGCACGCCGAACAGCGGCATCTCGTCCATCAGCGCCTTGAAAAATTCGCGCTTGTGGTTCATCCGCAAGAGCGAGTAGCCGAACATGCCCGGCGTGATCGGCTCGGGGTCGACCCCCTTTTTCGCGGCCCAGCTTTGCGGCGTTTCAGCGAAGTTGAACCACTCGAACTCCATGCCGGTCATCGGTCTCACGCCGAGCTTCTCTGCGCGTTTCAGCACGCGCTTCAAGGTCTGCCGCGGGCAGATCGGCAAAGGCGCGCCGGCCGGCGTGACGAAGTCGCCGAGGAAGAACGGCACGCCGTCGTCCCACGGCACGGTGCGGTAGGTGTCGAGGTCGAGCCGCGCGAGCGCATCGGGGAACCCGTGCTGCCAACCGGTGAGCGCAGCGTTGTCGTAGCAGTGGTCGTTGGCGTCCCAGCCGAACACCACATCGCAAAAGCCGAAGCCACCGTTCGGGTGCGGCTCGGCGGCGCCGAGGAATTTGTCGATGTGCAGGTACTTGCCACGCAAGATGCCGTCGATGTCGCTGACCGCCACCTTGACCTTTCCGGTGCCGGACTCGCGCACGGCACGCAGCGCGGGATGCTCCTTCCCGCTCATCGATTGCTTCGGCGCCACCTTGTCTCCTTGTTCAGCGCCCCCAGCCTAGCGCATCTATCGCGTCTGCGACAGCACTCACCGCCTGCCGCATCTCGTTGCGCCCGATCGCGCCGATGCAGCCAACGCGGAAGGTTTCGACTTGTGTCAGTTTGCCGGGGTACAGGATGAAGCCACGCTGCTTCACCGCGGCGTAGAACGCGTTGAAGTCGTAGACCTGCACGGCCGGCGCATGGAAGGTCACGATGATCGGTGCCTGCAGCGCGGGGTCCAGGAACGGCGTGAAGCCGAGTCGCTTCATGCCGTCGATCAAGCTGCGCATGTTGTCGGTGTAACGCGCGAGCCGTGCCGGCTGACCGCCCTCTTCGGCGAACTGCTTCAGCGCTTCGCTCAGCGCTGCGACCACGTGCGTGGGTGGCGTGAAGCGCCATTGGCCGGTCTTTTCCATGTAGATGTGCTGGTCGAACAGGTCCATCGCGAGCGAGTGCGAGTTGTGCTCGCAGACGGCAAGCACGGCCTTGCGGATGACGACGAAGCCCATCCCCGGTACACCTTCCAGGCACTTGCCGCTCGCGGCCACGAGTGCGTCGAACGTGATCGTGTGCGCGTCGATCGGCAGCGCCCCGAACGAGCTCATCGCGTCGATGATCAAACCTTTTCCGTGGCGCGCGCACACGTCGCTCACGGCCTGCAGCGGGTTGAGCACGCCGGTGCCGGTCTCGCAGTGAATGAAGCCGACGTGGGTGACGCTCGGGTCGGCGCGCAGCTTGGCCTCGAGCGCTTCAGCCGAGACGGCTTCGTCTTCGGCGTGCGACATGATCGTGGTGCGCCGGCCCATCAGCGCGGCGACCTTGCCCAGGCGCTTGCAATAGGCGCCGTTGTCGAGCACCAGCAGGTGACCATCGCGGGGCACCAGCGTCGCGACCGCAGCTTCGACCGAAAACGTGCCGCTGCCTTGCAAGGGCACGACGACGTGCGAGCCTTCGCCGTGAACAACAGCGAGCAGTTGCCGACGCATCTCGGCCGTCATCGCGACGAAATCGGCATCCCACGAACCCCAGTCGCGCAACATCGCGAGCTTGGTGCGCAGCGTCGTCGTCAAAGGGCCGGGGGTCAGCAGGATGGCATCACGGTCCACGGGTTCATCTCCTTTGTGTGGCGTTGTCAACGGCCACCGCGCCAGGCCTGCGTGCGGCGGTTCACCCACGCGCCGAGGGCCATGAACAAGAGCGTCGCGACAGTCGATGCAGCGGTGATCAGCACGGCGCACGCGGCCGCCGCACCGGCCTCACCGGCTTCGTCGAGGTTGAGGATCGCGATCGACGCGACCTTGGTGCTCGGCGAATACAGGAACACCACCGCCGAGATCGTCGTCATCGCGTTGATGAAGAAGTAGCGCGCGATGTCGAGCAAGGTCGGCGTGCAGATCGGCAGCGTGACGCGCCAGAAGGTCTTGAAGAACGGCACTTTCAGCGAAGCCGAGACCGACTCGAACTCGGGGTCGAGTGCCTTGAGCGCCGTCACTGCCGTGAGGTGGCCGGTCGTGTAGAAGTGAACGATCGTGCACAGCACCAGCAGTGGCAACGTTTGGTACAGGCCGTTCAGCGGATTGCCTGGCAGGTTGAAGAAAAAGATGTAGCCGAGGCCCAGCACCAGGCCCGGCACCGCCATCGGCAGCATCGCGAGCAAGCGCACGACCGGGCGCAGCGCCGCCATGCCGCGCGTTTTTTCGAGCAGGTAGGCGCCGACGAACACAAGGATCGTGCCGAAGAACGCGGTGCCCGCGGCGAGCTTCAAGCTGTTGAGGAAAGCGTCACCGACTTCGGCGTCGACCAGGCCCATCGTGTAGTGCGTGAGCGTGGGCGTGAGGTTGTAGGGCCAGAAGGTCGCGAATGACGCGAAGACCGCCATGCCGAGCATGCCGACCATCAGCGCGGCGATCAGCAGCGCGTAGGCGAGCATCGCGGTGTCGAAGCCGCGCGCCGGCCTGGGCCGCAACGGCACGGCGCGGGCCGACAGCATCGCGGTCTGCTTTCGGCTGACCAGCCAGTCGATCGCGAAGGTCAGCACTGCGGGCAGCAACAGCAGCAGGCCGACGACCGCACCACGCTGGAAATCTTGCTGGCCGATGACGAGCTTGAACACGTCGGTCGCGAGCATGTTGAAGTTGCCGCCGATCACTTTCGGGATGCCGAAGTCGGTCATCACCAGCGTGAAGGCGACCATGCCGGCCGAGACCAGCCCGTACTTCGCGCCCGGCAAGGTGATCGTGAAGAACTTGCGGCGCGTGCTGGTGCCGAGCGCATCGGCGGCCTCGAACAGGCGCTCATCGGCGAGCGAGAGCGCGGTAATCAGGATCATCAACACGTGCGGGAACACCGCGAAGCACTCGGCCATGACGATGCCCGGCGCGCCGTAGATGTTCTCGAAGCCGAAAGCGCGGATCACGCCGAGCAGCGCACCCTGATTGCCGAACCAGTAGATCAGCGAAATGGCCGACAGCAGCGACGGGGCGAGCAGCGGCACCAACGCGATCGTGCGGAGCAGACCCTTGAGTGGCATGCAGCTGCGTTGCAACGCGTAGGCGAATCCGAACGCCAGCGGCAGCACGATCAGCGTGACCACCAACGACACCCAGACGCTGTGCCAAAGCGAGGTCAACAGCGAAGGATTGGCAAGGTAGCCGGTGAAATTGCCGAGACCAATGAACGTGCCGCCGGCGTTCTGGAGCGACTTGACGAGGATGCTCGCCAGCGGCAGAGCGAGAAAGACGACGAGCGCGAGCGTGATCAGCAGCATCGACGCGTGGGCGATCCGGTCGGTCCAGTGGGCGCGCTGGTGCAGCGCGGTGCCGGGGAGCGTCAGGGCGGCCGGCATCGTGACGTCGCGCGCATCAAGCCGCGGGTTTTGGCGGGAACGCGCGCAGCCGATCGGCGCGCAATGCGAAGCGCAGTTGCGCGCCCTCGTGAACGCCCAAGTCATGCATTTGGATGAGCGAGAACTGCAGGTTCATCGGCTGGTCGGGCAAGCCCTCGACGCGCAGGTCGACGAAGCAATAGCCGCCGAAAAAATCGACGCGCCGCACGGTGCCGACGCACTGGTGCGGGTCGCCCGCCTGCAACCCTTCGACGACGCGGTCTTCCGGCCGCATGTAGAGCGTTACGCTCGCGCCGGTCGACGGCTCGGCGCCGGCACTTGGCGGCCAGGGCAGGCGCAGGTGACCGCAGCGCAGCATGCCGCCGCCTTCGGCCACCGCGACAAGCCGGTTGCCCTTGCCGATGAAGTCGGCCACGAACACGCTCGCCGGCTCGCTGTACACCTGCATCGGCGTACCCACCTGCTCGATGACACCGTGGTTCATCACGACGATGCGGTCGGCCACAGAAAGCGCTTCTTCCTGGTCGTGCGTCACCATGATGGTCGTGACACCGAGCTTGTGCTGCAACGAGCGAATTTCCTGACGCAGCCGCACGCGCTCCAACGCATCGAGTGCCGACAAGGGTTCGTCGAGCAGCAGCAAACCGGGCTTCGTGGCGAGTGCGCGCGCGAGCGCGATGCGTTGCTGTTGCCCGCCCGAGAGTTGCGCCGGAAATTTGTCGCCGGTGCCCGGCAGGCCGACAAGCCGAAGCAGCTCTTCGACGCGATTGGCGATGTCGGCGCGCGACTGCTTGCGGTTGACGAGGCCGTAGGCGACGTTGTCGGCCACGGTCAGGTTCGGGAACAGCGCATATGACTGAAACACGATGCCGTAATCGCGCTGCGCAGGCGGCATCAGCGAGATGTCTCGCTCGGCTTGGTGAATGCTGCCGGCTGTCTGCGTTTCCAGCCCCGCGATGATGCGCAGCAAGGTCGTCTTGCCGCATCCCGAGGGCCCCAGAAAGCAAACGAACTCGCCTTGCTCGATCGACAGGCCGATGTCGCGCAGCGCCTCGAAGGCACCGAAGTTCTTGCGGATGCCCGCCAGGCGCAGGTACTCGCTCATCGAATGGGGTTTACTTTTTCGGCTCGGACTTCGCGTCGTAACGCTTGTTCCATTCGGCCAAGACGCGCTCACGATTCGCCGCAAGGGTGGCGAAGTCCATCTTCACCAGCCGCTTCTCGTAGTCGGCCGGCACGTTCTTCAAAGGCTCAGCCACGCCGGGCACCGCGGTGATCGCAAAGTTTTTGCCGTAGAGCTTCATCGCGTCCTTGCTCGAAGCCCAGTCGGCGAGCTTCTTGGCGGCGTCGAGTTTTTTCGTGCCCGCGTGGATCGCGAAGGCCTCCAAGTCCCAGCCCAGCCCTTCCTTCGGGAAGATCAGGTCGATCGGCGCACCCTTGGCCTTGTTGGCATTACCGCGATACTCGAACGAAATGCCCATCACGTACTCGCCGGTCGCCGCCATGTTGCAGGGCTTGGAGCCGGAGTGGGTGTACTGCGCGATGTTCTCGTGCAGCGCGTCCATGAACTTCCAGCCGCCGCCCTTGCCGCCGTCGTCGCCCCACAGCGTCAACCAGGCCGACACGTCGAAGAAGCCGGTGCCCGATGACGCAGGGTTCGGCATCACGATCTGACCTTTGTAGATCTGCTTGGTCATGTCCTTCCAGGTTTCAGGCTTGGGCAGGCCGCGCTTGGTGGCCTCGACGGTGTTGAAGCAAACGGTCGCGCCCCACACATCCATGCCGAACCAGGCCGGCGGGTCTTTCTTGTCGCGGTACTGGCTCATGATCGCGTCGAGGTTGAGCGGCGCATAGGCGATCAACATGCCTTGCTTGTCGAGCAGCGCGAGGCTCGACGCAGCCACGCCCATCACCACATCGGCCTGCGGGTTCGCCTTCTCGGCGAGCAGCTTGGCGGTGATTACGCCAGTGGAGTCGCGCACCCACTTGATCTCGATGTCTGGGTTGACCTTGATAAAGCCGTTTTCATAGGCCTTGAGCTGGTCGGTCTCGAGCGCGGTGTAGACCGTGAGCTGGGTCTTCTGTGCGAACGCGCCCGTGGCGCCGATGAGCAAGGCCAGCGCGGCGAGCACCGGTTTGATGGAACCCAGATTCATGCAGAACTCCTGGCGAAGATGACAAGGAACTGAAGGCAAATGCAAGCCGCGTGCCCATTTCGATCTGGCAGGCTACCGTGCTCCCGGCGCAGTCTAGAGGGCGGGCGAAAGTGGCGTCAACTGTTTCATGTTGATTGTTGACAATCGACATGTGCTGTCATCTACTCGTCACCCATGAGTGCCACAGTTGTCCGCCATCCCACGATCACGCTGCTGCAAACGAGCTCGCTCACGAGCGTGGTGCAGGGCGAGTTGGAGCGAATGATTCTTTCGGGTGAATTGGTGCCCGGCGCCCGGCTGACCGAGCTGACGCTCGCTGCCCGCCTGGGCGTCTCGCGCGGGCCGTTGCGTGAGGCCTTCCGCATGCTCGAAGAAGCCGGGCTGGTGCGAATCGAGAAGAACCGCGGCGTGTTCGTGCGCGATATCCCGATCGCCGAGGCGGTCGAGATCTTCGACCTCTGCGCCGCGATGGACGAGCTCGTCGGCCGGCGCCTGGCCGAGCACATCGCGCCGGCACGGCTCAAAGAAATTCGCGGCCTCGTCGACCAAATGGAGCAGGCGGTCAAGGCCAAAGACGCGCAGCACTTTCACCTGCTGAACCTGAAGTTCCACGACCGGCTGGTCGAGCTCGCCGGCAACGGCAAGTTGACCGCGATCTACCGCAAACTGATCAAGGAACTCAGCCTGTTCCGCCCCCTGAACCTGGCCGACGGCTGGCTGATGCCGGTCTCGGCCAACGCGCACCGCCAGATCGTCAAGGCGATCGCCTCGGGCAACCCGGCAGCCGCCGGCAAGGCGATGTTCGACCACGTCATCGAAAGCAAGGAACGCACGGTTCGCAATCACCCCCAACACGCGCACAAAACTTGAGCCGCAAATGATCGACGTCAACCACCGCCACTACGCCTTGCCAAAGCAACCGACCGTGGTCGTCTGCATCGACGGCTGCGAGCCCGAGTACATCGCCCAAGCCGTCGCCCATGGCCGCATGCCGTGGCTCGCGCGAGTGCTCGCCGAAGGCACGGCGCTGATCGCCGACTGCGTGATTCCGAGCTTCACGAACCCGAACAACCTGTCGATCGTGACCGGCGCGCCGCCCTCGGTGCACGGCATTTGCGGCAACTACCTGTTCGATGTCGCGACCGGCACCGAAGTGATGATGAACGACCCGAAGTGGCTGCGTGCGCCGACGATCCTGGCTACGCTGGCGGACGCCGGGTCGACGCTCGCCATCGTCACCGCCAAAGACAAATTGCGCAAGCTGCTCGGCCACAAGATGAGCGGCATCTGCTTCTCGGCGGAAAAGGCCGACGAGGCGACGATGGCCGAGAACGGCATCGACGACGTCTTGCGTCGGGTCGGCATGTCGCTGCCTTCGGTCTACAGCGCAGAGCTCTCGGAGTTCGTGTTCGCGGCCGGTGTTGCGCTGATGCGGAGCGCATGCAGGCCCGATGTGATGTACCTCTCGACCACCGACTACGTGCAGCACAAGCACGCGCCCGGCACGCTTGGCGCCGATGCGTTCTATTCGATGATGGACAACTACCTCGGGCAGCTCGACGCGATGGGCTGCGTGATCGCCCTCACCGCCGACCACGGCATGAACGCGAAGACGCGCATGGACGGGCAACCCGAAGTGATCTACCTGCAAGATTTGCTGGATGGCTGGCTCGGCGCGGCACATGCCAGGGTGATCCTGCCGATCACCGACCCGTACGTCGTTCATCACGGCGCGTTGGGTTCATTTGCGACGGTGTACCTGCCGCGCGAAGTCGATCAGGCCGCAGTGGTGAAGCGACTCGCATCGCAACGCGGCATCGAAGCCGTGCTGACGCGCGCCGAAGCCACCGAGCGCCTCGAATTGCCGGCCGACCGCATCGGCGACATCGTCGTTCTCTCCGAGCGCTCGTCCGTGATCGGCACGGCTGCAGCGCGCCATGACCTCACTGCACTCGACGCACCGCTGCGCTCGCACGGCGGCCTCTCGGAGCAGCGCGTTCCGCTGATCCTGAACCGCAGAATCGAAGGGCTCGATACGCAACGTCGATGGCGCAACTTCGACGCCTTCGATTTGGCGCTCAACCACGCGCAGTGACCGAGCACGACGACGAAACACCGATGCAGTCATGAAGGCATTCCCGACCCGATGACCCATTTGCTCAACCTGCTCGCCGCGATCGCGCTGCTCGTGTGGGGCACGAACATCGTGCGCACCGGCGTGATCCGGATCTTCGGCGAGAACTTGCGCAAGGTGCTCGCGAGCAGCCTGAGCAACCGCTTCAAGTCGATGCTCGCGGGCCTGGCCGTGACCGGTCTGGTGCAATCGAGCACGGCCACCGCGGTGATCATTTCGTCGTTCGTCGGCAGTGGCCTGGTCGGCATGGCCGCAGGCCTCGCGGTGATGCTGGGTGCCGAGATCGGCACGAGCCTGATGGCGGTGGTGTTTTCGTTCGATCTCTCGTGGCTCTCGCCGTTGCTGATCTTCTCGGGCGTGGTGCTGTTCATCTCGAACGAGAAGAGCACCGCGGGCCGCGTGGGCCGGGTCGCGATCGGTTTCGGGCTGATCACGCTCGGGCTGCAGTTGATCGTCGCAGCAACGCAGCCGATGATCGCTTCGCCGGTGATCCGCGGCCTGATCGTCGGGCTGCCGAACGATGTGTTCCTCGACATCATCGTCGGCGCGCTGCTGACCATGGCCTGCTACTCCAGCCTTGCCTTCGTGCTGCTCACGGCCACGCTCGCGGCCTCGGGCATCTTGCCGATCACGGTCGCGCTCGGCCTCGTGCTCGGCGCCAACATCGGCAGCGGCATCCTCGCGATGCTGACGAGCTCGGGCCCGCCGACAGTGCGCCTGCGCCTGCCGCTCGGCAGCCTGCTGTTCAAGCTCGCCGGTTGCGCGATCGCGATCCCGCTGCTGCCGCACATCCACGTGCTGCTGCAGAACCACCTGCCAAGCATCCACGCGCAGGTGATCGCGTTCCACCTCGGCTTCAACGTCATCCGCGCGGCGCTGTTCATCGGCTTGACCGGGCCGATGGCGCGGCTGGTCGAGAAGCTGCTGCCGGCAGCGCCGTCGCCCGCTGCGCCGACGCGTCCGCGCCACCTCGACCCGTCGGCCCTGCAAACACCCTCGCTCGCGATCAGCTGCGCCGCGCGCGAAGCACTGCATCAGGCCGACGTGGTCGAAACCATGATGAACGGCATCCTGCCGGTGCTTCGCGACAACGATCTGGTGCTTGCCGAGCAACTGCGCAAGATGGACGACACGGTCGACGAGCTGTATTCCGCGATCAAGTTCTACCTGACCCAGATCTCGCGCGAGGCGCTCTCGCAAGACGAGAGCCGGCGCTGGACCGACATCGTTTCGTTCACGATCAACATGGAGCAGATCGGCGACATCATCGAGCGCGTGATTCAAGACATCGAAGACAAAAAGATCCGCAAGAACCGCCGCTTCTCGGATGCCGGCATGGCCGAGATCGTGCACCTGCACGAGCGCCTGAGCGCGAACCTGCGGCTGGGCATGAGCGTGTTCCTCGACGGCCATGTGCGCGACGCGAAAAAGCTGCTCGAAGAAAAAGCGCGCTTTCGCGACCTCGAGCACGCGTACGCCGCGACCCACATCGCACGATTGCAAAACAACACCGCGCAAAGCATCGAGACCAGCGCGCTGCACATCGATCTGATCAGCGACCTGAAGCGCATCAACTCGCACATCTGCTCGATCGCGTATCCGATCCTCGAGTCGGCCGGCGCGTTGACGAATACGCGCATCCGCAACTCGCAGCACGGCGCGCTGACCGCTCCCGAAGACCCGGTCATCTGAACCCACCATGCCCAGCCCCACCGACATGGAACAGCTTTCCGCGCGCCACTGCGTCCATTCCACAAAGGCGAGCACGCCGCGCACATGGCGTTGACCTGGCCGATCGTTTTGGCTGTGCTGTGCGCCGCGATGCTGCATGCCTCGTGGAACGCGATGATCAAGTCGGGCGGCGACAAGGCCGCCGACACCGCGCTGATGACGGTCGCCGGCGCCGTCGTCTCGCTGCCTTTTTTGCTGTGGGTCGGCCTGCCGAACCGCAGCGCGTGGCCGTACCTGCTGGCCTCGCTGGTAATCCACATCGGCTACTACATTGCGCTGGTCGAAGCCTACGAGCACGGTGACCTCGGCCTCACCTACCCGATCATGCGCGGCTTCGCGCCGCTGCTGGTCGCGCTCGGCAGCAGCGCGTTCATCGGCGAAGCGCCGAGCGCAGCAGCGTGGCTCGGCATCGTCGGTATCGCGGTCGGCGTCGGGCTGGTCGGGCTGGCGCATCCGGGCGAGGCGCTGCACCACCGCCGCGCGCTGTTGTTCGCGTTCGCGAACGCGGCGCTGATCGCGATCTACACCACGGTCGACGGCATCGGCGTGCGGGTCAACGGCGGCGCGGCGCGCTACGTGCTCATGCTGTTCGTGCTCGACGGGTTTTTTTATCCGGTGCTCGTGTGGCTGCGCCGCGGCACAGTCGAACGCGCCGCGCTCGTCGCCTACGCGCGCAAGCGCTGGCCGGTGGCCGCACTCGGTGCCAGCGCCTCGATCGGCGCATACGGCATCGCGCTGTGGGCGATGACGCGCGCGCCGGTCGCGTCGGTCGCAGCGCTGCGCGAGACTTCGGTGTTGTTCGCCGCGGTGCTCGGCACCGTGCTGCTGAAGGAGCGCTTTGGCCTGCAGCGCGCGATCGGCACCGGCGTCATCGTGGCCGGTGTGATGGCGCTGCGTTTCGGGTGAGTCGAACGCGCCGGGCCCAGCCGAACCAGACGCATGCGGCCACCGGCAGGCAGAGGCCGAGCCATGAGAGCGCGTCCCACACGCCATCGCCCACCAACCCCGCGATCGGCCCGACCGCGCTGACTACCGCCAGCGCGATCGGCGCACCCCACAGCCGCCACTGAAAACCGCGCTTGTGCCGGCTCACGGCGACCTCCCTTCGCGCTTGGCCAGCCACAGGTGGAGGCCGCTGCCAAGCACGATGATGGTGACGATGTCGAGCACAGTCCACAAGATTTGCATCGGCAGGCCGCCGAAATCACTGAAGTGCAGCGGCTGCGAGATCAGCAGCGCGGTCAGGTACCAGGGCAACACGCGGCTGTCGGTCACCACGCCGGTGACCGCGTCGACCAGCACGGACAGGCTGGCCGCGCCGGTCGCCGCATCGCTGACGGTCGGGTTCGCGAGCGAGTTCGCCTCCGAGCTGCGGCGCAGGCCGTAGGCGGCCCAGGCTGTGATCGACGCCGTGAAGTCGAACTCGCCGCGCAAGGCGCCGAACAGATCGCGCTCGTTCGAGTACGACCACGGCCGCGCGAAGTTGGACGACGCGTCGGGCGCGCGCGGCACGACGCTGACGGCAGGGTCGAGCGAGGCGTTCGGCCGGGCGCCGCGCAGCTTGTTCTGCTGCCAGCCGATGTCGGCCGAGAGCCTCACGTCACGGTTGTGCCAATCGAGCCCGACCGCGAGCAGGTCGAGCTTCGAGTGCTCACCGTCGACCGCGGTGTCGCCTTCGTGGTGCGCCGCGTTGAAGCGCACGCCGGTCGCCTGGTCGGGCCCGAAACGGCGCGAGATATCGGTGGCCACGGTGAACTGACGCCATTCGACGCGCCGGCTGTCACGCGCGTGAGCGGAATGTTGGTCGCGCGTATGGGCAGCAGGTTTATGGCACCGCCGATGCCGTCGCCGCCTGGGCTCGCACCGTTCAAAAAAGCCGTCGCGCCGCGCACCAGCTCGACCCGCTCGAACAGCTCGATCGCGATGTACTGGCGCGGCAGCAAGCTGTAAAGGCCGTTGTAAGCCACGTCGTCCGAGCCGAGGATGAAACCGCGGATGAAGTACGACTCCTGGAAGTTGCCGAACCCGCGTGCCATGCGCACCGTCGGGTCGTTCTGCAGCATGTCACCGACGCTCTTGGCCTGGCGGTCCTGGATCAGCTCGTCGGTGTAGCTCGTGATGCTGAACGGCGTGTCCATCATGTCCTGGCTGCCGAGGATGCCGACGCGCCCGCCGCGCGCCACCTGCCCGCCCGCGTAAGGTGCCTTCAGCCCGCCGGCAGAGGCATCGGCGCTGGGGCGCACGGTGACCGGCGCGAGCGTGGTGATCGGCGCTTTGGCCTCCGACTCGGCGCCGGTTGGGATGCCGTCGCTTTGCGCCCGGGCGCTCGATGTGGATAGCACGAGAACAGCGCCGGCCAGCGCGGCCGGACGAAAGGTGGAAGGCATCGTGAAACCCATGATCGTTAATGCGAACGTTTCGCGTTCTCACGAATGGGCTGCGTGTGCCGTTGCTGCGGAGCGCTAAGTTTTGTCGAGCCAGCGCACGAGCACCATCGCGGCTTCGAGCGTGAAGGCATCGGAATGAAGCCGCTCGATGAGCGTGGCGGGGTCGAGGCACTCGAAACGTTCGACCTCGCCGTCCTGGTTCATCGGCGCCACGCCCTCGGCCGCGACCGCCTGCACCATCTCGATGTGCTCGACCATGTAGCCCTCGGCCAACGGTCGGCGCACCGTGAGGTGGCCGAAGACACGGACATCGCTGAACTGCGACAGGCGCAGGCCGGCCTCTTCCCAGGTCTCGCGCTCCAACGTCTGCGCACTCGACTCGGCCGCACTCGACAAACCGCCCATCGTCGTGTCCCACAAGCCCGGGTCGGTGGACTTGTCAAGCGCGCGCTGCTGCACCCACACATCGCCACGCGCATTGCGCACGATCAAATGCACCGCGTGTGTCGCGATGCCGAGCGGCCTCACGACGGCACGTTCGATCTTGCCGACGACCGCACCGCTGCCATCGGCGACCGACAGCAACTCATTGCGCCAGCCACTCACGACACCGTTTGCGTGCAGCCATTGCGCGATATCCGCGAAGCTCGCGTCGACATTGGCGGCACTTTGCGACGCGCCGATGGCGCAACCCGCCGCCGCGGACACCAGCGGCAAGCCCGCGGCAGCGAGGCGTTCGGCCAGCGCGGGCTCGATCGAGCCGATCGTGGCAGTCGCCTGCGCCAAGGTCAGCGGCAAGCGCGGTCGAAGTGGTGGGGCGTCGAGCTTGCGTGCGAGACGTTCGCGCCAGTCGGGGTCGACAAAAGGATTCATGCGAAAAGTGTCCATGCGTCGCGCGTGTGGCGAAGTCATTCGGCGCGCGTCAGCATCTGCAGCAAAGCCGCCTCGTCGAGCACGGTGATGCCGAGTTCGGTTGCCTTCTCCAACTTGCTGCCCGCCTCGGCACCGGCGACGACGTAGTGCGTCTTTTTCGAGACCGAGCCGCTGACCTTGCCGCCGGCCGCTTCGATGCGGTCTTTCGCGTCGTCGCGCGAGAGTGTCGGCAAGGTGCCGGTGAGCACGAAGGTCTGGCCCAGCAACGGCTTGGGTGAGGTGTCGGCCGTGCCATCGTTTTCGCGCCAGACGATGCCACAGGCGCGCAACTGTTCAACGACCTCCCGGTTGTGCGACTGCGCGAAGAAAGTGTGGATGCTGTGCGCCACGATCGGGCCCACGTCGCTGACTTCGAGCAACTGCGCCTCGCTCGCATCGAGCACGCGGTCGAGCTGGCCGAAATGTTTGGCGAGGTCTTTCGCGGTCGTCTCGCCGACATGCCGGATGCCGAGCGCGTACAAGAAACGCGCCAGCGTCGTCTGCTTGCTTTTCTCCAAGCCGTCGATCAGGTTTTGCGCGCTTTTGCCGGCCATGCGCTCCAGCGCGAGGAGCTCGGCGACGCCGAGCTTGTAGAGCTCGGGCAAGGTGCGCACGACGGCGGCATCGACGAGCTGATCGACGAGTTTGTCGCCGAGACCTTCGACATCCATCGCGCGCCGCCCCGCGAAGTGCAGCAGCGCTTGCTTGCGCTGCGCCGCGCAAAACAACCCGCCCGAGCAGCGCCAATCCACCTCGCCTTCCTCGCGCGTGATCTCGCTGCCGCAGACCGGGCACCTGCCGCCGAGGCGCGTGTACAGGTCGAACGGCTGCGCATCGGCCGGGCGTTTGTCCAGCACGGCGCCGACGACTTCCGGAATCACGTCGCCCGCGCGTCGCACGATGACGGTGTCGCCGATGCGCACGTCCTTGCGGTCGATTTCGTCCTGGTTGTGCAGCGTCGCGTTGCTTACCGTCGTGCCGCCGACGAATACCGGCTGCAGCTTCGCGACCGGCGTGAGCTTGCCGGTGCGGCCGACCTGCACGTCGATGTCCTGCAGCAGCGTGGTTTGCTCCTGCGCCGGGTACTTGTGCGCGACGGCCCAGCGCGGCTCGCGCGACTTGAAACCGAGCTGCGCCTGCTGCGCGCGGTCGTCGAGCTTGTAGACAACGCCGTCGATGTCGAACGGCAGCGCGTCGCGGCGCGCGGCGATTCGTTGGTGGTAGGCGGTCAAGCCTTCGGCGCCGTGCGCGACTTCGCTGTCGTCGTTGACCGGCAGCCCCATTTTCTTGAAGGCGACGCCGAGGCCGTGTTGCGTGTCGGGCACCTCCCAACCTTCGACTGCACCGAGCCCGTACGCGAAGAAGCTCAACGGGCGCTTGGCCGCCTTGCCGGCATCGAGCTGGCGCACCACGCCGGCGGCGGCGTTGCGCGGGTTCACGAAGGTTTTTTCGCCTTTGGCGCCGGCCTCGATCAGGGTGCGCTGGCGTTCGTTCAGCGCATCGAAATCGTCGCGTCGCATGAAGACCTCACCGCGCACTTCGATCACCGCGGCGTTCAATGCATCCGCGCCGCGCAGCCGCTTCGGCACGGTCGCGATCATGCGCACGGTGTGGGTCACGTCTTCGCCGGTCTCGCCGTCGCCGCGCGTGGCGGCTTGCACCAGCTCACCGTGCTCGTAGCGCAGGTTGATCGCCAAGCCGTCGAACTTGAGCTCGGCGTGGTAAGCCAGCGGCGGCGCGTCTTCGGCCAGCGCGAGCGCCTTGCGCACGCGGGCATCGAATTTTTCGGCACCGAGCGGCGTGGTGTCGGTCTCGGTGTGGATCGACAGCATCGGCACTTGGTGCCTTACGGGTGCGAGGCCATCGAGCACCGCGCCGATCACACGCTGCGTTGGCGAATCTGCTGTGACCAGCTCGGGGTGCGCGGCTTCGAGCGCCTGCAGCGCCTGAAACAGCGCGTCGTACTCGGCGTCGGCAATCTGCGGCGCGTCGAGCGTGTAGTACAGATGGGCGTGGCGCTGCAACTGTTCGCGCAGCACCGCAGCCTTTTGGATCGTGGCTTTATCGGGCATGGCCCGAAGTTTAGACAGGCCGCAACCGCTTCAACCGCCTCAGCTGAATAGCCGACGCGCTGCCGACGTACCGGCCGCCAGGTCACGGCCTTCGAGCGCGGCGTACAACTGTCCGAGTTCGTGGCCGATGGCCGCGAAACTCTCACTGCCGAGTTGGCGGTCGTGGTCGTCGACGACGCTCGCGTCCATGCCCTGCGCGAGTGCTTGAGCGCTCGCCTGCCAGGCCGCGAACGGCGCAGCCTTCGGGTCGGTTTGCGGCACGTCGAAGCTCAGGGTCACGTCGCGCACGGCGGCGAGGTTCGGGTCGTCGGCGAGCGCGGCCTGCGAGTCGAACGTGAGCGTCAGCACCGGCGGCGCGCCGTCTTCGGCGGCGGGCAACACGAGCCGGCCAGGCACGACGCCGGGCACGAAGCCGTGGCGGCTCGCGTGCTGCTGGATGTAGCCGACGCTCCACGCCGCCTCGCGGGCGCGCAGGTGCACCGCGAGCTGCGCGTCGTGGGCCACGGCGAAATGATCGAGCTCGCGCGCACCAGCCACGGCTTCGAGCATGTCGGGGAAATCGGCCATCGCGCCGATTGCGTCGGCGAAGGCCTGCACCTTTTGCACGAACTCCGAATACTCGATCTCGTTCAACGCGCCGGTGCGGTTCGCGAGTTGCACGCCGGCTTGAAACTCACCGTAACGCTGGCCCAGCGTTGGCACTTCCCACTCGCCGGATTCGCTGTTCAGGCCTTCGATCATGAAGGCCTTGCCGCCCGCGCGGCGCGTGGTCGGCAGGTGCGCGATCACGTGTGCGCCGCTAACCGGCGCGTCGACGCGCACGGTGGCGATCGAGTCGATCAGCGCGTCGAGCTTCGGGCTCACACGACGGCTCGCACGGCGCTCGGGGGCCGGCTCGTGCAGCGCGGCGAGCGTGCGGGCCTCACCGGACTCGCCCGACTCGGCCGATCTTCCTGGCGTCACTCCGCCGTCCATCACCGGCTCGCGCAGCTCGGTGCGCTCGGGTGCGACCTCGGCGCGCTTCGGCCCAGCCTTGCGCGCCTGCCACGCGCCGTGCGCGATCACGCCGGCGAGCACGACGCCGCCGAGGGATGCGAGGGCGATCGTCAAGGTGCTGCTCATCGTCTTTCCATTGGCAAACGCGCTGTCAGGCCGCTTCGGCCAAGCTGACGGCGGCGTCCATGTCGACCGTGACGATGCGCGAAACGCCCTGCTCCTGCATCGTCACGCCGATCAGTTGCTCGGCCATCTCCATCGCGATCTTGTTGTGGCTGATGAACAAAAACTGCGTGGATAGCGCCATTTGCTTGACGAGCTTGGCGTAGCGCTCGGTGTTGGCGTCGTCGAGCGGCGCATCCACTTCGTCGAGGAGGCAAAACGGCGCCGGGTTGAGCTGGAAAATTGCGAACACGAGCGCGATCGCCGTGAGCGCCTTCTCGCCACCCGAGAGCAAGTGGATCGTGCTGTTCTTCTTGCCGGGCGGCTGTGCCATCACCTGCACACCGGCATCGAGAATCTCGTCGCCGGTCATCACGAGCTTGGCGTTGCCACCGCCGAACAGCTCGGGGAACATGCGGCCGAAATGCATGTTGACCTGCTCGAAGGTGCTGGCGAGCAGGTCGCGCGTCTCGAGGTCGATCTTGTGGATCGCGTCGGTCAGCGTCGTCATCGCCTCGACCAGATCGGCGTTTTGTGCATCGAGAAAGGTTCTGCGCTCCCGCGATGCGGTGAGTTCGTCGAGCGCGGCGAGGTTGACGGCGCCGAGCGCGTTGATCTCGCGGTTGATGCGGTCGATCTGGCCTTGCAGGCCGGTTAACTTGACGCCGTTGTGTTCGATGCCGGCCGACAAGGCCTCGAAGTCGACAGCCGCTGCGACGAGTTGATCGAGGTACTGCGCGCCACCGAGTTGCGCGGCCTGCTCTTCGAGCTGCAGCTTGGTGATGCGGTCGCGCAGCGGCTGCAGGCTTTGCTCGTGCTGCAGGCGCCGCTCGTCAGCGCGGCGCAAGCGCATCGTCAGATCGTCGTATTCGCTGCGCTTGGCGCCGAGAATCGCTTCGCGCTCCAGCCGCAACGCGAGCGCTTCCTGCAGGCCGGCCTGGGCCGACGCATCGGTCAGGCGCGTGAGTTCTTTCTGCAGCGAAACGTGCGCCTGTTCGTTGCCGGCGAGTTGCTGTGTCGCGGTCTCGATGCCGCGATGCAGTTCACCGCGGCGGGCGGCGAGCGAGCGCGCGGCGAACTGCGCTTCTTGCGATTGGCGTTCGAGTGCACGCAGTTGTTCACGCGCCTCGGTGAGCTTGTGTTCGGCGCCGATGACCGCATCGTCGAGCTCGGCGTGACGCTCTTGCGTGACGCCGAGCTGCATGTCGAGTTCCTCGAAGCGCGCTTCGCCGGTCGCACCACGTTCGGCGAGTTCTTCGAGTTGCGCGTCGACCTCGGCGAGCTCGTCGTCGAGCTGCGCGCGGCGCGTGCTGCTGGCCTCGGCGAGCTGCGACAGGCGCAGCAGCTCGACCTGCAACTGGTGCGCGCGCGTTTGCGCCTCGCCCGCCTCGCGGCGTGCGCCGATCAGGCGTTGCGAGGCGTCGGTGTACATCGCTTCAGCGCGCACCAGGCCACTGCGCGCTTCTTCCGCGATCAACACTTGCGCGCGCAACTGGCGGTCGAGGTTTTCGATTTCCTGTGCGCGCGCCAGCATGCCTGCCTGCTCGGAATCGGGCGCGTAGAACGCGACGGCGTAGGGGCTGACGGCGTGGCCGTCGCGGGTCATGATGACCTCGCCGTGGGTCAGCTGGGCGCGCTCGGCCAGCGCCTCGTCGATGTTCGCCGCGGTGTAGATGCCTTCCAGCCAGTCGTTGAGAAGCGCCTTCAGGCCGGCGTCGTTCAAGTGCAGCAAATCGCTCAGCTTGGAGAGCGTCTGATGCGTGTTCGCAATCGACGCCTGAGGCAGTGTGTAGAACGCCAGCTTGGCCGGTGGCGCATCGTTCGCGAACGCACTGATGGTTTCCAGGCGCCCCACTTCGAGCGCGCCCATGCGCTCGCGCAGTGCGGCCTCCAGCGCGGTTTCCCAGCCCGATTCGATGTGGATCCGGGTCCACAAACCTTGCAGCGAATCGAGCCCGTGCTTCGCGAGCCAGGGCTTCAACTTGCCTTCGGTCTGAACCTTCTCTTGCAACGCGCGCAGCGCATCGAGCCGCGCGCTCAGGTCGGCCTGCGTGCTGCTCTTGGCGTTGACGCTGTTCTGCTGCGCGCGTCGCGCTTCGTCGAGCGCCGGCACCTCGTCGTTCAGCTCGTGCAGCCGCGCATCGGCAACGTCGAAGGCTTCGTCGGCCACCGCGTGTTGTTGCTTCAGCTCAGCGAGCCGGTCGAGGTCGGGCGCGGTGAGTTGGTTGCGTTCGCCGGCGAGCTTGTCGCGGCGCGCGTTGAACTGGCGCTTCTGGTCGCTCACGTTGCGGCTCTCGGCGGCGAGCACCTGGATTTGCTGCTGCACCGCGCTCACGAGGGTCCGCTGTGCGTTGCTGGCGTTCTGCGCCGCACGCACCGCGTCTTCCGCCGTCGGCAGGTGGCCCGATTGCTCCTCGGCCTGCGCGGCCAGCACCTCGCCCTGCTCGTCGGCGGTGGCGATCTGTTCGGCGATGGCCGAGAGCTCGTCGCTCGCCTCGGTCTGGCGCAGCGCCCACTGTTCGTTTTGCGCGGTGAGCTCGACCAAGCGCTGCTCGACGCGCGCCCGGCCCTCGACGACGTAGCGGATGCGTTCTTCCAACCGGCTCACTTCGAGCGCGGCCTCGGCCAATGCGCCTTGGTGCGTGTGCAACTCATCGCTGGCAGCGTAATGCGCCTGGCGAGTGGCCTCTAGCTCGGCCTCGCCATGGCGCAACTCGGCGGTGCGCGCCTCCAACACGTTGATCGCCTCGGCCACGGCCGTCTTGACGCTCGCCTCCACGCTCGCCGCATCGCAGTGCATCAGGAACCACGACTGATGCAGCTTCAGCTCACCCGAGGTCTGCAAAGCCCGGTATTGCGAGGCGACCTCGGCCTGCTTCTCCAGCTTGTCGAGGTTGCTGTTGAGCTCACGCAGGATGTCGTCGACGCGGGTCAGGTTCTCGCGCGTGTCCTTGAGCCGGTTCTCGGTCTCGCGGCGGCGTTCCTTGTACTTCGAGACGCCGGCGGCTTCTTCGAGGAACAGGCGCAACTCTTCAGGCTTGCTCTCGATGATCCGGCTGATCGTGCCCTGGCCGATGATGGCGTAGGCGCGTGGGCCGAGGCCGGTGCCGAGGAATACATCCTGCACATCGCGGCGGCGCACCGGCTGGTTGTTGATGAAGTAGCTGCTGGTGCCGTCGCGGGTTAGCACACGCTTCACGGCGATCTCGGTAAAGCGGTTCCATTGACCACCGGCGCGACAGTCTTCGTTGCTGAACACGAGCTCGACGCTGGAGCGCGATGCCGGCTTGCGGTTGCCCGAGCCGTTGAAGATCACGTCCTGCATCGACTCGCCGCGCAGTTCGCTGGCCTTGCTCTCGCCGAGCACCCAGCGCACCGCGTCGATGATGTTCGACTTTCCGCAGCCGTTCGGCCCGACCACGCCGACGAGCTGGCCGGGGAGCTGGAACTGGGTCGGTTCGACGAACGACTTGAAGCCCGAGAGCTTGATCGAATTGAGGCGCATGGAGGAGTCGGCGGCTCGCGCTAAGTCTATGATTTAATTGTGGAAAATGAGAAGAGAAAGCGGGCGTCGAGCGGCCGGATGATAGCATCGCGACCCTCCTTTGCAGCGCTTCGCCAGCCGCTCGTCGACCATGCCCAAAGCCCCTCGAAACGAGCCCGCCGTCGCCACCCGTGAAGCACCCCTCGCGCCGCCCACACGGCCGCAGAAGCGCCTCGATGTGTTCGACAACCCGGCTCCGGAGCGCGACTACTCCATCCAGTTCGCGATCCCCGAGTTCACCTGTCATTGCCCGCTCACTGGCCAGCCCGACTTCGCGCGCTTCCTCATCGAGGTTGTGCCCGACCGGCTGTGCGTGGAGTTGAAAAGTCTCAAGCTCTACTTCTGGAGCTATCGCGAAGAAGGCGCCTTCCACGAGAAGGTGACCAACACCATCCTCGACGACATCGTCTCCGCCACGAAGCCGCGCTTCGCACGCATCGTCGCGCGCTGGAATGTGCGCGGCGGCATCTACACCAACATCGTGGCGGAGTACCGCAAGAAGGGCTGGAAAGGGAATGTTCCACCGGCCGTCGACACAGCCTCGCTCCCTACAATGACTTTCTAGCTTCGTGTCCAACATGCCACACCCGCTGCAAAGCCTCATCGAACTCGCCTGGGACAGCCGGGCCTCGCTGGATCCGACCAACAGCCCCGAGGTCCGCGCCGCCGTCGAGGAAGTGATCGCGGGGCTCGACACGGGAACGATCCGCGTTGCCGAAAGGCAGGCCGTCGGCGAGTGGACGGTGAACCAGTGGGTGAAGAAAGCCGTGCTGCTGAGCTTTCGCCTCAACGACAACCGGCCGATGCATGCCGGCGATCTTTCTTTCTACGACAAGGTCGCGCCCAAGTTCGCGGGCCTGAGCGAAGCCGAGATGCGCGCCACCGGCGTGCGCGTGGTGCCGCCGGCCGTGGCCCGTCGGGGCTCGTTCCTGGCCAGGAACGTGGTGCTGATGCCGAGCTACGTGAACATCG